>OOIF01002529.1_pt1 | contig 12295 bp, 10 predicted proteins | sample 1691961 | NCBI WGS metagenome assembly OOIF01 (sample SAMN06348146, study PRJEB24527) | human gut metagenome | biome: human gut; feature: ankylosing spondylitis patient; material: feces | host: Homo sapiens | place: China | collected 2015-10 | reverse complement strand
GCATCTTCAAGGGCGGCCGCATCGACCGCGCCATCCTGTACGCGGCCAGCGTGCTGAACGAGAGCCACGGCACCCTGAAGGGGCTGTTCCGCCAGATCGTTGAGGAACGCACAGACATTCTGTTCCCGGTCAAGGATCTGGAGCAGCACCATGGGCTGGGCTTTTCCGCCTGGTGCGATAACAACCGCATCCTCATTGGTACCCGCCGCTATCTGGAGCAGGAGGGCGTGCCGCTGCCGGACGAGGAATACGAGATGCAGCACTCGAAGAACGGCGAGCTGCAAATTTTGTATCTGGCTGTGTCCGGCAATCTGCACGCTATGTTCGTGCTGAAATATGTGGGCGGGCGCAATGTGGCCCGCAGCCTTGCCGTGCTGCAAAAGGAGAACATCCGCCTGCTGGTCACATGCCAGGACCCCAGTCTGACGGCACACCACATTACCGAAGCATACCGCCTGCCGGAAGGCATGGTCACCGTGCTGGATCAGGAGCAGTGCAACGCCATCAAGGCCGCACCGGCAGACCCGGAGGACACCTGCTGCATGATCCATCTCAAGGCGTTTGCCAGCCTGACCGGCGGCCTTCAGGCTGCGGATCAGGCCCAGAACGCCGAGAGCAGCGCCACCACGGTACAGATGGTCTCGGTGCTGTTCTCCATTATCATTGCAGCGCTGCTCACCAGTGCAGGCAGCATCTGGGAGCTTTCGGTGGCAACGGTGCTGATGTATCAGGCAGCGTGGAGCGCCCTGAGCATTGCTGTGTGTGCACTGAAGCAGCATAACTGAGAAATATTCTCAGAATAAATAGGAATTATTCTTGATTTCAGTCAAAAAATATGGTATACTCTGTTCAGAACCTGAGCCGCAGGCGAAAAAATTACCGCCGGGCTGAATGATAGAGCCGGGATCGGTCGATCCTGACAGAAGATCCGTTTTTGAAAGGAGAGCATCATGGAACTGAAGGGTACCAAAACCGAGAAAAATCTGATGGAAGCGTTTGCAGGCGAGAGCCAGGCACGCAACAAGTACACCTTCTTTGCCAGCATGGCAAAAAAAGAAGGCTACGAGCAGCTGGCCGCGATCTTTGAGGAGACCGCCGGCAATGAGAAGGAGCACGCAAAGATCTGGTTCAAGCTGCTGTGCGGCGGCGCGATCCCCGATACCCTGACTTGTCTGGACATGGCAGCAGGCGGTGAGCACGACGAGTGGACCGAGATGTACCCCCGCATGGCCAAGGAGGCCAAAGAAGAGGGCTTCCCTCAGATCGCAGCACTGTTCACCATGGTGGCACAGATCGAGAAGGAGCACGAGGAGCGCTACCGTGCGCTGGCCGAAAACCTGAAAAACAACAAGGTCTTTGCCCGCGAGGAGCAGCAGGTATGGCAGTGCCGGAACTGCGGCTACACCTATATCGGCAAGTCCGCACCGCTCAAGTGCCCGGTGTGCGCACATCCGCAGAGCTACTTTGAGCTGAAAAAGATCAACTACTAAGCTGAAAATTCAAAAGCAGAACAGCGCCGCCGCATCCGGTTTGCCGGGTGCGGCGGCGTTTTGTACAAAATTGAAAAGCGGATTTTATTATTCTCCACAAAATAAGGCTCAGCTGCCCGGCAGAATGGGCAAAAAACTTGACCCGGTTTTGCACTGCGTGTAAAATAATACGGAGACAGGAATATTTAAAGGATCTTGCAGCAAAGCAGGCGGGGAGGGCAAAGCCCATGAAGCAGGGGTTCAAAGCGTGTGTTTGTGCAGTGGCGCTGTGCGCAGAACTGTTTGCAGCCGGGGCATTGTCGGCCTATGCTGCGCAGGAGCAGCCGCTGCCGGACAGCGGCATGACATTGGACACTGCCGAACTGACGCTGGATATCACCGAAGGAGACCCGGCCCCGGTGGCCTACCTGAATGTGCAGGCACCCAACGACTACTTCTTTCTGATTTGGACTTCCAGTGATCCGGCAGTGGCATCGGTGGACGGCACTGGCAAGGTGACCGGCCATGCCGAGGGCACTGCGGCCGTCACGGCCCGCAATGAGCGCGGCGAAAAGACCACCTGTACCATCACGGTGCGCAAAAGCACAGCCAGCCGCCTGGTGCTGAACACCAGCGATCTGACGCTTACCATTACAGAGCAGGAGCCTGCCCCGACGAAGCAGCTGAAGCTGGAACAGAACAAAGGCGGGTTCACCTATGTGCGGCAGTGGGTCAGCAGCAACCCGGCGGTGGCATCGGTAAGCACAAACGGCACCGTAAAGGCGCAGGGGTCCGGCAAGGCCGTCATCAGCGCACTGACCACAGCCGGGCAGGTGCTGCGCTGCACGGTAACGGTCACATCGGAGATCGGACGGGTGCAGATGAGCAAAAACGCCATGCTGCTGCAGGCAGTGGGAGCCAGTCAGAAGCTGACCGCGCAGGCTGCAGGCACCAAAAACGGAACGATGACATGGCTCAGCAGCAATCCGGGCGTGGCAGCTGTGAGTGCGGATGGCATGGTAACGGCGGTGGGCGACGGTGAAACGATGATCCTTGCCGTTACACCGGAGGGTCGTGCCGATGCCTGCTATGTGGCCGTGGGAGCGGCGGCGTGGCGGTTCCGCTCGGAGGACGAACTTGCCGAAACGCTGACCCTGACCGGCCAGCTGCCCTATTCGGATGGAAAGTAAAAAGAAAAATGGGAGCGTTCTGTGCAGCAGGATGCTCCCATTTTTTCAAAACCCGCTGGGCAGAAAGATCATTGTTCCCCGGGCAGACCACGCCATCCGCTGGGCCATGCAGCCGGGCGCACCGGCCAGCAGAAACAGGGCCAGTGCGGCGAGCAGCAGCACCCATCCAAGGCCGCTGTGCGGCCTGCCGGAAAAAGGATCCCCTTTTTTGCGTCTCATCCCGCTGCCCCCTTTTTTGCTGTGCTGGCCCATGCTATGCGCCGCAGGCACCGATTGTGCAACCGGCCCGGCTGTGGTACAATAAAATATCGAAATCTACTGTGCAGGGAGAACGATTTTATGCTGACCATTACACTGCTGGGCACTGCGGCTACCATGCCACTGCCGGACCGGGCACTCTCGGCGGCGTTTGCTGCCTGCGGCGGCCACGGCCTGCTGTGGGACTGCGGCGAGGGTACGCAGGCAGCAGCGCGCCGTGCGGGCGTGAACCTGATGCGGGCAGATGCCATCTGCCTGACCCACTACCATGGCGACCACATCTTTGGTCTGCCGGGCCTTTTGCAGACTCTGGGGGCGCAGGGCCGCACAAGGCCGCTTGCGCTGCTGGGTCCGGAGGACCTGCCGGATATCTGGGCGGCGGTGCGGGCACTGACCGGCCCGCTGCCCTATCCGGTGAAGCCGCAGGTGCTTATGCCGGGCCAGCCGCTGGCGCTGGATGCGCTGAGCGAGGGCTGGCCTGCCGGTGCGCGGCTGGTGCCGTTTGCCACAAAGCACCGGGTAAAAAGCCTTGGCTACCGGCTGGAGCTGCCCCGTGCAGGCAAATTTTCGCCGGAGCAGGCCCGGGCGCTGGGGGTGCCGGTGCAGCAATGGAAGCTGCTGCAGAAAGGGCAGAGCGTTGCCGTGGAGGGCAGAACGGTGCAGCCTGCGCAGGTGCTGGGCGCACCGCGCAAGGGGTTGAGCGTGGTATTTTCCGGCGATACGGCCCCCTGCCCGTATTATTTGCAGGCGGCGCATGACGCAGACCTGCTGATATGCGATGCCACCTATGCCCTTCCGGAGCAGGAAGACCAGGCCCGTCAGTGGGGGCACAGCACCTTTGGGCAGAGCGCATCCCTTGCCGCGCAGGCGAGAGCAAAGAGGCTTTGGCTGACCCATTATTCCCCCATGATCACCGACCCGGAGGAATATGCCGCGCAGGCACAGAGCATCTTCCCGGCGGCGGAGTGCGGCTTTGACGGCAAAAGCATCACCCTGCAGTACGAGGAGGCACAGCCATGACCATCCGGATGGACGAGGGTGCGGCAGAGCTGCTGGACACCCTGCACAGGGCGGGCTATGCGGCCTACGTGGTGGGCGGCTGCGTGCGGGACAGTCTGCTGGGCCTTACACCGCACGACTGGGACCTGTGCACCAGTGCTCTGCCGCAGCAGGTGATGGAGCTGTTCGGCGCGCAGCGGTGCATCCCCACCGGCCTGCAGCACGGCACGGTAACGGTGAAGCAGAGCGGTGCCCTTTACGAGATCACCACCTTCCGTACAGAAGGCACCTACACGGATGGCCGCCACCCGGACGAGGTGCACTTTGTGCCGGATGTGCGGGAGGATCTGGCCCGGCGGGATCTTACCATCAACGCCATGGCCTACAATGAAAAGGAAGGCCTTGTGGACCCCTTTGGCGGGCAGGCCGACCTGCAAAGCGGCATCGTACGGGCGGTGGGTGTGCCCCGCCAGCGGTTCACCGAGGACGCGCTGCGCATCCTGCGGCTGTACCGGTTCGCAGCCCGGTTCGGCTTTGCCATCGACCCGCCCACGGCGCAGGCAGCACAGGAGCTGTGCGCCCATCTGGACTGTGTATCGGTGGAGCGTATCGAGGAAGAGCTTGCAAAACTGCTGAGCGCACCCGCCCCTGCGGCATATCTTAACGAAAAAATACTCAGTGTTGTTTTACCCGAGCTTTCACCGGAGGCACTGGCGGCGGCAAAGCCGGTGGTGGATGCCTGCCCGGCGGGTGCAGAAAACCTGCCCGTCCGTCTGGCGGCGCTGCTGCTGAGCCTTGGCGAGGACGGCATCCGCCGCACCCTCAAGCGCCTGCGCTGCTCCAACGCCTTGATTGAAGAGGCGGCGGTGCTGGTGCGGGAAGCCAGAGGGTGTGACGGTAGCTTTCTCTTCGGACACGATTCGGGCCATTCCATCGCCCGCCCTATTGCCTTCGGCAACAGGGTCCCACCCCAGCGGACGGTCCTCGGAGAAACTCCCCTCCCACCGGCCCGGGCAGCTGCTGCTTTTTACTTTTTGATTCTCTGCAAGTGCTTCATGCCATCCTCAAAGCGCTCGAGGAAGGCATCCACATCCTCCGGGGTGTTGTCGGCACAGAAAGACACCCGGATGGCCGTGTCGATGGCCAGCGGGTCGCGGCCCATAGCCGCCAGCGTGTGGCTGGGCTGTCCTCTGCCGCAGGCACTGGCCGACGAGACGTAGATCTGCTTCTCGGACAGCCAGGCCAGCATCGTCTCACTCTTGATGCAGTTCTCGCTGAAATTCAGCACCTCAGGCACAGCGCCCGCCGGGCTGTTGATCTCCACCTCCGGGAACACAGAAAGCCCCTCGCGGAGGCGGTCATTGAGGGCGCGCACAGCCTTGTCACGGCTCTTGATGCTGCCGGCCAGGCGGGTGGCCGCAGCGGCAAGGCCCAGCGCATAGGGCAGGTTTTCGGTGCCGGGGCGGAGGCCGCGCTCCTGCTCACCGCCCAGATAGGGCGGCTGGAACGCCTGCACCAGCCGGTCGCTCAGGTAGAGCGCACCGATGCCCTTGGGTGCGTGGATCTTGTGGCCGCTGACGGTCATCGTGTCGATGTTGTCCAGCTTGATGGGGACGCGCATCCACGCCTGCACGGCGTCCACATGGACGATGGTGCGGCTGTTGCGGCGCTTGACCTCGGCAGCCAGACGCTCCACGTCGTTGCGGGTGCCTATCTCGTTGTTGACCATCATGCAGGCCACGAGGATGGTATTCTTGTCCACGGCATCCAGCATCTTGTTGATGTCCAGTGTGCCGTCGGCCTGAGGCTTCACGACAGTGACGTTATAGCCCTGCGCGGCCAGACGTTCCAGCGGGCGCTGGACGCTGGGGTGTTCGAAGCCCGACACCACGATGCCTTTGCCGAAAGTGCGGGTCTGGGCGGCGCCCAGCAGGGCCAGATTATTGCCCTCGCTGCCGCAGGAGGTAAAGTACAGCTCCTTCGACTTGCAGCCCAGGGTGCGGGCCACAGCGGCACGGGCGGCGTTCAGGGCCTCTTCGCTCCGTGCGCCGGGGGCATAGAGGCTGGAGGGGTTGGCCCAGTGCTCCCGCATGGCTTTGTCTATCACGTCTGCCACCTCGGGAGCAACGATGGTGGTGGCAGCGTTATCCAGATAATGCAGTTCCGGATCATGCAGCATAATTTCATTCCTGCCTTTTGTGCATAAAATATCAGAATAAGTATACCACAAAGTTCCGCATAACGCAAAATATTTGCACAGCAAAAAAAGGGACCGCTCCATGCAGGAGCAGTCCCTTTCAGCAGCTTGCGGTTCGCGTTTGGGTTCAGCCGTTCTCGTTTGCCTTCTGCAGCCAGATGCTGCCGATGTCCAGCGCATTGTACAGGCCGTTCTTGGTGGTCTGACGTGCCACGCGGGCCTCACGGGGCTTGGACTCATCGGTAGAGAGCAGCTGCAGATGGACCTTGTCTGCCACATCCACACCGCCCACGGTCTTGGTGGACTGGATCTGCAGATAAAGCACATACGGGTCGGTCATGCAGCCGTAATACAGCTCATTGTCCTTGCGGACGAGGGGCTTGCCTTTATAAGTCAGTTTCGGAGTAAATGGCATCGTGAAAGCCTCCCTATCATACTTGATTCACTTTAGTATATCATATTTATAACAGAAAACGCAAGGGCAGGCCCCCGGAATATGGGAATTTTTCCTCACGGGTTGCACGGGCCGGGGCTGTGCTGTATAATAGGGGCAAAAGTACCCATTCCGCCACAGGAGGACATTATGGCAGATTATCAGGAATATCGCCGCCGCATCCTTCACCGGCGCTGGCGCAGGATGTTCATCACCGCTGCGCTGCTCATCCTATTGGTGCTTCTGGCCGCTGTGGGCGTCCTCTGGAAGCGCCTTCACCGCGAGCCAGCCCCCAATACGGCCCAAGGCCCCACCATTCTGCAGCAGGAGCTGACCGGCAGCGAGTGGAACACCATCAGCTACACCCCGGCCCGACGCCTGAGTGTCCAGACCCTTGACAACGGGATGACCGCGATGGACTTCCGCCTCGCGGCCCAGCCTGCCAGCCCTGCCGTGGAGCGGAGCAGCTTTTCGGACGTGAGTTTTTTGGGCGACAGTCTGACTCAGGGGATGCAGCTGTACGACACCGGCCTGCCCAACGCGCACTTCTGCGCCTATAAGGGCGTCGGCCCCAATGCCGTCGTCAACAACACCACCTGCCGCCGGGCCGACGGCGAAAAGGAAGTCCCGATGGAAGCGCTGGCCTCCCAGCAGCCCCGGGCGCTCTACATCCTGCTGGGTACCAATGTGCTGACCGCTGACAGTGATTATACCAGCTTCCTCACCTATTACCGGCTGATGCTGGACATGATCTCGCAGGCACTGCCCAACACGAAAATTTACGTCCAGTCCATCACCCCGGTCCGGCCTGAAGTGAGCAAAAAGTCCCCCGGCCTCTACAAGGAGCGGCTCTGTGAGATAAACGATGCTCTTTCGGCCATCGCGCTGGAAAAGGGATGTACCTTCCTGAACCTCTGGGAGGCGCTGGCCGACGAGAACGGCGACCTCATCGAGGAATACGCCCAGCCGGACGGCTACCATCTGCTGCCCGCCGGGTATGACGCATGGGTGGATTATCTCTGCACCCACACCTGATAGCGATAGAAAGGCCCTCTCAGCGGTGCTGAGAGGGCCTTTTGCTGTCTCAATATCAGAACGCGATGCCGGCGTTGTCGTACAGCCAGCGGAGTGCGAACCAGCCAAAAGCTGCAGAACCCTCGTAGAGGATGCTGTCGTCGAACCGCACCTTGGGGTGGTGCTGGCCGTAGCAGCAGCCCTGCTCCGGGCCGCCTGCGGCGATGAACATGCTCACAGTAGGCACTTCATGGCTCACGAAGGCGAAATCCTCGCTGCCGCCGCCGGGCTTGCCGCCGGTGAGGGCGGTCATGTCCATAGCGCCCTTCCCCAGCAGCTCGGTCATATAGTCCATCGCATTCTCGGCGAGGGGCTTGTCCACCACCATGCAGGGGCAGTAATCGGCGAAGGATACCTCTGCGGTGCAGCGGAAGGCCGCCGCCACGCCCTGCGCGATCTCGGTCATGCGGGTTCGAATGAGTTCGCCGGTCTTATTCTCCGGGTCGGTGGTGCGGATGGTTCCCCACATCTGGGCCACATCCGGGATGACATTGGATGCCGCACCGGCCTCGAAGCGGCCGGTGGTCAGCACACCGACGTCACCGGGCTTCAGCTCCCGGCTGTTGATCTCCTGCAGGGCGATGTGGATGTGGGCCGCAGCCGTGATGGGGTCGATGCAGTTTTCCGGGGTAGAGCCGTGACCGCCCTTGCCCTTGACCACGATATGGTACTGCTCACAGCTGGCCATCGTGATGCCGCCGCCCGGCACCAGCACCGTACCTACAGGCAGCGGCATTCCGGCCAGCACATGGAACATCACAGCCGCGTTCACATGAGGGTCTTCCAGCAGGCCGCCCGCGATCATATCCGGGGAGCCCTGGAAAATTTCTTCAGCAGGCTGGAATTCCAGCTTGACCGTTCCTTCCAGCTCGTCCTCATGGGCCTTGAGCAGCTTCGCTGCACCCAGCAGCATGGCCGTATGCATATCGTGGCCGCAGCCATGCATCTTGCCGGGGACTTCCGAGCTGAACTCTTCACCCGAGTCCTCGGGGATGGGCAGGGCGTCCATATCGGCACGCAGCAGGATGGTCTTGCCGGGCTTTTTGCCGCCTGCCAGCGCAATGACACCGGCCTTGCCGCAGTCCCTCGGCTCATAGCCCATTTCCGTCAGCGCCTTCTTGACCAGTTCCTTCGTGTGGGGCAGATCGAAGCCCACCTCCGGGTGGCGATGGAGCGTCCGACGCCACTGCTGCAGCTGCGGCTCCAGTGCGCGGGCCTCCTTCAAAAGCTCTTCCGATGTGATATTCATACTCATCCGCTCCTTTGTTTTTGATTCAGAAAAAGCTCTCCTGAGGGAGAGCTTTTTGCTGTGTTATGTTCAGCCCTCGGTGTGGCTTCCTTCGGGGTGGTACTTGGCGCAGGTACACTTTTTCCACTTCAGGCCGCTGCCGCAGGGGCAGGGGTCGTTGCGGCCGATCTTGATGACCTTGCGCTGGGGCTGCTTCTGGACGGTACCGTCGCTGGCGCCGGACTCGCCGGTGACCTTGGCCACCCGCTCCCGGCGTACCTCCTGGTTCTGACGCAGACGGACCAGGAACAGGCGGCGGAGGGTCTCCTCCTGGATGGCGGCCACCATGTTCTCGAACATCTCGTAGCCCTCCTTCTTATAGGCGACTACGGGGTCGGTCTGGGCATAGGCCCGCAGACCGATGCCCTGCTTCAGCTCGTTCATGGCGTCGATCTGGTCCATCCAGTATTCGTCCACCACCCGGAGCATGAGCACCCGCTCCAGCTCCCGCATGAGGGGCGCGCCGATCTCCTGCTCCTTCTGGGCATAGACCTCGTGGGCCTTGCCGCTGACCAGGTCCACCAGGCCCTCGGCGTCGTACTGCTGAAGCTCCTCGTCGGTGAGCTCCAGCTCACCGGGCTTGAGGAACATGGCGCGGAAGGGGGCCACGGCCTCCCGGAAGGCCTCGGCGTCCATGTGCTTCTGCTCGCCCATGTGGCCGTGGATGGCGTTCTCCACCATGGAGTGGAGCATGGTCTGGATGGAGGCCTGAAGGTCCTCGCCGTCCAGCACCTGGCGGCGCTGCTTATAGATGACCTCACGCTGGGTGTTCATCACGTCGTCATATTGCAGCACGTTTTTCCGGGTCTGGAAGTTCCGGGACTCCACGCTCTTCTGAGCGTTCTCGATGGCGCCGGACAGGATCTTGGCGTCGATGGGGGTGTCCTCGTCCACGCCCAGCTTCTCCATCATGCCCATCACCCGCTCAGAGCCGAACAGGCGCATGATGTCGTCCTCCAGGGACAGGAAGAAACGGGTCTCGCCGGGGTCGCCCTGACGGCCGGCGCGGCCGCGGAGCTGGTTGTCGATGCGCCGGGACTCGTGGCGCTCGGTGCCCAGGATGAACAGGCCGCCCACCTCACGGGCCTTGGCGGCCTCGGCCTTGATATTCTCCTTATACTTGGCCTCGGCTTCGGTGAACATCTTCCGGGCGTTGAGGATGTCCTCGTCCTCGGTCTCGGCAAAGCCGGTGGCCTCAGCGATGAGGGCGTCGGACAGACCGGCCTTTCTCAGGTCGGACTTGGCCAGATACTCGGCGTTGCCGCCCAGCATGATGTCGGTACCACGGCCAGCCATGTTGGTGGCCACGGTGACGGCCCCGAACTTGCCGGCCTGGGCCACGATCTCGGCTTCCTTCTCGTGGTTCTTGGCGTTGAGCACGTTGTGGGGGATGCCCCGGCGGCGCAGCAGGTCAGACAGCTCCTCGGACTTCTCAATGGACACGGTGCCCACCAGCACGGGCTGGCCCTTCTTGTGGCACTCCTCGATCTGGTTGAGGATGGCCCGGAGCTTTCCGGCGGTGTTCTTATACACCACGTCGGGATGGTCGATACGGGCGATGGGCTTGTTGGTGGGGATCTCTACGATGTCCAGCTCGTAGATGGTGCCGAACTCCTCCTGCTCGGTCATGGCGGTGCCCGTCATGCCGGACAGCTTGTCATACAGGCGGAAATAGTTCTGGAAGGTGATGGTGGCCAGGGTCTTGGACTCGTTGGCCACCTGAACGCCCTCCTTGGCCTCGATGGCCTGGTGCAGGCCCTCGTTGTACCGGCGGCCGATCATCAGACGGCCCGTGAACTCATCGACGATGATGACCTCGCCGTCCTTGACCACATAGTCGATATCCCGCTGCATGACGCCGTAAGCCTTGATGGCCTGGTCGATGTGGTGGGCCAGGGTCATATTCTCAGCAGCAGCCAGGTTCTCGATCTTGAAGTATTCCTCGGCCTTTTTGATGCCCTTGGCCGTCAGGGTGCAGGTCTTGTGCTTTTCGTCCACGACGTAATCGCCATCGGCCTGCTCATCGGTCTCCACCTTGTCTTCCAGCTCCACCACCACGCTCTTGCGCAGGGTGCGGACAAAGCGGTCCACCTGGGTGTACAGGCTGGAGGAGTCCTCGCCCCGGCCGGAAATGATCAGCGGCGTGCGGGCCTCATCAATGAGGATGGAGTCCACCTCATCGACGATGGCGTACACATGGCCGCGCTGCACCATGTTGTCCTTGTAGGTCACCATGTTGTCGCGCAGGTAGTCAAAACCAAACTCGTTGTTGGTGCCGTAGGTGATATCGGCATTGTAAGCACGGCGGCGGGCATCGCCGTCCAGCCCCTGCACGATGAGGCCCACGGTCAGGCCCAGCCAGCGGTAGAGCTTGCCCATCCACTCGCTGTCGCGCTTGGCCAGGTAATCGTTGACGGTAACGATATGCACACCCTCGCCGGTCAGAGCGTTCAGGTAGGCGGGCAGGGTGGCCACCAGCGTTTTGCCTTCGCCGGTCTGCATCTCGGCGATGTCGCCCCGGTGCAGGGCGATGCCTCCCGTGACCTGCACGGGGAAATGCTTCATGCCCAGCACACGCCAAGCAGCCTCACGGCAGACGGCAAAAGCATCCGGCAGGATCTCATCCAGCGTGGAGCCAGCAGCCAGTTTTTCTTTCAAGGCCGGGGTCTGGGCCTGCAGCTCAGGATCGGACATGGCCTGATACTTGGGCTCCAGTGCCAGCACCTGCTTGGTCAGGGGGTTGATCTTTTTCAGCTCTCGGTCCGAGAAGCTGCCAAAGAGTTTTTCAGCAAGGGACATTGATCACACCTCATCTATCAAAAATCCGGGCAGAAGCCTGCCCGCGCGGAAAACTAACATACAGATATATGATACACCAAACCCGCAGAGCCGTCAAATCCAACTCCCCTGTTTTTCCGGTGTTTTGAATGAACTTTCTGTAAAATCATTCCCATCGGCGTCTCTTTACCGCATCTTTTCCAAAACAAAACAGCGCCCGTACTCTTTGCAAAGCGCGGACGCTGTCGGTTTTTGTCTTCTGTTTTTTAAAGGGTTTCCAGCACCCCGGGCAGCTGGCTTATGTCGTCGATGACATGAGCGCACACGGCCTCCAGCCGGGCGCGGGACTGATGCCCGCTGGTGCAGAGGACGCATTTTGTCCCCATGGCAGCCGCCACCTCGGCATCGTGGGTGGTATCCCCCACCATCACGCAGGCGGCAGGGTCCACCCCGCTGTTCCGGAGCCAGTCTTTGCCCACCTGCACCTTGCTCACGCCGTAAATGTCCTGAAGACCGAGCAACTCGGTAAAATAGTCCTCAAGACCCCGCGCGCGTACCTGCTCGATCAGGTAATCGCGGCGGGAGGCGGAAAGCACAGCCTGCTGCCAG
>OOIF01002522.1_pt1 | contig 12307 bp, 9 predicted proteins | sample 1691961 | NCBI WGS metagenome assembly OOIF01 (sample SAMN06348146, study PRJEB24527) | human gut metagenome | biome: human gut; feature: ankylosing spondylitis patient; material: feces | host: Homo sapiens | place: China | collected 2015-10 | reverse complement strand
AGCAGAACTACATCACCAACTCCAACGCCGGTGAGGGGCTGATCTTCTACGGCTCGACCATCGTTCCCTTCAAGGACGATTTCCCGAAGGACACCCAGCTCTACCGCATCATGACCACCCGCTTAGAAGAAACCGTACAGAACTGATAGGAGGATTTTTGAATATGACCAACAAGATGATTACCATTCCCTATGCGGACGCTATCGAATACGGAGAGAACACCTCCGCACTGTTTATGGCTCTGTGGGAGCTGACCGATCTGATCCGACTGGAAAGCGACCTCAAGAAGCATCACCGCGCCTATCTCCATGTGAGGGAGGACATCGACGAAAAGGTCAAGGAGGCGCGTCAGATTATGACCAAGGTATCTGTGGATATGATCAGTTTCTACTTCAAGGTTGATGTTCCCAAGTGCAGCAACAGCGATGAGAATACCCCTTTCGCTGACGCGGCGGATGATGAAACCGTTTCTATCCCCAAGGGCGAGTATGAGCTGATGATCGACGATCTGCTCACGATGTCCGAAATCATTCAGTGCGTCGCAGATATGCGCACGCAGGATGTGAAGGCAATCCGCGAGTTTGGCAAGTTCGTCCCCGCCTTCGCTGCCTTCGAGAAGAACCGCCTGAGCCTCTATCGTGAGGCAGCGAAGGAAGCAGAGGAAATCTTCGACCGTTGGGCGGACGGGATTGACGATCTCGACGAGGACTTCATGGAAGACGAGGACTACGAGCCGGACGAGTATTACTCCGACTGATGCCCATTGAAATGTTGTCGGGTTTTACAGCCAACATTTCAATGGAAACACAAATCCAACAGAACAGGAGGTACACCACCATACAACTTGACATCATTCATACCGGCGATTGCCTTGAAATCCTGAAAGCCCTGCCCGATGACAGCGTTCATTGCTGTGTGACGTCCCCTCCGTATTACGCGCTCCGCGATTACGGCATGGATGCTCAGATCGGCAGAGAGACAACGCCGAAGGAATATATCTCGCGCCTGACGGAAGTGTTTACCGAAGTCAGGCGCGTTTTACGCCCAGACGGTACGCTCTGGCTGAACATCTCGGACACCTACGCTGGAAAGGGCAATCAGGGTGATTTTATTGACCCGAAGAACCCCAACGGCAGAAACGGTCAGGCTGTGGCTCTCAACAACAAGGTTGAGGGCTGCAAGCCGAAGGATATGATCGGCATTCCGTGGATGCTGGCTTTTGCCCTCCGCGATACCGGCTGGTATCTGCGCAACGACATCATCTGGATGAAGGATAACCCCATGCCGGAGAGCGTCAAAGACCGCTGCGCCCGCTGCTATGAGCATATTTTCCTGTTCTCAAAGTCCAAGAAGTATTTCTTTGACTACAAGGCAATTTCCGAACCGATTGCCCCTGCAACGGCAGAACGCCTCAAGCGCGGCATGAAGGGCGGCAACAAATACGGCAAGCCCGTTCCCGGTCAGCCTCAGCCGCAGTCCATCAACCGCCCCCGTGAGCATGGCGAGATCAAGGACACAGACATCAATCCGCTCCGCAACAAACGCGATGTCTGGAAGATCAACACCGTCCCCTTCAAGGGCGGTCACTACGCCGCCTACCCTCCGAAGCTCGTTGAAACCTGTCTTCTCGCCGGTTGTCCCGAAGGCGGCGTTGTGCTTGATCCCTTCATGGGGAGCGGCACAACTGGCATGGTTGCTGCGCAGATGGGGCGTCATTTCGTCGGCATCGAGCTGAACCCTGAATACACCGAGCTTGCCTACAAGCGGATTGGAGGTGAAATCTGATGTCCAAGGAACCGGAACTCAAAACCCGCGACAAGGTTGTTCTGCGGATGACACGGGAGGGCGCGGTTGAGGAAAACCTGACGGCTGGCATCGAGCAGCGTGTGTCAAAACAGCTGGAAGAAGCAGAGCTGGTGAAGCCCGCTGAGACAGCCTCGCCTTCCGAAGCTCTTTCTGCGGAGGAACAGAAAAAGGTGCAGATGCGCCGTCAGCAGCATCAGTTTCAGGCGGAACACACCGAGGATAACGATACTAAGCCGCCCTCGGAAACGTCCGTCACAGAAGAGAAAAGGGCAGAAAATCCACCCCAGAATGCACCCGAACCGCTGCCCGTGTCAGAGACTCCGTTCAAGCCTCCTGCTTTGGAGCAGCACGGCGTTTCTTCTCATACCGGCACGGTAATTGCCGAAACGGTTGTCACGCACAAGCTGCGCAAGACCTCTGCGGTTGAAGCAGTGGATGCAGATGCCATTCTCACTCAAGCGGCGGAAACCACCTCCGCAAAGCCAGTCTCGGACGATGCCGTCTCGCCCACGAAGCGGATGCAGAAGCTCGAAAGGAAGTCCGAGAAGGCGCATGAGCGTCTGGATGCCGCCCGTGAGAAGCTGCCCACGCACAAGGTTCTCAAGAAAGAGCGTGTCTTTGATGAGGAAACCAGCAAGGGCAAAACCCGCCTTCATTTTGAAGATGAGCTGAAAAAGCCGAAGGGCAAGGGCAAGCTGCAATTCGAGGCAGACAAAACCGTCCGCAAGGTCGGTGACACTCTCGCCTCCGGCATTCACGGCAAAATCCATGAGGTCGAGCAGGAAAACTCGGCGGTCGAGGGGGCGCACAAAACAGAGATTGTCGCAGAGACCGCCGCAAGGCATTTCAGTCATCACAGAGAAAAAAGCGTCAACAAGCCCTATGAGAAGGTCTCCAAGCTGGAACACAAGGCGGATGCTGCTGATGCGAAGCTCCAATATGAGAGAAATCAGCAGGAGCATCCTGAGATGAAGAAGCAGAACATGAACAAGCACTACCAGAAGCAGAACATCAAGAAGGAATATGCCGCCGCTCGAAATGCCGGTTCTCAGACTGCCGGGACTGCCACAAAAAGCACCGGCAAGAAGCTCGGTGAGAAGGCGTCCGACAAGATCAAGGAGTTCTTTGAGAAGAACAAGAAGGTCTTCATCTGGATCGGCGTCGGAATTGCCCTTCTCGTTTTGCTCGGTGCTGGAATCAGCTCGTGTTCGATGCTCACCTCTACCGGTTCGTCGGTTATCGCTTCCTCCTATCTCAGCGAGGATGATGCGATGCTGGGCGCAGAAGCGCAGTATTGCCAAATGGAGCAGGAGCTGCAACGCTATCTCGACACCTACGAAAGCACTCACAACTATGATGAATACCACTTCGATCTGGATGATATTGAGCATGACCCCTATGTGCTGATCTCCATTCTCTCGGCTCTCCATGAGGGCGAGTTCACGCTGGACGAGGTGCAGGGTACGCTCCAAATGCTGTTTGAAAAGCAGTACATCCTCACCGAAGAGGTTATCATCGAAACCAGATACCGAACGGAAACCGACACATGGACGGATGCAGACGGCAACACGCACACGGAAACCTATCGCGTCCCGTATGACTACTACATCTGCAACGTGAAGCTCGAAAACTTCAATCTCTCCCATGTCCCGGTCTACATCATGTCTCAGGAACAACTTTCCATGTACGCAACGTATATGTCGGTGCTGGGCAACCGCGAGGATCTGTTCGGTGACTCTCCCTATGTGGACAAGTACATCACAAATCCTCCCGCCGACTACGATGTCAACCCGGAATACCTGAACGACGAGAAGTTTGCAGCGCTGATTACCGAGGCGGAAAAGTATCTCGGCTATCCGTATGTGTGGGGCGGCTCCAATCCCGACACATCCTTTGACTGCTCCGGCTTTGTCAGCTATGTTCTCACGAACAGCGGTCTTGTGAATACCGGACGGCTTGGCGCACAAGGGCTTTACAACGTCTGTACGCCGGTTTCAAAGGCGAATGCACAGCCCGGTGATCTCATCTTTTTCGTCGGGACGTATGACACCCCCGGTGTGTCCCACGTCGGCATTTACGTCGGTGATGGGGTCATGATCCACTGCGGCGACCCCATTCAGTACACATCCATCAACTCTTCCTATTGGCAGCAGCATTTCTACGCCTTCGGAAGACCCGCCTATTAAAAGAAAGGAGTTTTGCATGAATCCCAAGTATCAGAAAGTCCTCTCCGACATCGAGAAGGCTGAAAAGAAGAAGTCCGAAATCGAAGGACAGCTCAAGGAGCTGTACGACAAGAAGACAGAGCTGGAAAACCTTGAAATCATCAATACCGTGCGCTCTATGGTGATGGACAAGGATCAGATCATGGCATTCCTGTCTTCCATGAAGGGCGGCACCAAGCCCGCTGAAAATACGGAGGTAATCGACAATGCGTAAGAAGCTTCGTTTTCTGACCGTCCTTGCGGTCTGCGTCATGGTTCTGTCCTGCTTCTCGGTGACGGCGTTTGCCTACGCCGATGATACCGAGCAGAACCTTCCCGTTACGGAGGCAACCCAGCCGGAACAGCAACCTGAGACTACTCCCGCGCCGGAAAAGCCGAAGGGTGAGCCGATTGACGATGAGGGCAACGCCTACACCCGCGACTTGCTCTATGACAAGGCAACCAACAAGCAGTTCATCACTGTCCAGACGAAAAGCGGCAACACCTTCTTCATTGTCATCGACTACGATGCGCCCATCAACGAGGATGAGGAACAGTATCAGACGTACTTCCTGAACATGGTCGATGAGAGCGATCTGCTTGCGCTGCTGGATGAAGACACTGCGGCTGCTCTGACCACCTGTAACTGCAAGGAAAAATGCGCTGCCGGTCAGGTCAACACCGACTGCCCGGTCTGCAAGACCAACATGAGCGAATGCACCGGCACAGCCCCCGTTACACCTGAGCCGGATAAGGATGCGGAAACCGATGTCCCCGCGCCCAAGCCCGAAAAGAAAAAGCCCGCCGCCGAATAGCGCGCACGGGCCACCAGGCGGCGTTGCAGCCGCATTTCGATGGGGGGAGAGGAGGAGCTTTGAAAAAGCTCCACCTCTCCCCCCTCGCCTCTCCCTGTTCCCGATGCCCGCTGCGGTGTGCGGCGGATGCTGTCCGCAGGGCCTGCGCAGGACGCGACGCCGTCACGCACCGGCTTCATCCGCTGTTTTCTGCGCAGGCGACGCTCCGGGCCTTCGTCACGATGGGCATGGGCCGCGGGCCGCCATCCGGCCGGCCCATCTCCCTTCCTCAAGGGGCCATCCGGCCCCGCCTTCCCCTCCTTCCGCCGTGGCAAGAGGAAAGGGCCGCTGGAGGCCGGCGATCCTGCGCCAGCGGGCAAGCCCCCGTCTCCTGACGGACGTTCCATGAACGCTGCGGCACGGTCTTCCCTGACCGGCGGCCCCGGTGGCGGGCCCATGCCCGGGAACAAGGCGACCGGCGCCCGCAGGTACGGACGCCGGTCAGGGTGCGGCACGGGCCGCCGTATGCCCGCAGGGGCGGGAGAGATGCGGGCCGCCGGGCGGCCGGGCCTTGGGCTAGCGGAACCACCCCAGATCGAAATCCTCCCCCTTGACGGGCTTGGCTTCTCCGGGGCCGCCGGTCACCAGTTCTTCCGGGACGCTCATGCGCGGCAACAGGTCGCCGGACAGGGCGCACAGACGATAGGCCCCCACCAGGATATTGCCCCGTGCCGTCTCGGCCTGGGAAGCGGAATTGTAAAGTTCGTTCTCGGAGTCCAGCACGTCCAGCAGGCTGCGGTTCCCCAGCAGGAACTGGTCATGATAGGCCTGCCGGGTATAGGTATTGTTCACCACGGCATCGGAGTAGTGCTTGTATTGCTCCTTCGCGGCCTGGTAGTTGCTCCAGGTGGATTCCATGTCCAGGCGCAGGGTATCCATATAGTCGTACAGGTTCTGCCGCGCTTCGCGTTCCCGTGCCGAAGCGGCCCGGATGCCTTCCACGTCGGCGCCGCTGTTGAACACGTTCCAGCGCACCGTGGCCAGCACGTCGAAGCTGTAGACCCAGCGGTCGCGGTCGCCACCGCGGTCGCTGTACTCCGGCCCGGCCTCCAGCTGGAACGTCGGGTACATGTTGGCCTCGGCCAGCTCCTTCTGCCCCTTGGCAGCGCGGATGTCCTGCAGGAAGGCCGCCAGCTTGGGGTTATGCTTTTCGGCCGTCTCGATGAAGGCCGCCACCGTATCGGGCATGTCCGGCGGCATGGGGACGGCATCCAGCTGTCCCACCGTATAGATGCCCGTAAGGCGGGAATAGGTGGCATAGGCCACGCGCAGGGCGTCCTCGGCCTCGGCCTGGGAAGAGCGGGCGCGTTGCAGACGGGACTCGGCCTGGGTCACGTCGGCCTGGGTGTCGGCCCCCATGCTGGCCCGGTCGCGGGCCTGGCCCAGGATGGCTTCATGACGGGCCACATTGGTACGGGCCAGCTCCAGCAGCTTGATGCGCCGCAACAGGTCGATGTGGGCGATGATGCCGTCCAGGGAAAGGGACGTGGCCGTATCGAAGACCCGGGCCTTGACCGAATCCAGGGTGGCCTGGGCCGTGCGTACCCGGCTGCGGGTAGCGAAGCCGTCCCAGATGGGCTGGACCAGTTTGGCGGACACGCTGCCCACGCTCAGCCACTGGTCATCGACGTCGAGCCCGCGGGAGGTGGTATCGCTCAGGACACCGACCCCGATGGAGCCGCTGACGTCCACACGGGGCCCGAAACCCGCCTGTGCCTTGCTGACCTCATGTTCCAGGGCGGAACGGTTCTCCTTGATGCTCATCAGGCTGCGATGGCTGCTCAAGACACCGTGGACGGTATCGTTCACCGTGATGTGCGCCCGCGTGCTCCCCGGCCGGACATCGTCCTTTGCCCAGGCACTCCCGGCGCTCCAGACCAGCAAACAGGCCAGAGCCACGGCCGCCGGCATCCATTTTTTCAGATCGGCCATAATTCCTCCTCCATAGGTTCTGCGCCACGGCAGAGATTGCAGGGCACTCATGCGCCCTTTCCTAAAGCCGGGGGTCGCCATCCGCCACTTCCCGCCCCGTATGCCGCTCCAGCCAGACGCGGATGCGGGCATGGGATGCGGCGCGGCGGCGCTTCTTCGCCCGCAGCATGGCGGCATCGGCCCGGCGCAACAGTTCTTCGGCATCCATGCCACCCTTGTCCGATCCCGCGACACCGAATGAAAGCTCCACAGGCAGCTCGCTGTCCTGCCGCCTGTGCCAGAGGGCCTGCCGTATGTCCGCCAGCCGTTTGCGCACCACCGCCCCCGGGCAGAAGAACAGGATGACGAACTCGTCCCCGCCGATGCGGGCAAGGCAGTCCTCCTTCCTGACATGCGTCTGGAGCAGACGGGCGGCACGGCAGAGCAGCATGTCGCCGGCCTCATGGCCCAGGTGGTCGTTGACCAGCTTCAGGCCGTCCACATCGGCCATGACCGCATACAGGGGCCGTCCTTGCCTTACAGATCTTTGCAATACCCGTTCCAGGTGGTAGCGGCTGGAGACCCCTGTCAGCGGATCCGTCTGCACCTTCCCTTCAAGGGCATCGCGTTCCTCCTGCAAGGCTGTGACATCCGTATGCATGCCCACCACCCGCAGGGCCCGTCCCTCACTGTCGCGGCCGGCCACGCAACCGCGTCCCAGTATCCACAGCCAGGAGCCGTCGGCATGGCGCATCCGGTAGGTGCAAACAAAAGCATCACCCGCATCCGGTGACGCTGCCACCTTCATTGGCAAGGCCACGGCCTTTTCATGGTCATCGGGGTGCAGGGCCCGGAGCCACGAGCCCAGCTCCGCCGGGAAGGTCTCCGCTGTGTGTCCCAGCATGGCCAGGTAGCTCTGGCTGTAGTAGACCTGGCCGCTCCAGACGTCCCAGTCCCAAAGACCGTCGCGGCAACCGGTCATGGCCAGGAGCAGGCGCCGTATCCCGCCTACGGAGGCCGCCTTGTGCTCCAGCAGCGGCGCCAGGGTCCCCGCCGCCGCGCGGGCACGTCCCCTGTCGTCACGGACCAGGACGGAAGCCGTGAACAGCAGGGGCGTCCCCTGGGGCCTGCGCGGCATCAGCACCAGACGCAGGCGCTCCGCGCCGTCGCGGGCGTCCAGCCAGCGCCGCAGTCGGGAGAGCAGCCCGGCCACCCGGTAGCGGCCATGCAGACGGCGCAGCCCCTCCCTGTCCAGCGTACCGGGCGCCTCGCCCAGCCCCAGCAACAGCATGCAGCGCATGTCCAGGAAGGGCATGGCCTGGCCCCGCGTATAGCTCCAGTAGCCATCCTCAACGTCTTCCGGCAACGATGCCGGAGGATCCAGCAACTCCAGGCAGGCAAGGATAATCTGCGGCCTGTCGTCGTCATCGCGCCGGAGGACATGCATGTGCTCATTGACGTCCCTCCCGTTGCAGACATAGGCGCAGGCCGCTCCGGGCAGCCTTCCGCCGGAGCGCAGGACAGCCCGCTGCTGTCGCAGGAAACGGCGTTGCGAGGGCGGCACATGCTCCAGCAGGGCTTCCATCGTCGCCGGGGCTGTGTCCTCCCGCATCCCCAGCATGGCGAGGGCCGACGTGCAAAAAAGGAGCGTGTCCGTCTGGAGGTGCCAGGAGAAGGCGGGAGAGGAAGAGGTGGAGAACAGCACGTTGCCTCCTCGGCTACGGGGGATAGGGAAGCAGGCGATGCGCTATCCCGTCAAAAACGGGATAGCCTTTCAGAAGCGGCAGCACAGGGAGCTGCGGCCCCTATCTCCTTCCTTTTCCGGCAGCCAGCCATCCTGTTTCAGGGATATGGCTGCATGCTAGCCAATAAAAATTCCATATTACGGCAAGAAAGTGTACTTTTTTGCCATATACAACAGGGGCTCCCCTCATTTTGCAATAAGCCATTGACTATAACTAGTTGGAAAGCTATCTTCAGCCACATGTATTAAGGAATATAATACGCTAAAAAAGTACACTTTTTTGTCTTCTTATCGACAACTTTCCTCCCTGCACGATTGATGATTCTTGCCTGTCGCCAGTTTGCCGCACGGATGGGCCGCCCGACCGTCCTGCTTCCCCGGCCGGCCTGGCCCGCGAAGACTGTGCCTTCCTGAGCCGCCGCCTGTCGCCGCCCGCATGGCCGGGCCCTTTGAGCGTCGCCGTCCCGCGCGGCCTGGAGAGGCCCGGTGCGAAGGTTCTCCTTCCTGTCCTGGCGTGCGCGCTCGTCTGGAAAAGTCCGCGCGGCTCGGGCTGTTCCCAGGAAGGCAGGCCATGGCAAGGAGAGGGACACTCCTCTTCCTTCGGGTGCCCGTATCCGCACAACGCCCTGCCTGCCCTATCCAGCGCTGACTATAGCCCGGCCAACCTGATGTGGGCAGGCCGTCCCGCCGCCAAAATACGTCCCTTGTCGCGCAAACGGGGGTCGTCTTTACGCCACGATCCCAAAAATCTATGATTTCCATCAGATAAAAGGGATTGCGCACTAGCGCGCAATCCGGACAGCGCCCCGTCCTTCCGGCGCTGGAAGAAAAGGGCGCTTTCCCGGGCAAGGCGGTTTTTCCTGGAGCCAGGACGCATCACGGAGCGGCGCCCGGCTGAACATGTCGCCACGACAGACTGAAAAGGAAGATCCCCGCTCGTCTGTGCGGGGGCGATCCCGCCCCTGGCCCGCCGGTCCTCTTCCGCATGAAAGCGCGCCATGAGGGCGACAGGATGCGGCCGCCGGCCATGTCCGTTGCGATACAGGAAGCTGCGACCATCCCGGCGATGCTGGCGGGACGGGGAAGTGGCCCTCTGGCGGGCCTGGGGCCCTTTCCCGCCTGGGCGCCCCATGATGCTGCCTGCCTTGGCGCTGCGATGTGCACCGCCAAGGCAGGCAGCTTGCTGAAAGCAAGCGCCTTGTTTAAGATGGCACTGTAGCAAGAAGTTTTCATATGGGGAGCGCTCCGCTGAACAAACCGAGGAACGTCCTCCGCCGTATGTCCCATACATGCTCTCCACCGGGGGCCGTCCGCATGGGTGGCGTCGGCTGGCCGCCGATCTGAAGCGAGGCATGGCCCTCCGCCATCGTCGGATGTTCCCGGGAAGGCAGAGAAGCAGGACCGAGGGCACCATATGCCACGTCCTGCCTGTTACCGTCCATCTGCAAGGCACAGGCGCCATGAGCACGATACCCCGTCCCCACCTCTCCTCTCTGTGGACCGCTGTCCTGTTTACGCTGTATTTTTTTGTCTTCCTCACCTCGGAAGTTTTTTTGCAAGACTGCCTGCTGGCGCTGGACAGGCCGGAAGACCTCCACATCTTCTTTTTGGGGCAGATGGCCTGCCTGGCGGCGGGCTATCTGAGCCTGTCCCTGTGCCGGCGCTGCGCCTACGGCCTTTTGCGAAGCGTTGCGGCGGCGGCCATGCTGTTCCCCGCGCTGCTGTTCATCGCCCTTGCCTTCATGGGCATCCCGGCCTCCCTGCTCTTGTGGGCCGCCGCCTGCTCGTATTTTCTGGGGGGCACCGGGGCCTTCCTCCACTACAGTGCGGCCCTCTGCCTGCACCGCAGCGCCGTGACCGGCAGGGTGGCAGGCGGGAGCATCGGCCTGGCCGTCGCCATCCAGTTCCTGACGGACACCTGCCTGGACAGCGGGCAAACCGCCATCCTGCTGGCCCTGGTCTCGCTGGTCCTGGCCATGCTGCTGGCCCGGACGCCCGCTCCCGCGACGGCGGATGAGGCCCCCTCCGCCCCCCCTTCCCGGCGCACACTGGCTCTGGTCACGGCGGGCACGGCCATCCTTTCCATCGTCGTGGGCCTGAACGAAGACATCGTCACCCGGCTGTACGCCACGGGGGCGCTGGACGTGACCTCCTGGCCCCGCCTGTGCTATCTGGCCGGCCTGCTGCTGGCGGGCTTCCTTGCGGACATACGCAAGCGTGCCTTCATGCCGGTGATCACGCTGTGCGTGCTCATGCTGTCCAACATGGCGATTTTTTTCCTGAGCGACCCGCGGCATTACCAGCTCAATCTGTCCATCCTGTATTTTTACAGCGGTTTTTACGTCGTCTATTTCACCGTGCTTTTCCTCGACCTGGCCCCCGGGACGCGCTGGCCGCTGCTCTGGGCCGGTATGGGACGCCTTTGCCGCTCCCTGTGTGTGGGCGCCTTTTTTCTGTGTCCAAGCGACCTGTTCGGCCTGCTGGGGCAGGAGTACTCCATCGTCCTGAATACCCTGCTGCTGGCAGGCGTGTGCGCCATATTCTTCTGGAGCGGACAATTGCGCGATCACGGCGCCGCCAGATCCGCGCCGCCGTTGCGCCAGGATCAGGCCATCGGCCTTTTCGCGCAAAAACACGCCCTGACCCACCGGGAGACCGACGTGCTGCGCGCCGTGCTCGCCTCGTCGGATCCCCTGGGGAATATCGCTGTCTGCCTGGGCATATCGGAACGGGTCATGCAACGGCACCTGACTTCCATTTACGCCAAGTGCGGTGTGAGCGGCCGTCTGGAGCTGGTGACAGCCTTCTTCGGCCAAACGCCCCCGTAACCTCCGTCATCCGCCCCGCCGGCCTGCCGATGCCGCCCCTACTGCGTCGCTGCCCCAGCCCGGGCCCGCCGCCATACCGGCGGGGCTGCCGGGCATCTGCCGGGGACAGCACACGAGCGCCCGTTACCATCCTTGCGGTAACGGGCGCTCGTGTCCTGAAAAAAAGCGTGGCCCTGGACGTCATCGCCCAGGCCAGGGGGCCTTCCTGCGTCCCGGCGCGGGCACACGGCGCTTCCCGGCCCCAAGGCCGCCTGTCATGTCGCGGTGGAGCCTATTCCCCGGCCATGAAGCCGGACCAGCGGGCCAGCAGGGCACGCAGGGCATTGCCGCGATGGCTGCGGGCGTTCTTCTCGTCACGGGTGAGCTGGGCGGCGCTTTTGCGGATGCTCTCGTCCCAGAACAGGGGATCATAGCCGAAGCCGTTCTCGCCCAGAGGCTCTTCGAGGATGCGGCCTTCCCATGTGCCGCGCACCACCAGCTCGCGGCCGTCGGGATGCACGGCCACCATGCAGCTCACGAAGCGGCAGGAACGCCGGGCCTGGGGCACATCGCGCAGTTCAAAAAGCAGCTTGCGCATGTTGCGCTGGTCCACGCTCTCGCCGGGCAGGCTTTCCCAGTCGTTGGAATAGCGGGCGGAGTAGACGCCGGGGCCCTTGTCCAGGGCGTCCACTTCCAGGCCGGAGTCGTCGGCCACGGCCACAAGGCCGGTGGCGGCACACACGGCGCGGGCCTTGATGAGGGCGTTCTCCTCAAAGGTGGTCCCGGTCTCTTCGATCTCGCCGATCTCGGGAAAAAGGGAAAGGCCCACCACCTCGATGCCGAAGTCGGCCATGGGCTCGGCCAGTTCCCGGATCTTGCCGGCATTATAGGTGGCCAGCACCACCCTCAGCTTTCCGTCGTCGTTCATGGGTTCTCCTTGCGCACCGGCAGGTGCGGTCGTTGCAGTGTCGCGATCAGGAT
>OOIF01002519.1_pt1 | contig 12320 bp, 13 predicted proteins | sample 1691961 | NCBI WGS metagenome assembly OOIF01 (sample SAMN06348146, study PRJEB24527) | human gut metagenome | biome: human gut; feature: ankylosing spondylitis patient; material: feces | host: Homo sapiens | place: China | collected 2015-10 | reverse complement strand
CCATGGACGATGCCGCTGCCTTTGCTGGGCAGGACCAGGAGCGCAAAGCCGCCATCGAGGCCCTGAATGCCGCGGAAGCCGCCATCTACCGCGTCAATTCCGCCCTTGGCAGTAAAGAGGGCAAGGAGCTGGATAAGGACACCAAAAACCGCATTAAAGAAGCAGAAAAGAACCTGGAACGCCTGACCCGCCACAAAAAGCCCGAAAAAATGACCCCCCAGGACACCCAGGCCCTGAACGCCGCCCGCGAAGCCCTGCAAGCTCAGACCAAAGACCTGGTAGCACGGTGGGAAGCAACGAGAGAAAAGTAGGAGTTAGGAGTTTTTGGGCCACAGGTGCCAAAAAATCCTGCCTGAATATTGAAACAAAATGTAGGGAACGGTCAAGACCGTTCCCTACGATTACTTTATGGGTTTGCGGCGGGCATTCAAACCACCGCTTAACTCCTAACTCCTACCTTTACAGGTAGCTCAGTTCCTCCCGTCTGGTTCCTGCCAGATCGGGGTGATCGAGGACGGCGCCGGCGCCGAGGGCAACACAGTCCAGCGGAGCTTCGGCAATGTGTACCTCAATGCCGGTTTCGTTCTGGATCAGAGTATCCAGCCCGCGCAGCAGGGCACCGCCGCCCGAAAGCATGATGCCGCGGTCAATGATATCGCTGGAAAGCTCCGGCGGAGTGCATTCCAGCGTGTCCTTGATGGCTTCCACAATGCGCATCAGGTTTTCGTTCATTGCCTCGCGCACTTCTTCAGAGCGGATCAGGATATCTTTCGGCAGGCCATCCACCAGGTTACGGCCCTTGATCTCCATTGTGGTTTCGCCATGCTCGGTGTCGGTGGGGTCTGGCGGGCAGGCGGAGCCGATTTCCAGTTTAATCTGCTCAGCAGTGCGTTCGCCCACCAGCAGGTTGTATTTGCGCTTGATAAAGCTGGTAATGCTCTGGTCCAGCGCATCGCCCGCACAGCGCACGCTGCGGGATGCCACAATGCCGGAAAGGCTGATGACCGCCACTTCCGCCGTGCCGCCGCCAATATCCACAATCATGCTGCCCACCGGTTCAGCGGTCGGCAGCCCGGCACCAATGGCGGCAGCCATCGGCTCTTCAATCACCGTTACCTGGCGGGCACCGGCTTTGGCGGCGGCCTGGCGCACGGCGCGGCGTTCCACTTCGGTCACGCCGGACGGCACGCAGATGACCACGCGCGGCCGCACGAACAGGCGGCTGCCGCATGCCTGGCGGATAAAGCTTTGCAGCATTGCGGCGGTGATGTCAAAGTCGGCAATCACGCCGTCTTTCAGCGGACGCACGGCAACGATCGAGCCGGGCGTTCTGCCGATTACTTCCTTTGCCTCTTTTCCCACGTATTTGGCACGGTCGGTGTGGGTATTGACTGCGACAACGGATGGCTCTCTGATGATGATGCCCTTTCCACGCAGATATACCAGCGTATTTGCAGTTCCGAGATCAATGCCGATATCTTTCGTAAACATAATGTATGCTCCTTTGGATGCAGTTCTACACGCTGCATCATTGTCCCCAGTAAGTCATTTCTTTCATGAGATTTGCGAAAAATTTCGGTGACTGACTCCAAAAACTGAGCCGGAAAGCGCCGATTTCTGCACTTTTCACCATAGAAAAGAGAACACTGCTGCCGAAAGATCCGGTGCAGTGTGTCCGGTTGCATGAAATTTTCCGCTCTGATGCAGACTGCTGCGCTTTCCTGCGCTGCGGCAGCCTTTTGCATCAGACCTCTTCTATTATACCACGAAAAAAGCAGGGTGGCAATCTTTTTTTTAGGTTTTTTCTGCGAATTCAAAATTCTATCATATTGTGAAAAATCAACAAGTTTTAATGCAATAATTACAGCAAATATAACAAACGCTGTATGGAGCAATGCGAGACGCCAGGCGGCACTGTACCGGAATTGTCCGGTGCCGTCTTGAGCCTTATTACTTTTTGCCGATCAGCGGTTCGATCTTCGGCGCAACGAAGATGGCAACGATGGTCAGCAGGAGCTGCGCAATGTTAAACTTGGACTGGATGCCGAAGGTGAGATCGGCAACATAGAGGTTCCAGGTGTGGCTTTTGAGGTGTAGCGGCGGCGCATAGTCCAGCCAGCTGAGGGGAGCGATGCCGGCGCAGAGATTGCCGATGACGCCGCCCAGGATCACTGCGACCACGATGGAGCAGAGATAGACGAGAAACTTTTTCATAGACGGGGAGACTCCTTTCGTTTACGACAGACCGCTTGCGCCGAATCCGCCTGCGCCACGTTCTGTTGTGTCCAGGCGCTGGACTTCTTTCAGTTCCGGGGTGAGAATGGGCATGACGACCAGCTGTGCGATGCGCATACCCTCTTCTACGGTAAATGGCTCTGTGCCGTGGTTTACCAGCGGAATCAGCAGTTCGCCACGATAGTCGCTGTCCACCAGACCTACACTGTTAATGAGTGTAATGCCGTGCTTGGTGGAAAGTCCGGAACGTGGGAAGATGCACAGGGCAACATCCGGACGGGACGGAGCAACAGCGATTCCGGTCGGCACCTTGCAGATCTCGCCGGGCTGAATGGTCAGCGGCGATTCCGGCAGGGCATACAGATCGTACCCTGCGCTCTGCGCTGTGGCACGCTTGGGGAGCTGTGCGTGAGGGCGAAGTTTCTGAACAGATAAGTACATAAAATAACTCCTTTATTCAACACCACGGAAAAACAAGCCCCGGGTGATCGTTTCGTTTGCAGTTTTGCCGCTGCGGTAGGCGTGGAGAACAGACAGCACGTCCGGCTGCAGTGTGCAGTCCAGCACCAGGAAATCCATGTGGGAAAATGCCTCCGGCTTGTCCGCCATCCAGGTGGGGACAGCGTTGTACATGGTCGTGATTCCGGCAGGTCTCCGGCAGTATACCGGGAACTGCCGACCAGTTCGGTCAATGAGATGGTGGGTGCAGTGCTTGCAGCCAACCTCTGCCTGAATGGGACAATTCCGCATGGTCATGACCGGTTGGTATCCATAGGCATAAGCGCCGACGGGCAGCCCGGTGCAGGTCTTGGTCTGGGCAATGGTCAGCTCCGGGGACAAAATCACATCCTGCAGGGATTCTTCCTGCAAAAATGCCAGACAGTCCGGATTGGCTGCGTTCAGTCCCATGCCGCCGTGCAGTGTCAAGCCCAGCTGTCTGCCGATCTGCAAATGAGAGACGTTCTCGCAGACAATGTGGGAGAATCCCAGCTGTTTTGCCTGTTCCAGCCAGCCCTTCACTTTTGTTTCGTCCGCACAGAACCGGGGCAGAGTCAGATAGACTCGTTCCCGGACATTTGCTGGAATCTCTGCCGATGCCGTTTCGACAGGCAGGAGCAGTGCCGCAACATCCGGCTCATCCAGCAGCTGTGCGGAAAGCCCGTTCCAGTCCGGCTGAATGATGCGGAACTGGCGCTGTTTTGTGCCGCAGGTCTGTCCTTTGGACAGGGTGACAGGCTGTATGGTATAATGAGGTGTGTTGGCGGCAATTCGCTTTGCATCCATTGCGGCGATGCCGTCCCGGCGCAGTGCATTCCAGGCAGATGCCGGGAGCATTCCCATGCCGTCGCAGTCTGCGTGCAGTTCTGCCAGAGCGTAGATCGTACCGCCCAGCTTTCCCAGCTGACGTTCCAGCTGTGCGGCATCCGTCGCCTTGGTTCGTGCAGGCTGTACCGTTTCGCCGGAGACGGTGACGCAGTTCCCGTCCGCATCCCGGAGTGTCAGAGCTGCCGGCTCGCCGGTTTGTACACGGACATCCATAGTCAGCGCAATCTGCGGTGTTGGCTTTTGGTAAAGCTGTGCCAGATGTGGCAGGACTTCCTTTGCCTGTAACACGTCCTCTTTCTGCCGGGTGCCGAACATCTGCTGCCGCTTTCCGGTGTAGTATCCGTCTGTGAAACCGCTCCGGGAGAAAACCGCACGCAGGGTGTCCAGGTCGGGTTCTTCTCCGGCTCTTGCCTGTACCAGAGCAGTGACTGCGGCGGCAACGTATTCCGGCCGTTTGCAGCGTCCCTCGATCTTCAGCGATGCCACGCCGTCCTGTGCCAGTTCTGCCAGATGCGGCACCAGGCACAGATCTTTCAGCGAAAGCGCACACACGTTTTTTGCTCCCTTTGCAGAAAAGGGGAGACGGCACGCCTGGGCGCATCTGCCACGGTTGGCACTTCTGGAGCCGATCACTGCCGACAGACCGCACTGTCCGGAAACGCTCATGCAGAGCGCCCCGTGGACAAAAGTCTCTACCTCCACACCGGTCTGACAGACTGCGGCGATCTCTTCTCGGGAAAGTTCCCGGGAGACTACTACACGGGAGATGCCGTGCTGTTTTGCCCAGTGTGCGCCCTCCGGCGTGTGAATCGTCATCTGGGTGGATGCGTGAACGGGAACATCTGGGGACATCCGGCGGATCAGCCGCAGAACGCCCAGATCTTGTACCAGGAACGCATTCACGCCCATTTCCATTGCCGCCTGCAAAAACTGTACCAGAGAGGGAAACTCTGACTCGAAGATCAGCGTGTTCACCGTCAGATAGAGCTTTGCGCCGTAGAGATGACATAGTTCCACAGCGTGCTGTAACTGCGGCAAGTCGAAATTGGCTGCATTCTGCCGGGCAGAGAACAGCTTTCCGCCCACATAGACGGCATCAGCGCCGCAGCGCAGTGCTGCCAGCAGAGATTCTTCCGAGCCGGCAGGGGCTAAGATCTCAGGCGTTCTCATTTGGCATTTTTCTCACGCAGTTCCCGTTCCAGTTCTGCCACACGGGATTTCAGCACCTCGACCTGCTGCATGGCTGCGTCACGTTCCAGACGGGTCTTTCCAGCCTCGTCCACATATTCCTTGGACTGGTCACGGATGCTGTCCAGCTTGGCGTTCGCCTTGTTCAGATCATCCAGTGTTGCCAGCCCCACCATGATCGCCGCTGTAAACGGAGAGGCGCTGCTGTTGGCATCGGTGATCTCAGCGATGCGGGATTCCAGTGTCCGGGCAAGCCCAAAGACATAGTTGGAGGATTCTGCGGTCTGCAAGGTGAAATCCTTGCCGCAGATCACGACTTTGACTTTATTTAACATAGCGTAGTGTTTCCTTTCATTCAAGTGCAGTGCTGCACTGCCTTTTCTATTATACAACATTTTTTGCAGCTTGAAAAGAGGGTATTTTGGAAATTTTTCGAAAGTTCCGCTTTATTCGGCATTCTGACGCCGTTCCAGTTCCTCCAGGATCAGCTTGTTGACCTTGTTGACATCGCCGCAGCCCAGTGTGATTACCAGGTCTCCCGGCTGTGCGTGGTCGCAGATATACTGTGTCACCTGGTCGAAGTTCTCATACTTGCGCTCGTCAGTGGTCTCCGGATTGCTTTCGTCCTGCGGGAACCAGACCGCACCGGGGATCTTTTCACCCAGCTGCCGTGTGAAGATGTTGTAGGTGTTCTTTTCCCGGGAACCCATAATGTCCGTCAGTACAGCGTGATCCGGGATGGAAAGCGCCTCTGCGAATTCGTCCAGCAGCATGGCAGTCCGGGAGAACGTGAACGGTTGGAACACAGCCCAGACCTTGCGGAACGGCATTTCCATTGCCGCTTTCAGCGTTGCGGTCAGTTCGGTGGGGTGGTGCGCATAGTCGTCCACCAGAGTGATGCCGTTTACTTCGCCCTTTTTCTCGAAACGTCTGCCTGCGCCACGGAATTCTGCCAGCCCCTTTGCCACATCTTCAAAGGAAACGCCTACATACATTGCTGCAGCCGCAGCCGCAGTTGCGTTCAGCACGTTATGTTCACCGGCAACGTGCAGCACGATCTCGCCAAGCGATGCGCCGTGGTGCATCAGCTGGAAGTGGGTCTCCAGACCGGAAACGTGGCGGATGTCAGCCGGGTAGTAGTCGCATTCCGACGTTTTGCCGAAGGTGATGCGTTCCTTGCCCTCAATGCCCTCCATCGCTTTGCAGGTGTTGGCATCGCTGCCGTTGTAGATGACTGCTTTAGAGGTGAGCTGTGCAAACTTGTGGAACGACTTGATGATGTTTTCTACCGTGCCGAAGTAGTCCAGATGATCTGCGTCAATGTTCAGCAGCACAGCGATGTCCGGATACAGTTTCAGGAACGTATCCACAAACTCGCACGCCTCGCAGGTCATGATGTCGCTGGAACCGCTTCTGCCGCTGCCGTGAATACAGGGCAGCTTGCCGCCGATGAATGCGGACAGGTCCACGCCGGCAGTGAACAAGATCTGTGTCACCATAGAAGTCGTGGTCGTCTTGCCGTGTGTGCCGGCAACGCAGATGGCGTTGTCATACCAGCTGGTCACGATGCCCAGCAGTTCGCTGCGCTCCAGCACCGGTACGCCGCTTGCCTTGGCAGCGATCAGTTCCGGGTTGTCTGCCATGATGGCTGCAGTGTGGACGATCAGATCAGCGCCCTCGATATTCTCCGCACGCTGTCCCAGATATACCGGGATGCCCATGTCCCGGACAGCCTGGAGCGTTTCTGTTTCGTTGTTGTCCGAGCCGGTGAGGTAATAGCCCTTGGTGTGCAGTATCTGTGCCAGCGGATACATACCGCTGCCGCCGATGCCGATGAAGTGGATGTGCTTTTTTCCCTTTAAGATATCAATGTTCAAAAAAATCACCTTTTTCTTTCTTGCAATTTTCAAATTTATCGTGTATACTTATAGGTAACGTACTTCAAAGGAGAAGCGTTTGTGTTTGCACAGGCGTTTCTCCTTTTTTTGTTACGAAATTGAAAATTCGTTTTTCAATTTCTGCTGGTTGCCCTTCCGGAAACTGCATGAACTCTAAGTCAGCATGGGGCAGTTTCCAAAATGACAGAACGGGGCGCAGCAGATGACGGAGGAGGTCATCCTATGGAAATCACAGATATCAAGATCAGAAGAATTATCACAGAGGGACGGCTGCGTGCAGTTGTTTCTGTGACGGTGGACAATATGCTCGCTGTGCATGACATCAAGGTCGTGCAGGGAGACGAGCGCTTGTTTGTTGCAATGCCCAGCCGCAAAGATGAGAACGGCGTGTTCCGTGATATTGTGCATCCCATTTCTGCCGCCGCCAGAAAAATGATGGAATCGCAGATATTGGAGGCATATCACGAGCATCTGGCTCTGATGGAGGCCGAAGCCCAGGCAGAGGCAGCTGCGGAAACACAGCCGGCAGCAGTCTGAATCGTCTGCGTCAATCTTAGATATGGTCCACAGGTCGTCGGAGTATTCGCTCCGGCGGCTTTTTTATGCCCGTTTTCGGATGTGCTGCGTTGTGACAGTGCCTTTTGCGATCACTCGCCTTTGTGCAGCAGCACCCAGGTTTTCAGCAAAGCGATCTGCGTCTTGGCATCGGGAATCTCGTTATTCATGACCATCTGCACTGCCTCTTCCAGGGGCAGCTCTGTCACATCCAGAAATTCGCCCTCGTCCAGCTCCTGTTCCTCCGGCGCAGACAGTTCCTGTGCCAGATACATATGGATGACTTCTGTATCATATGCCGGCGTCGGGAAGAGTTTTCCCAGAGACGTATATTTGCCGCAGGTGCGTCCTGCCTCTTCCCGGAGTTCCCGTTTGCCGCAGTCTGCCGGATCTTCGCCTTTTTCCAGCTTGCCGGCAGGGACTTCCAGAGTTACCTGCTGCATGGGATAGCGGAACTGTTTGACCATGAGAACGGTGCCTTTTTCGGTGAGCGGCACAACGCATACGCCGCCGGAGTGGTGTACCACATCACGCTGCACCGCCTTGCCGTCCTCCAGCCGGGCGGTGTCTTTGGTGACATAGAACACCTTGCCCAGATAGGTGGTTTCACTGCCGATTGTTTTTTCCTGTAAGTGCATTTTACGATACCTCCATATCATCATCCGCAGCAGCTGTTTTTTCGTCGGGTTCTGCTGCGGCAGGGGATTCTTCTGTTGTGTCTGTTTCATCTGTCAGTTCCGGCAAAGCTTCATCCTCGGCGGAGACCGGATAGTCTATACAGCATACGGTCTCTTTGTTCCGGCGGATGCCCAGTTTGCGGCAGATCAGCAGATAAACGATCAGCAGGATCACGCCGCCCAGTGTCAGCCATGCGCCCAGATGCAGTCCGGGTGTCTCATAGTGGAACTCGATGGTGTTGTCTCCGGCTTCTGCCGGAACAGCCATCAAGCCGTTGTCTACTTCCTCTACGTCAACCGGTTTTCCGTTGACGGTGGCAGTCCATCCCTCATCGTAGGGAACGCTGAAAAATACCAGGTTCGGGCTGTCCAGAGAGATGGTGGCGGTAAAGCCGCTGGAATCATATTGGAAGGAGTCACAGGCGGATGCGGCACGGTTGCTGCACTCCTGGAGATATTCCTCTTCCGTCATAGAAACATTGCTGTCCGAAACCGGCTGCATCCAGCTGCCGTATTTCTCGATCTGCTCGCTGGACAGCACCAGCGCACGCATCAGCAGATTGGAGCGGTAGCTGGTGGAAGTGCTGTTCCACTTGCCCTTGGCGATATAGTTGGAGAACGTGAATCCCATGGGAACATAGGCGGTGTTCCGGAACCGGTAAAAGCCATTTTCGGTGGTGTCATAGACAAAGCCCGGCATACTGCATTTCGGTTCGTCCGTGGTGATCTCGCCGATGGTCTGCCGTTCGTAGTAATATTCCACAGACAGCAGTCCACGCAGCGCATAGTAAGCGGTATCCGCACGGGATGCCACATCACGGGTGATGCCCAGTTCCTTATAAAAGTTCATAATAGAGCCGGGGACGACGCTGTGGAACGTCCGCATACAGGGCAGCCGCCAGAACATCGGATAGTTGTCGCAGTCCTCTGAAATATCGATGCGGAAGAAGTTGTCCTCTGAGACGGAGACCGAGATCTCCTGTTCCGGGTCGATCGCCTGGTCAACATAGGTTCTCGCACGGAACGGCTCAAATGCGCCGAAATACACCACTGCGGATGTGCAGGCAATGCAGCAGGCTGTGGTGAGGACAAGTGCCTGTTTCAGGAAAGGCTTGCGGGCTTTTCTGCGGCGCAGCAGATAGATGGTGAGTACCAGTCCGGCAGCGCTGATAAGCAGCACCAGGTAAAAATGGAACGGATATTCCGCAAACGAAAACCAGTGTATCTTGTCGTCCTCTTTGGTGGGCAGCAGGGAGATGAGTCCGAACGCTGCCAGAAATCCAAAGCAAATGCGGATGCCCTGTTTCCAGGAGATCTGGTGGTTGTCCAGGCTGTATGCAGTCATCAGCGCCAGAATGAGAATTGGCATATAGAACCAGCGTGCATAATACGAACCATTCAGCGCATAGAATGCACTGTTCAGAATCGGGACACAGGCGCAGATGCCGCAGATCACTGTGATGCGTTTTGCCCAGTGACCGTCACGCTGTTTGAGGAACGCCAGAACCCCTGCCATGGAGAACATGGGCAGATAGCCGCCGATGGATGCCCATTTGGCATAATCGGAGGAGAACAGGTTCGGGCGAGCCGGTACATCCGGGATCATGAACAGGCTCAGCAGAATGCGCCAGATCCGGGTGCGGTCGTTGTAGGCGATCATGTCCATGCCGAACAGATGCTCCGAGACCCGGCTGTTTGCCAGGATCGCCAGGGCAGCCGGCAGCAGGATCACACAGGCGATCATGACACCGATTACCGCCTCCAGCAGCACCAGGAAGAACTTCCGCAGGGTTGCATGAAAGTCCTTGGAGAAACAGCGCACAATGAAGTACAGTACCAGAAAGACCACTTGTCCAGTGAAGAAAAAGTAGTTGATGATGGCGAGGAGTGCGACTGACAGCGCAAACACGCCCCGGCGGTTCTGGTTGACCAGTTCCTCCATGGCGATGAGCAGCAGCGGAAAGAACGCTGTGACATCCTGAAAGTGGTTGAAGAAAATGTTGAACAGCTGAAAGCCGGAAAATGCGTAGAGCATACCGCCGATCAGCGCCGCATTGGGATTCCGGACAAAACGCCGGATATAGGCGTAGGCAGTCAGCGAAGCGATGCCGTGCTTCATGCAGAGCAGAACCGGCATGGCGAATGTGACCCAGCTCCGGGGCAGGATGACAGAGAGCCAGAAAAACGGACTGCCCAGAAGATAAAAGGCATATGAGCCGATAAAGTTGACGCCCAGGTCGGTGTACCAGTTCCAGCCAAAGCTGCCGCTGCGGACAGCGTCATTCGCCAGATTGTAAAACGGGATCTGCTGGGAGTTATAGTCGCCGTAGTAGATATAATAGCCGCCGTCTGCAATGATAATGGGCAGAATGACCAGCAGGAGACTGCCGAATCCCAGCAGGAATGCCAGAAGATAGCGGCGCATTTCATCCCGGAGGACAGGGCGGCGGAGTGTGACAGATTTCATGGAAGGGACTCCTTTGTGTCAAAATGTGGATTGCTGCATAGAATGAAATGAGACGGTCAAAACCGTGTTTTTGTCTCCAGGAACACCACATTGGTCATGACACCGGCGCTGGAAACGTCCAGGATACCATAAGAAGGCGGATTTCCGTCTCTGGGGCAGGAGGCGCTGCCGGGATTCATGACATAGATGCCGTTTTCATAGGTGCATTGGGATACGTGGGTGTGTCCGTACAGTGCAATGTCACAGCCCTCTTCCAGGGCAGCCTGTTCCAGGTAGTCCAGTGTGGAGTTGACCCGATAGCGGTGACCATGGGTGGCAAAGACACGATGTCCCGGCATCAGATCAATGGTCTGTGTCAGCGGTGCTTCACTGCCGTAGTCGCAGTTGCCCTTGATATAGCGGAACTTGTCAGCGACCTCCGGCATATTCCGGCAGAGCAGCTGATATTCGCTTTCGCCGTCTCCCAGGTGGATGAACATATCCGCATCCGGGTGGCGCAGGACGATGGTTTCAAAATTCCGGTAATATTGGTGTGTATCAGAAAGAACGATAATTCGCATAGTGACCTCCTAGAAAAAATATCATCTTTTATTATAGCACAATTTCATGGAGATGGCAACTTTTTTTGAAAAGTTCTGAAAGGAGCATTGTTTATGGAACGCAAGAACATGAATCCACAGCAGGTCGATCAGCTGTTGCAGGCAGCCAGCAAAAAACTGGGTGTGCCGCCGGAGCAGCTGCGTTCGGAGTTGGAGTCCGGAAAGTATGACAAAGTGCTGATTCGGCAATGCTGCAAAAGGTGATGCAGAATCCGAAGATGATGGAAAAACTCATCAGCTCGCCACAGGCGAAGGCGCTGTATCAGAAACTTTCCGGGAAATAAGAAGAATACACATTCTGCAAAAACGGCAGCCGCAGTTTCCGGCTGCCCGTACATGAAAAGGCGGTGAAAGCGTGTGGACGATATGCTGGGAAAAATGGGAGCTATCCTGTCTGATCCGGAGAGTGTACAGCAGTTACAGGAGCTGGCGCAGATGCTCCAGCAGGAGAGCGGCGAGACAGGGGAATCACCAAAGCAGGAACAGAGCGGAAACGCTGACGGTGAGAGCGGCGGTTTCGATATGGGAATGCTGCTGCGCATCCAGGAACTGATGGGAGCAATGCAGCAGAATGATGAGGATGCCCGGCTGCTGCTGGCGCTGCGTCCGCATCTGAAAACACAGCGTCAGAAAAAGCTGGACCAGGCGGTCAAACTGATGAAACTGTATGCCGTATTCAGTGCCGTGAAAGAAAACGGAATGCTCCAGGATCTGCTATAATCGGGAAATGAACCGGAGGAGGTGAGAAGGATGGCACAATTTTCAGAGCAGGAACAGAACGCCATGCGCCGGGATGCGGCAAGGCGTGCGCAGGAGATGCAGCGGCGTGTGCATCCGACCGCCTCGCCCGGGAGACGGCTGCCGTCGCAGTTTGCAGATTATCCGCCGGAAACGTCTGCACCGGAGCCGGAACCGACACCAAAGCCGCAGCCGCCGAAACTGCCGCTTTTGGGGAATTTGCCGCAGTTCAATCCCGGCGGACTTTTGTCCAATCTGGATGGCGACACCATGCTGATCCTTGCCATGATGGTGATGCTCTATAAAGACGGCGGCTGGGATGGCTGCGACAAAAAGCTGCTCATGGCGCTGGCATATCTACTCACATAAAAGGAGAAATGAAAGATGCAAGAAGTGATTTTTTGGGGAATCTGGGCAGTATTGGGTTTGATAATGCTGCTGTATTACCTGCGGCGAAAGCGGCGTGTGCTGTCCCTGCTGGTCGGGGCAGGGAGTGGTTTGCTGGCACTGCTGGTGGTGCATTACGGCGGCAGTTTGGTTGGCATTTCACCTGTGCTGAATCCGCTGCATCTGGTACAGTCTGCTGTGCTTGGCGTACCTGGTGTGATACTGATGGTCGTGCTGCATTTTACACTGT
>OOIF01002505.1_pt1 | contig 12371 bp, 10 predicted proteins | sample 1691961 | NCBI WGS metagenome assembly OOIF01 (sample SAMN06348146, study PRJEB24527) | human gut metagenome | biome: human gut; feature: ankylosing spondylitis patient; material: feces | host: Homo sapiens | place: China | collected 2015-10 | reverse complement strand
GTCGCAGCCTGTAAATGATGAATATATACGGCATGCAAGGTCTTTGTTAATGTCATGGTATGCACATAATGTTTCAATGCATGCATTTTTATTATATTTGGCAATATAAAAAATGTTTGAAATTTTGTAATTCAGCATAGAAGAAAAATCATCAGCATATATAAGTGTATTGTTCTGACTTTCGGATGATAATATATTGTACATCGCTTCGGGCATGACATTTTGAAGCTCTTTTATATTTTTGCAGTGGCTGTCATTGTTTTTGTGTATGCCGCTGTCATGCAAAATTTTTCTTATTGCAGATGCACTGGCTATATTTTCATGAATTTCGCTGTCGTGGTAACCGCTTATTTTTCTTGTGAGTGCGACAGGAATGACAGCACTTTCTGATTTTATTATTTCTTTTATATATTCGATTGCTAAAATATTATTTGGTGATGAAATTAATCTGCTTATATTATCTGATTTAAAAAATCCTGATAACGCTTTAGCTCTGGCAGTTGGAAATGAATCTCCGCATGTGAGGGCTTTTTTTAGATGCTTTTTGTATTCATCGGGCTCGTTGACAAGTGTTATTGCTATTTTTTTCAGCATTTGGATATCAGCATTTTCACATCCGAAAGAAATGAAAGATGCATTTAATGCATTAAGTGTCGCTACGGCACCTGCTGCGAAAATTTCTGCACTTGAAACAGCATAAAATAAAGGCAGTTCAACTACAAGATTTACGCCGGAATCAACGGCAGCACGGCATCGTTTGTATTTGTCAGTTATGGCAGGAATTCCACGCTGCACAAAATTACCGCTCATAACAGCGATTGCAATATCTGCATTTGTAATTTCGAGCGATTTTTGAAGGTGATATAAGTGCCCATTATGGAATGGGTTATATTCGGTTACAAGACCGGCTGCTTTTATATTCTGCATTTTTAACTCCGTTTTACGCACAATAAAGTGTTTTATATATAAATATTTTAACATACTTAACTTTGTGCGGCAAATAAAACAATATAATAACTTGTACTTGCCAAAAATTTGGTATATAATTTAGAAAAAGTATTGTAAGTGATACTTATTGATATTTACATAATACAAGGAGGAGTCAGTAATCATGGCATTTATTGACACAATTAAAGAAAAAGCTAAGGCAGACAAGAAGACTATTGTATTGCCAGAATCTATGGATAAGAGAACATATGAGGCTGCTGAGAAGATTTTAAAGGAAGGTATCGCTAATCTTATTATTATCGGTACACCTGAAGAAATCGCTGAGAACGGCAAGGGTTATGATATTTCAGGTGCAACAGTTGTTGATCCTTTTAACGACCCTAACAAGCAGAAGTATATTGATAAGTTTGTAGAATTAAGAGCTAAGAAGGGTGTTACACCTGAGCAGGCTAAAGAGATGATGGAGAAGGATTATATGTACTACGCATGTCTTATGTGCAAGTGCGGTGATGCTGATGGTGCTGTTTCTGGTGCATGCCATTCAACAGGTAACACAATCAGACCAGCTTTACAGCTTCTTAAATGTAAGCCGGGCGTAAGCAGCACATCAGGCTTCTTCCTTATGGAAGTTCCTGATTGTGAACTTGGTGAGAATGGTCTTTTCGTATTTGCAGACTGTGCTGTTAATATTGACCCTGATTCTGAACATCTTGCTGAGATTGCAGCTTTATCAGCTCAGTCATTCGAGATGTTTGTTGGAAAGCCTGCTAAGGTTGCTATGCTTTCATTCTCATCATATGGCAGTGCAAAGCATGAGAGAGTAGATCTTGTTTCAGAGGCTACAAAGATTGCTAAAGAGAAATATCCAGAACTCGCTGTTGACGGAGAACTTCAGTTAGATGCTGCATTAGTTCCAGAAGTAGCTGCATTAAAGGCTCCAGGTTCACCAGTTGCCGGCAAAGCTAATACATTAGTATTCCCTTCACTTGAAGCAGGAAATATTGGATACAAGCTTGTTCAGAGACTTGCAAAGGCTGAGGCTTATGGTCCTGTTCTTCAGGGTCTTTCAATGCCTGTTAATGACCTTTCAAGAGGATGTTTCGCTGATGATATCGTTGGTACAGTAGCTTTAACAGCAGTACAGGCTCAGATGTCAAAGTAATTTACAAAGACATTATTTAAAAAGCAATTAGTAAAAGTATTATTTAAGGAGAATTTTTTAAATATGAACATTTTAGTATTAAACTGTGGAAGCTCATCACTTAAATACCAGTTGATTAACATGGATGATGAGAGCGTAATTGCAAAAGGTCTTGTAGAAAGAATCGGTATTGAAGGTTCTATTCTTACACATAAGCCAACAGGCAAAGACAAATATGTTGTTGAGACACCTATGAAGGATCACAACATTGCTGTAAAACTTGTACTTGACGCTCTTATGGATGCAGAACATGGCGTTATTAAGTCAACAGACGAAATCGCTGCTGTAGGTCACAGAGTTCTTCATGCAGGCGAGAAATATATCGAGTCATGTATCGTTACAGAAGATGTTAAGAAAGTTGTAAGAGAGTGTTTCGATTTGGGACCTCTTCACAATCCGGCTAACTTAATTGGTATTGAGGCTGTTGAGGCTGCTATGCCAGGTAAGCCAAATGTGGCTGTATGGGATACAGCATTCGGTGGAACAATGGAGCCAAAGGCATATCTTTATGCTATTCCTCGTGAATATTATGAGAAATATGGCGTAAGAAGATATGGTTTCCACGGAACAAGCCACAGCTTTGTATCTAAAGAAACTATCAAGTTTGCTAATCTTAATCCAGAGACAGCAAAAGTTATTGTTTGCCACCTCGGTAACGGTGCTTCAATTTCAGCATCAATCGGCGGCAAGTGTGTAGATACATCTATGGGTCTTACTCCGCTTGAAGGACTTATCATGGGTACACGTTCAGGTGATCTTGACCCTGCAATTATTGAATATCTTTGCAACCATGAGAATTTAACTGTAAGCGAGATGCTTAATATTCTTAATAAAAAGTCTGGTGTTCTTGGCATGTCAGGCGGTATTTCATCTGACTTCAGAGACCTTAATGCTGCAGCTAACGAAGGCAATGAGATTGCTAAGGTTACACTTGAGGCATATGCTTACAGAGTTGCTAAGTACATCGGTTCTTACACAGCAGCAATGAATGGTGTAGATGCAATCACATTTACAGCAGGTGTAGGTGAGAACGCAGCATGGTTAAGACCAATGGTTTGCAAGTATCTTGGATTCCTCGGAGTTAAACTTGATGAAGCCGCTTCTGAGAAGGCTTGTGGTGTTGAAGGTATTATTTCAACAGCTGATTCAAAGGTTAAACTTTGTGTAATTCCTACTAATGAGGAACTTGCTATTGCAAGAGAGACATTAGCATTAGTTAAATAATTTTGTCTGACAAATTTTTTATAAATTTTGTTTAATAAATTAAATATTTTGTTGACAAATATTGTGGCGGTGCGTATAATAGACAAAGTGTGGTAAACGTAATTGCGTTATGCTTTGACTTTTACGCACCGTATATAGTGTGAATTGGAGACAATTATGCTAATTGATTTAAGAAAGCTTCTATCCGGTACAGAGGATGAACTTACAGTCAGTGCTTGTCTTGATATGGACAAGTTCGATGACGGTTTGAACAGTTATGAGATTGTAAGTAAAGAGCCGTTTGAATTAAAGATTGTGAAGGTCGGCAAGTCCAAGCTTCATATTATCTGCAGTGGTTCGGTTGATATGAATATTCCCTGCGACAGATGCCTTAAACCTGTATTGACAAGCGTCAGTTTTGATATTGATGATACTGTTGAGATGGAAGAGAATGCATCTGAGGATGAAGAGCCAGAAGAAAAAGACTATATTGATGGATACAGCCTCGACGTTGACAGACTTGTTTTCGGCGAATTATTGTTATCCATGCCAGGGAAAGTCTTATGTAAAGATGACTGCAAGGGATTATGTCCTGTTTGCGGAACAGATTTGAATGTCACTGAATGTGATTGTGAAAAGGAATCCCTGGATCCCAGAATGTCTGTTTTCAAAGATATTTTAAACAATTTTAAGGAGGTGTAACCTATGTCAATTTGTCCTAAGAATAAATCTTCAAAGGCTAGAAGAGATAAGAGAAGAGCTAACTGGAAAATGAGTGCTCCTAATCTTGTAAAGTGCAGCAAGTGTGGTGCTTTAATGATGCCTCACAGAGTTTGCAAGTCTTGTGGATCATACAACAAGAAAGAAATTATCACTGTTGATTAATTTTTTTTCTTACGTTTATAAATGCCGGGTTGTGTCTGTATGGATATGACCCGGTTTTTTGTTATAAACAGAGTGATATATTAAAAAATGAAAATTATAAGTTTATTATAACGGATAATTCCAAAATTACAGAATGGTTGACTGTGATAAAATATATTACATATGTGCAAGTGCGTCAGCTTGATTTTAAAACAAATTTATAGTATATTAAAAGACGATTGATATTTTTATATTTTAAGAATGGAGATAAATAATGTCAGATATATGCAGAGTAGCACTTGATGCGATGGGTGGGGATAATGCACCCGGTGAAGTCGTAAAGGGTGCAGTTGAAGCAACTAAAAAAGAAAATGATATTCACGTGGTTCTTGTCGGTAAAGAAGCAGCAATACAGGCAGAACTGGATAAATATGATTATAGCAAAGAACAGATTGAAGTTGTTGACGCGGCTGATGTCATAGAGACAGGTGAACCGCCTGTTATGGCTGTAAGACGCAAGAAAGAATCTTCACTTGTAAAAGCAATGTATCTTGTAAAAGAAGGAAAGGCAGATGCATTTGTCTCAGCAGGAAGTTCTGGTGCAATACTTGTAGGTGGTCAGACAATTGTAGGCAGAATCAAGGGCGTTGAACGTCCTCCGATGGCACCGCTTATTCCTACAGCAACAGGAGTGTCACTTCTTGTTGACAGTGGCGGTAATGTCGACGCAAGACCTAGCTTCCTTGTTCAGTGGGCTAAGATGGGTTCTATTTATATGGAGAACATTCTGGGAATAAAGAATCCGAGAGTTGCTATTGTAAATATCGGTCTTGAAGAAGAAAAGGGCAATGCACTTGTAAAGGAAACCTATCCTTTATTAAAGGAATGTAAAGATATTAATTTTATAGGAAGTATAGAAGCAAGAAATATTCCTAAGGGAGATGCAGATGTTATTGTATGTGATGCATTTGTTGGAAATGTAATATTAAAGCTTTACGAGGGAACAGCTTCTACACTGATAAAGAAGATTAAAGGTGCGATGATGTCAAGCTTTAAGACTAAGATAGGTGCACTTTTAATAAAGAAATCGCTTAAAGAGGAGTTAAAGACTCTTGATGCGACAGAGTACGGCGGAGCACCACTGATAGGTCTTAACGGCCTTGTGGTTAAGGTTCATGGCAATGCCACATCAAAAGAGATTGGCAATGCACTTATACAGTGTGTTAAATTTAAAAAACAAAAAATCAATGAAAAGATTACAGCTTCACTTAACGTTGAAGAGTAATATAGGAGGTTTATCATGGAATTTGAGAAGATTCAGAAAATTATTGCGGATGTATTAAACATCGAACCTGAGAAGATTACAATGGAGTCAGCATTTGTTGATGACCTTAATGCAGATTCACTTGATGTATTGCAGATAGTAATGGGAATTGAAGATGAGTTTGACATTAAGATTCCTGATGAAGCAACAGAGAAGATTGTTACTGTTGCAGATGCAGTAAACGAGATTAAGTCAGCAGTTAAATAATGTGAACGGGCTGTCTTATATGACAGCCCGATTTTTTTAGCCACAAAGGCAGAATGGAGATTAATGTGAAAAACAACTCTGATTTAAAAGAATTCCAGAACAGAATTGGTTATCATTTTAATGATGAAAAGTATTTGAAAACAGCACTTACACACAGTTCATTTGCTAATGAAGTCAAGATGAGAAAAGTAAACGATAACGAGAGACTTGAATTTCTTGGAGATGCGGTTCTTGAGCTTACCTCAAGCGATTACATATATAAAAACCATTCCGAAATGAATGAAGGCTCTATGACAAGACTCAGAGCAAGTATAGTATGTGAGCCTACACTTGCACTCTGTGCGAGGGCATTCGGATTAGATGAGTTTATAATGCTTGGAAAAGGTGAGGAACTTACCGGAGGACGCAAGCGTGATTCAATAGTTTCAGATGCATGTGAGGCTGTAATTGGTGCGATTTATCTTGACGGTGGTTTTGCTAGTGCAAAAGAATTTATCACGAAGTTCATATTAAATGATCTTGATAATAAAAAACTCTTTTATGATAGCAAAACTATCTTACAGGAGGTAGTTCAGGCTAACGGAATTGAAGTAAAGTATGAAATGATAGGCGAAAAAGGACCTGAACATGATAAAATATTTGAAGTGTGTGCAAGTGCAGGAGATTTATTTAATGTAAAAGCAGAGGGACACACAAAAAAGGCCGCACAGCAGAAAGCGGCATATAATGCACTTATTCTGCTTAAAGAGCAGGGTGTTGATATTAACCCGAAGGGAAAAAGATAGATGTATTTAAAAAGTATAGAAGTCCAGGGCTTTAAGTCATTTGCCAACAAAATAGTTTTTGACTTCCACAATGGTATTACAGGCATTGTTGGACCGAATGGTTCAGGAAAGAGTAATGTTGCTGATGCTGTAAGATGGGTTCTCGGTGAACAGAGTGCGAAGCAGCTTCGAGGTGCAAAGATGGAAGATGTCATATTTGCCGGAACAGAAGCGAGAAAGCCTGTAGGGTATGCTTATGTTTCAATAACACTAGATAATTCAGATCATGCACTTGCTGTCGATTATGATGAAGTAACAGTTACACGTAAAGTATTCCGTTCCGGTGAGAGTGAATACCAGATGAACGGACATGCGTGCCGTCTGAAAGATATTACAGAGCTTTTCTATGATACAGGTATCGGTAAAGAAGGATATTCTATTATCGGTCAGGGTCAGATTGATAAAATATTAAGTGGTAAGCCTGAGGAGAGAAGAGAACTCTTTGATGAGGCTGCAGGAATTGTAAAGTTTAAGAGAAGAAAAGCTGCAGCGATAAAAAAACTCGAACACGAACGGGATAATCTTGTTCGTGTGAACGACATTTTGTCAGAACTTGAAAAGCAGGTAGGTCCATTAGAGAAGCAGTCAGAAAAAGCGAGGGAATACCTCAGGTTAAAAGAAGATTTAAAGACAAGAGATGTCAATGCATTTCTTCTGGAAAGCGATAAAATCCGCGAAGATTTGACAGCGGTCAATGAAAAGATAAGTATTGCTGAAAATGAACTTTTGCAGGCAAATGCTGAGTATGAGAGCACAAGAGCAGAATATGATTCAATTGAATCAAAGCTTTCAGAAGTTAATGGCAGGATAGAATCAATAAATACAGAACTTTCAGATACAGAAGTTGAAAAACAGCGTCTTGAAGGTCAGATAAATGTATTTGCTGAACAGATAAAAACGATTGAAGCCGGAAACAGACATTTTTCAGAGCGAATTGCTGATATAGACAAAGATATAGAGCAAAAAAACAAGTCACTTGAAGATGTAATAAATCAGAAAGATGCTTTGAAAGATAGTTTGGTTGAGTTTGAAGAAAAACAGGCTGAAAATGACAGAAAGCATGAAGAAATAACTGCACAGATAGAAGATATTTCATCTAAGATTGATGCAAACCAGAATAAAATCTATGATATTTTAAATGAAAAATCTAATATAAATGCCGATAACCAGCGTTTCAAGACAATGCTCGAACAGCTTAATATTAAAAAAGCAGAGTTAAGCAGCAGGATAATCCAGGGCAAAAGTCAGGAAAATGCACAGGATTCAGTGATTTCTTCTTTGGAGAATAAGCTTAAAGAAACAGAAAATACTATTGCTGAATATACATTATCAATAGAACATAAAAATGCTGCTGTTGCTGATAATAAGCAGAAAATTGCTGATTTAAACAGTGCGGCAGACAAACTTTCACAGCAGTATCACCGTGAAAAATCAAGACTTGAGTCGTTAATCGCAATCACAGAAAAATACGACGGTTATGGTAACAGCATAAGAAAGATTATGGAACTGAAATCAGAAAATGAGGGAATAATCGGTGTTATTGCGGATATAATCAAAGTCGAAAAGAAATATGAGACTGCGATTGAGACAGCTCTTGGTGGAACAATCCAGAATATTGTAACTGATAATGAAAATACAGCAAAAAATCTTATTGCATATCTTAAAGAAAATAAATTTGGACGGGCAACATTTCTTCCTTTATCGTCAATATCGGGAAAAAATACAATAGAAAAAGAGCCGTGCATGAATGAAAAAGGTGTTATAGGTGTTGCGAGCAGCCTTGTAAGAATTTCGTTTGAGTATGAAAATCTGGCAAAGTACCTTCTTGGAAGAATTCTTGTTGGTGATAATATTGATAATGCACTTGCTATTGCAAGAAAATATAAACATTCTTTAAGAATCGTTACGCTTGAAGGCGAACAGTTAAATCCGGGTGGTTCAATGACCGGTGGTGCATTTAAGAATGCGGGAAATCTTCTCGGACGACGCCGTGAGATTGAAGAGTTAAAAGTTAATACTACAAATGTCAATAAGCAGTTTAATGATACAAAAAATGAGATAGCTGAGTTAAGAAAGCTTGTTGCATCAATAAGAGAAGAACTTGATGTGCTTAATAAGCAGATGCGAGAAGCACAGCTTAATAAAAATACAGTCCAGTTAAATCTCAAACAGGCACTTTCAAAGAAATCAGAGATTATTGATTCATACAAAGATTCGCAGATTCAGGTTGCTGAGATAGGAAAAGAGATAGAATCTGTATTACAGCAGCAAAGTCTTGTGAGTGGTAATCTTGAGAACTTAAACAGTTCTACAGAAAGTTCACAGAAAGAGATTGATGAGCTTACATCACTTCTTGAGAGCAAAAAACAGGAAGAGGCAAAACATCTTACTGATTCAGAGCATGTTAAGATAGAATATTCTTCGCTTTTGCAAAAAGAAAGCTTTATAGATGAAAATAAGTCACGTCTTGAGAGTGAAATAAGCCGTCTTAATCAGGAAAAAGAAGAAATAAAGCAGAAACAGGAACTTACAGCTGGAGATGTCAAGTCAAAGCAGGCAGAGATAGAAGATGTTAATATTTTAATTAAAAATGCAGCAAAAAAGATTTCAGAATGCAGTCTTGAAATTACCAAGCTTAAAACACAGCGTGACGCAATGAATTCAAGCCATAAAGTGTTCTTTGAAAAACGTGAAAAGCTTAACGAACATATAACTGATCTTGACAAGGAAGTTTACCGTCTTAATTCTGGTAAAGAAAAACTTGAGGAGAGCAGTGATTCAATTACAGATTATATGTGGAGTGAGTACGAGCTTACTTATAGTTATGCATTGGAACTTAAAAATCCTGAATTTGACAATCTTTCATCATTAAAGAAAGAAATACATTCTCTTAAAACTGCCATTAAAAATCTGGGTGATGTAAATGTTAATGCGATTGAGGAATACAAAGAAGTAAATGAGCGATATATTTTCTTAAAGGGTCAGCATGATGACCTCATTGAAGCGGAAAGTTCGCTTACACAGGTGATTGAAGAGCTTGACAATGGCATGCGTGTCCAGTTCGCACAGAAGTTTGAGGAAATTAAAAAAGAATTCGATAAAGTATTTAAAGAACTTTTCGGAGGCGGACGTGGAACGATTGAACTTGTTGAAGGTGATGATATTCTTGAAGCAGGAATTGTTATTATTTCACAGCCGCCTGGAAAGAAACTGCAGAATATGATGCAGCTTTCAGGTGGAGAAAAAGCACTCACAGCTATAGCACTTTTATTTGCAATTCAGAATCTTAAACCGTCGCCATTCTGTCTTCTTGATGAGATTGAAGCTGCACTTGATGATTCAAATGTAGGAAGATTTGCTAATTATCTTCATAAGCTTACAAAGCATACGCAGTTTATTGTAATTACACACAGACGTGGTACAATGTCGGCAGCGGACAGGCTTTATGGTATAACGATGCAGGAAAAGGGTGTATCTACACTTGTATCAGTAGATTTAATTGCAAATGATTTGGACAAAGATAATAAAAAGGAGTAGTATGGGATTATTCAGTAAATTAAAAGAAGGATTAACAAAGACAAGAAACAATATTGTCTCAGGTATTGATTCGGTGTTTTCGGGATTTTCAAAGATTGATGATGATTTTTATGACGAACTTGAAGAGACACTTATAATGGGTGATATCGGCGTTCGTGCAACAGAAGAGATTATCGAAGATTTAAAGGAAAAAGTTAAAGAAAATAAAATAAAACAGCCTGAGGAATGTAAGCATCTTCTCATTGAAACAATTAAAGAAAAGATGAATCTTGGCGAAAATGCCTATGATTTTGAAAATAAGCAGTCTATAGTAATGCTTATTGGCGTAAATGGTGTCGGAAAAACTACTTCTGTAGGCAAACTTGCCGGTTTGTTAAAGGCACAGAATAAAAAAGTTATTATGGCTGCCGCAGATACATTCAGGGCTGCTGCAATTGAACAGCTTACGGAGTGGTCAAAACGAACAGGAACTGATATAATAGCACAGAGTGAAGGTTCAGATCCGGCTGCCGTGATTTTTGATGCCGTAGCTGCTGCAAAAGCCCGTAATGCAGATGTATTGTTATGCGATACGGCAGGAAGACTTCACAATAAGAAAAACCTTATGGAAGAGCTTAAAAAGATTGACAGGGTTATTGAGCGTTCATATCCGGAAGCGTACCGTGAAAATCTTATCGTGCTTGATGCAACTACAGGTCAGAATGCACTTTCACAGTTAAAGGAATTTAGCGAAGTAACTAATATTACCGGTATAATCCTCACTAAGATGGATGGTACTGCAAAGGGCGGTATCGCTGTAGCAATTCAGGCAGAGATGGGAATACCTGTCAAATATATCGGTGTTGGAGAGCAGGTTGAGGACTTACAGAAATTTGATTCAGATGTGTTTGTAAATGCACTTTTTGATGTAAAAGAAAATAATGATGAGCAGTAAAGCTTAAAAGGAGAAATCATGGAAGAATTATCACTTAAAAAATTTGAAGAAGCCGCTGAAAAAGTTAAAGAGGTCACACTTGCAACAAATCTTGTATACAGCGAATATTTCAGCAACCAGTCAGGAAATAAGGTATATTTAAAGCCGGAAAACATGCAGTATACAGGTGCATATAAAGTAAGAGGTGCATATTACAAAATCAGCACAATGTCAGAAGACGCAAGAAAAAAAGGACTTATTACAGCTTCTGCCGGTAATCATGCACAGGGTGTTGCATATGCAGCATCAAAGTATGGTGTTCCTGCAACAGTAGTAATGCCTACAACAACTCCTCTTATCAAAGTAAATCGTACTAAAGGTTATGGTGCAAAGGTTGTTTTATACGGAAATGTATATGATGAAGCATGTGAATATGCAATGAAACTTGCAAAAGAGCAGGGGCTTACATTCGTTCATCCTTTTGATGACTTAGATGTTGCAACAGGTCAGGGTTCAATCGCAATGGAGATTATAAAAGAGCTTCCTACAGTTGATTATATCCTTGTTCCAATCGGTGGCGGCGGACTTGCAACAGGTGTTTCCACACTTGCGAAGCTGTTAAATCCACATATCAAAGTCATCGGTGTGGAACCGGCAGGGGCTGCCTGCATGAAAGCTTCTCTGAAGAAGGGTGAGGTTGTGACTCTTCCGCACGTAAATACGATTGCTGACGGTACTGCCGTACAGACACCCGGAAAGAAAATCTTCCCGTATATCCAGAAGAATCTGGACGATATCATCACTATCGAGGATGATGAACTGATTGTTGCTTTCCTTGACATGGTTGAGAACCATAAGATGATCGTAGAGAATTCCGGCCTTCTGACAGTGGCAGCGCTTCGTCATCTGGATGTGAAGGGAAAGAAGATTGTTTCTATCTTAAGCGGTGGAAACATGGATGTTATTACCATGTCTTCTGTTGTTCAGCATGGTCTGATCCAGAGAGACAGAATCTTCACAGTATCTGTGCTCATTCCGGATAAGCCGGGTGAACTGGTACGTGTGGCAAGCGTGATCGCCAGGGCGCAGGGCAATGTTATCAAGCTGGATCATAACCAGTTTGTAAGCACGAACAGAAATGCGGCAGTGGAACTTAAGATCACATTGGAGGCTTTTGGCACAGATCATAAGAATGAGATTGTTAAAGCTCTCGAAGATGCAGGATGCAGACCAAAGGTGATCCGTCCAAGTCTGTGATTGTCTCAGAGTAGCATCTGCCATGTAAATAAATGAAATGGGAGCCCTGGTGTTCAGTATATGGATATCAGGGCTTTTTGTAACTTATATTAG
>OOIF01002497.1_pt1 | contig 12418 bp, 10 predicted proteins | sample 1691961 | NCBI WGS metagenome assembly OOIF01 (sample SAMN06348146, study PRJEB24527) | human gut metagenome | biome: human gut; feature: ankylosing spondylitis patient; material: feces | host: Homo sapiens | place: China | collected 2015-10 | reverse complement strand
ATAACAAAAGCGTAGCAGCTAAAAGCCACTACGCTTTCAAGTCTAACTTTTGGGGGTCACCACAAAATAGCAGGGTGCTTATTTTGTTTTTCGGTTCTTTGTCAATAGTTGGGGTTAAGAACATAGTTATTAAGGCTTCTACTTGAATGGAAGGCTTTTTGGTTTGATAAAATTTGTAATCTTATTTGATTACCCCAACATTTAATATAACACCACTTTTAAAATCTTGCTTTACTACTTTGACATTGCGCAATTTAATTTAAAAATATTTTGAAAAAACTTCCGGTTTGCTATTGCAATTTTAAAAATTATGTGTTACAATCCTAATCATAATTCCGCAGGACGGAATTTTTTTAAACGGTTAAGTTAGTTTAAACTAACTGTTTGTGACTTCATATCGGGTTTACTGAGTAATTGTACCCGATATATATTTTTAAAATAAGGTTAGTTATAGCTAACTGTTACATCGGAGGAAAATATATGAGAAAGATGGGCAAATTTATAAGCTCCGCTGTGCTGTGCGTTATTTTGACAATTATCTTTTCTTTCAATACATTTGCACTTGAAACTGAAAATTTATCCGAGGGTACATACAGTGTTGACGCAACACTAAGCTGTTATGTAAACGCAATGGGTGGTATTGAATTTGGAGCGCCGTTATTAACAGGCTCAACCATTAAGGTTGACGCAAACGGCAAAAAAAGAATGACTTTGAATTTCACAAAAAGCAGTGTAACAATCTACAATATAACCTGCGATACTTTTATTGACCCGTCACCGACAACAGAGGACAGCAAAGGTGGAATTAAAAACGGAACGATAGGTATTTATGACGATAACGGAAACCTGCAAACCGATTCGGTGGAATACACACTGAGTGACGATACAGCTCTCAATTCAAAAAGCGAAGAGGTACACTATGTTACTTCAATTTCCTTTCCGATTGAGAGTGTAAAAGATACATACGAGCTTACCGTTTATGTAAACAGCAATGTAATGGGTGTTCAGTTTGGTACAGGCGGAAGTGACGGATACCCTGCCACACTAACCGTTGACAGAAACAGTCTGAAAGCGGAAAACGCAGGCACTGAGCAATACGAAACACTGCCAAATAAAACAAAAGCGGTGCAGGCAACCACAGAGGTAGTTGTTGAGGACAAAAAGAGTGATACGGTTGTGGAAAAAAACGGCTTGAACATTCACTACGCAAACGGTGAGAACGAGAGCGCAGACAAAACAAGCGAAAGCTACACAGCTTACCTTAATATGCCGTTGCTTTGGCTAATGACTGCCATAGCCGCAGTTATTATAATTGCAGGAATTGTACTTATAATCAGCAGTAAATTCAAAAGAAAGCGTGATAATAAATGATAAAAAAGATTATATCGGTTGTATTATCGGCAATAATTACAGCAGGTTTTTGCGGTTGTGCCTCAAGCGGTGTGGCAGAAAACAGCGGCTCTACGAGCAATCCGAAAATTGCCTCTACTTCTGTTGCAATATGCCAAATTCTTGACAAACTTGAGTACGATAATGTAGTGGCGGTTCCCGAAACAGCTACGGAGAATATTCCCGAAAGATATAAAGATCTGCCCACGATTGGCTCGCCTATGACACCCGATTACGAAAAAATCAAATCGGTATCGCCCGATATGGTGCTTTCGCCAAAGTCGCTCGAAAGCTCGCTTTCGCAGGATTATACCTCGGCAGGACTCAGCTCGGCTTTTCTTGATCTAAGCAGTGTGCAGGGAATGTACGACGCAATAAATTCACTGGGCGAATTGCTCGACAGAAAGCCGCAGGCTGAAAAACTTATAGATGACTACAACGGCTATATGGCTGAGTACAAGACAGACAGTGCAGAAAAAAGCGTTTTGATTTTGATGGCTTTCCCAGACGGCTTTTATCTTGTGGCAACAGAAAATTCCTATGTGGGCAACCTTGTGGAGCTTGCAGGCGGAAAGAATGTTTACGGAAAGGACACAAGCGGAGATGAGAACGGCTTTGTTTCAATAAACCCCGAAGATATAGTGCAGAAAAAGCCCGACATTATAATGGTGTTTGCTCATTATAACGAGGAAAGTGCTTTTAAATATATGAAAGAGGAATTTAAGTCAAATTCTGCATGGCAGTATTACGATGCCGTAAAGAATGACAATATCGTTTATCTCCCCTCAAAGTATTTCGGTATGAGCGCAACGCTTGATTGGAAAGAGTCACTTGATTACCTAAAGCCTGTTTTGTACGGTGAATGATTATGAAAACATTTACAAAAAGAAAAACAATAGCGGCATTTTCAGTAACCGCCGCACTGATTTTAATAATGTTTTTTATTGCCATTAATACAGGCGGACTCAGTGTCAGCATTGCTCAACTATTTAAAGGATTATTTGTTGAGTATGACAAAACCGTAGCGATAATTCTTGAACTTCGTTTTCCACGAATAATTGTTGCGTTGCTCGGCGGCGCTGTTATGGCTGTTTCGGGCGTACTTATGCAGGCAGTTATGAAAAACCCACTCGCCGACCCCGGCATAATAGGCATTACTTCGGGTGCGGCATTTACGGCAGTTATTGTATCGGCTTTCTTCCCTTTTCTTGCATCTTTTACTCCCCTGTTTTCATTCATAGGCGGTATGACAGCTTTTGTTATAGTGTATTTGCTTGCGTGGAACGGCAATGTAAGTCCTCTTAGGCTGATACTTGTGGGTGTTGCGGTTGACGCATTTTTTACGGGATTGTATCAGGCTTTTTCCTCTGCAACAGGCGGAAGTTACAGCGGCGCCGCAAATATTATTAATTCAAACATATCTTTAAAAACATGGAACGATGTTTATCTTCTCCTTATATATATGATTGTGGGTGCGGTATGCTGTATATTGGCGGCAGGAAAATGCAACCTGCTTTCGCTGTCGGACATCACACTCCATAGCCTTGGCGTAAATATAAACAGGGTCAGAATAATAATTTCGATTATATCGGTAATGCTCGCAAGCGTATTTACCTCTGTAATCGGCTCGGTGAGCTTTTTGGGACTTATAGTACCGCACATTTCAAGGCTGTTGGTTGGCAGTAATCACAAGGTACTGATTCCGTACAGTGCTTTACTCGGCTCGTTTATATTTTTAATGGCAGATACAATAGGCAGAGTGATTGCATATCCTTATGAGATAAGCGCCGCAATTATTATGGCTGTTATAGGCGGCCCAATGTTTATTATTCTGCTTAGGAGGAGCAAAAACAGTTATGGAAACAGCAACACATAATTTATCGGTTGAAAATTTAATCTTTGGCTACAACAAAGACAGGTTAATTTTAAATGATATTTCATTTGAGCTTGCTCCGAATAAAGTCACAGCATTGCTCGGTGCTAACGGAAGCGGTAAATCTACCCTCTTTCATTTGCTTACGGGCAGGCTAAAACCTAACAGCGGAAAAATTATTTTTGACGGCAAAAGCATAGATACAATTAAAAAGAGGGAGTTTTCTCAGCACATTGCGGTAGTTCATCAGTACAATACAGCGTCTGAAGATTTTACGGTGAGGAAACTCGTGGAAATGGGACGCACACCATACAAAAATATTTTTTCCTATGGGCAAAGCTCAGAGGACGAATTTGCTGTAAAAAATGCGCTGAAAATTACCGACACCTATAAATATGCCGACAGGATGATAAGCACATTATCGGGCGGTCAGCGGCAAAGAGTGTGGCTTGCGCTTGCGCTTGCTCAAAACCCCGACATTCTTTTGCTTGATGAGATTACAACATATCTTGATATTCATTACCAATACGAGATACTAAAACTTATAAAAGGGCTTAATAAAGATAAAAAGCTGACCGTTTTAATGGTTCTTCACGACATAAATCAAGCGATTGAATTCAGCGACAATGCAATAGTTATGAAAGACGGCAAAATTATTTCTTGCGGAGAAACAAAAAAAGTTGTGAACAAAGATGTTATAGACACTGCGTTTGATGTAAATACGCAAATGGTTGACATAGCAGGCAGAAAAATTTGTGTTATAAAAAATTGAGAGGTGTTTTATTTTGACTAAAGAAAAAAGAAAACGACTTGGAATAATTCTTATAATCGCAGGTGCACCGGCACTGCTTGTAATTTTGTTTTTTATATTTTTCGGAAGTAAACTTGTGCTGAATCCCGATTATGAGTTTGAGCCTGAGCAAAGTATTGTACAGTCCTCAAAACAGCTTGATTTTGACTCAATTTCAATTCCGGGCAAAGAATCAATGAAAATACAGGCAGAGCAAAAAAGCGTTTCGGTTGACCTGTATAATCCAAAGGATAACAAATGCTATTTTGAAATTTCTATTTTGCTTGACGACGGCACAGAGCTTTACAAATCAAAACTTGTAAAACCGGGTCAGAATATCTACAAAATAGACCTTAACAAGGAGCTTGCAAAGGGTACATATAACGCAACTGTCCATTACAGCACATACACAACAGACGGAAACTACACTCCCCTAAACGGAGCAAATGTACCTATAAAGCTTATTGCGGAATAATAAATTTGCAGTAACATTACTGTCAGTACAGTGATATTACATAAATATTTTATGGCACTGAAAGTGCAGAAAGGAGTGCATTAATAATGCATAATACAAAATTCAGAACGGGAAAAATTGCCGCTGTATGCACAGCCGCTGTTATGATGGCATCTTCACTTGGAATAAGTGCATTTGCCGCAGAAACTCAGACACTTGAGGCAGGAAAATACACTGTTAATTCAGACCTTTCTTGCTATGTAACAGCAATGGGCGGCATTGAATTTGGTAAGCCTCTCCTCACAAAAACAGAGGTAACAGTAAACGAGGACGGCACAGCAAAGTTTGACCTTAGCTTTACAAAGAGCAGTGTTACAATTTACAGCGTTACTTGCGATACTTTTGTAGACGCATCGGCTGATGGAGCAGTTCTTAATTACAAAGACGGTTCAGAGTGGAAAGCAGTTGACAGCTACAAATTAAGCACAGACACAGCGCTCAATTCAAAGAATGAGAGTGTTAATTATGTAGAGTCAATCTCATTTACAGTATCTTCTATTGCCAATACATACAACCTTGGTATGTATGTAAACAGTAATGTTATGGGCGTACAGTTTGGCGGCAGTGACAGCGCAAAATATGCCGCAGCTCTCACTGTTGATTGGAGCAGTGCCGCAAAAATTAAAACAGCCGACAAAACATCTTCACAGAGTGCAACTGTAAAGTACAATGTTGAGGAGGGCTACGAGGTTAGCATTCCTGCCGAGATTACAGTTGACACAGATACAAAGACCGCTAACTACTCAGTACAGGCTAAAAAGTTTGTATTGCCTGAGAACGCATATGTTACAGTAACAGCCAACGAGAACGGCTCACTTTCAAACGGAAAGGACAGCCTTGCATTTACAAATGAACTCGCAGCAGGCAACCTTACAAAAACAGGCGACAACCTCAACGGTAAGGTAACAGTAACAGGCGAGCCTGCATCTGCCGGTGAATACACAGGTACAGTAGACTTTACAATCAACTACTTTGCTAAATAATTAAACAGCTAAATCAGCTAACAGAAAAATAAAAATCCATCGGGAAATTTCACCCGATGGATTTTTTGCTTTGGTTTGGTTTTGTAAAGCTGGAAAGTTTTGAAGAGCTGATTTGCTGTTCTGCAAAGAATTTAGCAGACTGAAAATTTATGAATATTATGCTGTTTTATGTAATTTGATAAGTCAAATAATTACAACTAAACCGTCTATGTGTTTTGCCATTTTATGGCTTTTATCAGATTTTTTAATTCTTGAAATTCATTTTCATTAATTGTAATTTTCGAAAGGGTATATTTTATTTTTGGATCCCCAATGTTCTTTTCCCATTTTAATTTTTTATTGCAGTAATATTTCCACACTATACCATTTGTATAAATAAAATGCGTAACCTTTTTCATTTGTCCAGAAACCTGATCAGTATCAGCTAAAGAATTTCCAACTGACTTAACTTCAATAAATCCATATACTTCACCAACATCTTCTTGTTTAAAAATAAAATCGTTTGAAAAAACTGCTATATCAGAAATACCGGCACCTGTCGATAATCTACTATCTTGATTTTTCCAAATTCGATTAATATCTACAAGTGTATATTCATCCATGCAAATACATTCATCCAACAAGTTGTATACAAGTATCTCTATTCCTGCCTCAATAGGACATTTAACAATTACATCATTTATCTTTTTTTGATAATATAAGTGATCCATTTTGCGCCTCCTCTTATGTTCAGTTTGCTATACTAATTATACCTTATATCAACAAAAATACACACCCTTTTAGGAAAATATTTCCGTAATATAAAAAAGCCGCCAAACGGCAATCCGTTTGGCGGCTGAACATAACAGCTAAAAACAAATGCGTTAGCAACAAAGGAAAAGCCACACTACTAAAACTACTAATTTGCCACCTTTTAAGGGCAAATTAGACACACAAAAAACTTTCGTGTCCTTTAGAATATATTTTCTCTAAGACTGCTCAAGTGCGACTTTCTTACTTTTTGCCACTCATTAGTCTTGACTTTAGCTTTATTTTAAAGTCTTTATTAAATTAACGCTTAGTTATTCATTGATATATTTTACAGCTGTTTATTTTTACTAAAAATCAGTGCAGCCTTAGTATTTTATGGGCTCTGCCCAAACCCGCAACCCTTTAAAAAGGGTTGACCTAAATTTTAAATTTATTAAACTAAACTTTGTGTGTCAAACCACTTTTCACACGCTTTATTCCGAAAGCATATTTAATAATTCTTCTTCAGAGATAACGGTGATGCCGAGCTGTTGCGCTTTTGTCAGCTTACTGCCTGCGTCTTCGCCTGCAAGCACATAATCGGTCTTTTTAGAAACAGATGAGCTTGTTTTTCCGCCATTCTGTTCAATCAGCTTGCCTGCCTCACTGCGTTTCATAGTCGGCAATGTGCCTGTTAATACAAAGGTTTTGCCCTCGAAAATTCCGCCTTTCTTTTTCTGCTCGGACGGTTTCGTCTCAAGACCAAGTTCTTTAAGCTCGGCTATAAGATTTTTTGTGCTTTCGGCTGAAAAATAGTTTACCACGCTGTCAGCCATAATTGTACCAAAGCCCTCAATAGCGGAAATATCCTCTTTCTTTGCGCTCATAAGGTCATCTATGCCTGCAAAGTTTTCGCACAAAATTTTGGCGGCTTTCAGTCCGATATTCCTTATGCCAAGGGCAAAAACAAGGCGGTAAAGCTCGTTATGCTTTGACTTTTCGATTGAATTAATAAGATTTTGTGCTGACTTTTCAGCCTTGCGGTCGAGTGCGGTAATGCTCTCAGCGGTTAATCTGTAAAGGTCGGCGGGAGATTTTATAAGTCCCTCATTCACAAGCTGTTCGAGTACGGCAGGGCCGAGTCCGTCTATATCCATAGCATCTCTGCCCACAAAATGGATAAGGTGGCGCATAAGCTGGGCGGGGCAATCAGTGTTTGTACAGCGAATTGCCGCCTCGTTTTCGTCACGCACAACGGGTGTGTGGCAGGACGGACAAAGTTTTGGAAACTCAAAAGGCACCGCATTTTCGCCGTGTTCTTTTACAGAAAGAACCTCCGGAATAATCTCTCCGGCTTTACGGATAATTACCGTATCACCTACGCAAATGCCCTTTTCTTCGATAAAATCTTTATTGTGCAGGGTTGCTCGGCTTACGGTAGTACCTGCAAGAAATACAGGCTCAAAAATTCCGACAGGAGTGAGCACACCTGTTCTGCCGACATTTATTTCAACTTCAAGCAATTTTGTCGCCTTTTCTTCGGGCGGATATTTATATGCCTCCGCCCATTTCGGATATTTTGCGGTACTGCCCAATAATTCTCTTGCAGCAAAATTATCCACCTTAACAACTGCGCCGTCAATCGCATAATCCAATGTGCCACGCATATTGCCGATTCTCTCTATCTCCTCTATCGCCTCTTGCATATCCTCGAAAATATTGTAAAAAGCGGTAGGAAAACCAAGCTCTGTGAGGTAATCAAGACCTTGGTGGTGGCTTGTAATCTCTGCGCCCTCAATCTGCTGAATATTAAACACAAAAATATCGAGCTTGCGCTTTGCGGTAATCTTTGAATTTTTTTGTCTTAATGAGCCTGCTGCGGCATTTCGTGGATTTTTAAAAGGCTTTTCCTCGTTATCTTCCTGCTCCTTAACAAGCTCGTTAAAGCTGTCAAATGACATATAAACCTCGCCACGAACCTCTAAAAATTCAGGTGCGTTTTCAATTTTTTTCGGGAGTGAGCGAATGGTCATAAGATTGTCGGTAACATCTTCGCCAACATTTCCGTCACCTCGTGTAGAGCCACGCACAAACACGCCGTTGCGGTACTCGCAGGATACAGAAAGTCCGTCAAATTTCGGCTCAACAACATATTTTACATTTGGCACAACCTCACGCACTCGTTTGTCAAAATCAAGCAGTTCGCCATGTGAAAAGCTGTCGTGCAGGCTTTCCATAGGTACGGTATGAGTTACGGGAGAAAACTTTGTTCCTCGCTCACCGCCTACCCTGTTTGTGGGCGAAAGAGGCGACTTGAGAGTAGGAAACTCGTTTTCAAGGTTTTCAAGCTCACGCAAAAGCATATCGTACTCATAGTCTGAAATTTCGGGGTTATCGAGATTATAGTAGCGATTATTGTGATACTCAATCGTCTTTGTAAGCTCTTTTATTCTTTGTTCTGCAAGGATAATATCCATATAATCTGTCCTTAATTTACCATTTATCAATTAAATTGATTTGTAAGCATAATTAAATATAGTATTTTGCTTTTAAAGCAAAATAAAAATTACTTATTTACTGCCGATGTTCCCTTTTCTTTCAAATATGTTGATTCAAGGTCGGCAAGGTGGAGCTTTACGGCAAGCGGATAACGCTCGTAGGCGAGTGAGATTGAATTGCTGTTTTTGTCGCCAAATTCTCCCATATGCCAACGGATTGCCATTGCCTCATCAATTTTCAGATGCATTTTGCGCTCAATCAAAAATACTGACTTTTCGCCATGACCGTACGGAAACTGATCGTCTATTGCATAATAAGGTACTTTTTCCCACGCACCTGTCTGCTCGTTCTTAACATTTCTTGAGGATACCTTGTAAAACTGAGCCTTGCACAAATCGTGCAAAAGTCCGCAAATGGCAAAGCTCTCGATATTGTCGGTTTCCTCGTCATAGTGCTTTTCCATCATTGTATTGAACACGCTTACCGAGTGCATTACAAGTCCGCCCTCGCAGGCGCAATGATACTTGGTGCTGGCAGGCGCAGTAAAAAAGTCTGTGCGCTTAAGCCATTCAAGCAGTTCATCCGCACCGTTTCGTGTTATGTACTTTGTATAAATTTCAATAAATTCTTCTTTTGGAGTCATTTTTCATCGCTCCTTTGCGGTTATTTTATAGAACAAAAGGGCATCCCTTTAATGGAATGCCCTGTTTAGTAACAAATTATTCAGCAACCTCTTCAGCAGCCTCAGCAGGAGCCTGCTCGTCCTCAGGAAGGAGTGCACGCATTGAAAGGCTTACACGCTTCTTGTCGAAGTCAATAGCAGTAATCTTAGCTTCTACTGTTTCGCCAACTGAAAGTACATCAGCGGGCTTTTCAATTCTCTTGTTAGCAATCTGAGAAATGTGGATAAGACCATCAATACCGGGAATGATGTTTGCAAAAGCACCGAATGATGTAAGACCAACGATTGTAGCCTTAACAACTGTGCCCTCAGGATACTGATTCTTGAGGATTTCCCATGGATTTTCGTCAGCGTTCTTAAAGCCGAGAGAAATCTTCTTTGTTTCCTCGTTGATGTCCTTTACATAAACCTCAACAGTATCGCCTACATTAACAACCTCGCTTGGGTGCTTGATGTGTGTCCAAGAAAGCTCAGAAATGTGGATCATACCAAATACGCCGCCAAGGTCAACAAATGCGCCGTAGCTTGTAAGTGACTTAACAACGCCTGTGTAGCGCTTGCCGATTTCGCAGTTCTTCCAGAACTCCTCACGCTGAGCAGCTCTCTGCTCCTTAAGTACGCTTCTGATTGAGCCGATAGCTCTCTTTCTTCTGCCACGCTGTGAAACCTCAATAAGTCTGAACTGAACTTCCTTACCTACGAGATCCTCAAGGCTCTCTTCACGAGTAGCTGTTGCCTGTGATGCAGGGATAAATACTCTTACATCGTTGTAAATAACGATTACGCCGCCCTTAACAGCCTCTGTAACCTTACCTGTAAGAACTTCCTGTGAGTCAACCTTAGACTCAAGAATTTCCCAGCCCTTAGCTGCGTCTACTCTGCGCTTAGAAAGCATAATTGTGCCTTCCTGATCGTTTGTCTTCATAATAAGAAGTTCGATCTCATCGCCAACCTTTACGATATCCTCCGGCTTAGCGTTAGGATCGTTAGAAAGCTCGTTTGCAGGAATAAAACCTGTCTGCTTTCTGCCGACATCAACCTGAACCTCGTTAGGCGCAATGCTGAGCACTGTACCCATTACCCTCTCATTTGTATTTAAGTTTTTGAGGGATTCCTCAAGCAATGCCTCAAAAGATTCTTCACCATTTGTTACACCGGATTTAATTTCACTCATTGTATCCAGTACCTCCTTTATTATCCTTGCCGGAGTAGATGCACCGGCAGTAACGCCAATTTTTTCAGCAACGCTGACTTGATTTGCATTTAGCTCGTCCGCTGTTTCAATAAGAACTGTATTATCGCACTGTCTTTTACAAATATCAAAGAGCTTGCCCGTATTTGAGCTGTGCCTGTCGCCTATTACTACCATAAAGTCGGACTGAGCCGCAAGCAAGTCTGCTTCGGTCTGTCTAACTGACGTTGCATTACATATTGTATCAAATATTTTTGCATTTGTACATAGTTTTTTAATCTTTTTTACACACTTTTTCCATTCTTTTGTATCAAAAGTGGTTTGTGCGACAACAAAAACCTGTTTATTATTCGTTTTTAGAATATTACTATGAATTTCGTCAATTTCTTCGCTGTTCTTAAAGGTGTGGCACTCGGTACTGCAATGACCGATAATGCCCTCCACCTCAGGGTGAACGCTGTTGCCTGCAATTAAAACTATGCCGTCCTTGTTGTCGGGATTTGCAACTATATTGTGAATCTTCTTGACAAAAGGACATGTTGCATCTTCATATTTTACACCATTTTCAACTAATTTGTCAATAACATATTTTGGAACTCCGTGTGAGCGAATAACAAGCGTAGCGCCGTTTTCTACCTCGTCAATACTGCTCACCGCCTTACAGCCTCGGCTTTCAAGCTCATTTACTACCTCCATATTATGAATGATAGGCCCGAGAGTAGATACTTTTACATTCTTGTCAAGCAAACTGTTCACAATATTTATTGCTCTGTTCACTCCAAAGCAAAAGCCGGCAGACTTTGCAACGGTTATACTCATTTTCTGTCTTGCTCCCTCATCTTCTTGATTTCGTCCATAATCATATTTGTGGCATTTTTAAGCTGTCGTCTGTCACCGTCGGGAGTAAGTCCGAGCTGCTGCGAAGTAAGCGGCTCACCAAAATGAATTACTCTCTTTGCAAAGCAGTGCTTCGGGTTACCCGTAATTGTGATGCACGCAGGAATAACAGGCACCTGCATTTGTTGAGCAACAAGTGCGCAGCCGCTTCTCGGACGCATAAATTCGCCTGTCTTTGTTCTGCCTCCCTCAATAAAGATAGTCATTACATTGCCCTCTTTTATGAGGTCTTCACCTGTTTTTATAGCTTTGCCGTCACCTGCGCCACGCTCAACGGGAAACGCACCGAGCGCACGGATCAATCCTCCAAAAAACTTGTTTTTAAAAAGTTCCTGTTTTGCCATAAAGAAAAGTCTGCGCCTTTGACCGAGGCCTAAAAGCACAGGGTCAGAAAACGACATATGATTGCTTGCAATTATATATGCTCCCTCTTGCGGAATAGAGTTGTTATTTATAAATTTATATCTGTAAAAGGCTTTCATAATCGGTCGGCAAACTGCCTGACCCACTCTGTAAAGCACCTTTGACTGTCCCATCAAACATTCTCCTTTATAACGGAAATAATTTTTTCTACCGACTGCTCAAAGTCAAGCTCGGTTGTATCTACAAACACACAGCCCTCGGCAGGCTTGAGCGGTGCTGTTTTGCGGTGAGAATCGTTGTAATCCCGCTCGTTTACATCTATGAGAACATCGTCATAGCTGACATTCATTCCCTTTTCCAAAAGCTCCTTGTATCTTCTTTCGGCTCTTGCCTCGGGAGAAGCGGTAAGAAAAATTTTCACCTTGGCGTCAGGCAGTACAACAGTGCCTATATCTCTGCCGTCCATAATCACATTGTTTTTCTTTGCCATATCTCTCTGCAAATCAA
>OOIF01002492.1_pt1 | contig 12440 bp, 10 predicted proteins | sample 1691961 | NCBI WGS metagenome assembly OOIF01 (sample SAMN06348146, study PRJEB24527) | human gut metagenome | biome: human gut; feature: ankylosing spondylitis patient; material: feces | host: Homo sapiens | place: China | collected 2015-10 | reverse complement strand
CCCGCCACTGTGCCGGTGCACAGTTTGACGAAATCACGCCTGTTGAGACTCATGCATGCCTCCTCATGTTGGCGTAGTGAAAAAAAACGGCAGTCGGGTTATGCCAAACGACATAAGTAATATGGATGTACCAAGGCCGGAAGATTGTGTCAACGTAACAATCCGAAGAAACAGGCTTAGGACAAGGGATTCCGAGCTCTTTGCTTGTTTTTTGACGGACCTTTCAGCAGCTGAAGATACGCAGTCCGGCGTAGCCCACGACGTGTCCCGTATCGTGCGAAACAGCGGCGGACGTTTCGTGCATGACCAGGGTTGCGCGCACTGCCGCATCGGGCGCCCAGGCGTGCAGGGCATAGAATGCCAGAGCCAGCGGCGCGGCCCCGCACATGCTGATGCCCTCCCGGGCCACGGTGGCCAGCAGGGCGTCGGCATCGCCTTTGAGGGCGGCGTCCAGGGCCAGGTCGTCCTTGCGCAGGGTGGTCCGCTGGTCTTCGTAGTGGTTCATGTCCGAGCTGACCAGCAGCAGGGGGCGCTGGCCGTCGCGGCTCCGGCAGCGCTCCAGGACCCGGGCCAGGCGCTGTCCGGCCGTGCGCAGCACAGGGGCCTGGCCGGTGCCCACACAGACAGGCACCACATGCAGGGGCGCATCGCCCGCGCAGACCTGGAGGAAGGGCAGCAGGACCTCGATGCTGTGTTCCCGCACATGTCCCATGACATCAGCGCTGAAATCCTCGTCGGCCTCGCAGAGCAGGCGGGCCATCTCGCCGTCCACGGGCACGGGACCCAGCGGGGTCTGCCAGGCACCGGCGGGCCAGACGGACAGGGGCGTGCCCAGGCCGGTATGGTTGGGGCAAAGCAGGAAGACCGTGCGCGGCAGGCGCACATGGGCCAGAGTGGCGCCGATGACCCGGCCGCTGTAGACGTGCCCGGCATGGGGGAGCATGAGGCCCGCCAGATGGGCCGCATCCCCGGCGGCAAGGGCCGAAGCGGGCAGGGCCGCCCCCTGTTTCAGGAACGACTCCACTTCGGCGCGCAGGTCGGCCGGGACATCAGTATAAAAACGGCCTGCGACAGCGGGCTGACGAAGATGCATGGCGGTATCCTCCCGAAAAAGATCTTGAACTGGAAGGAGCATAGCGCCGGCGGCGGACAAAGACCAGCAAGACCGGAGCAGCTTTCCCGGCGGAAAAGGGCAGGGGAGGGAAGATGGCGGCGAAGGCGGGGGAGGGCCTGCAAGGCTGTGTCAGCTGCTTTCCCCAAAAGGACTTTTCGCCTCAGGGATGTAGGCGTGCCTCGTCCATCAGACTTTGGCGATGCGATGCAGGCATTGAGCGGGCATAAGAAAGGTACCTTTGCATCTCAAAGGTGCCTTTCCGCATCATTTGTATTGTATGGAAGTTTTCGCTTCCCTGCGACTTGTTCCTGAAAAGGGAATCGCAGGCCCATCAGACAGGCCATTGGCATGGCATCAATAAGGGTATCCCCATATGTCCTGGCAATAGGGCGCAGGATAAAAGAGATGTGAGCAAGGTCAGGAGCAACATTCCTTTGGCAAGCCCGGTCGGCAGCGTCAGCAGTTTGTTATAAGAGCAGCCGTGAGCCACAACATGCTCAGACAAACATGCGCAAGCAGCAATGCACGTTTGAGAGACCATCGGCACACACAAAGCCATATTCCAGACAAGAACCAAACGATCAGACAGGCAAGGTGAAGCAAGTAAAGACTTTCCGAGGCATAGTACCACAGTCGAGCCACGGGCCCTTCACCGCCCCACAAGCAAGCGTATTTCTCCGGTGCGGTTTTGACGTTCCAGACTTCACTCATCCATACTATGGTCATGAAGCCACAAAACAGCAGCCATATAAATTCCCATGAAAAAATATTTATGGATGCTAATTTATTCTTCATTGTGATTTTTTAAGGAGATATACGTTCACGATATGTATTTACGATGGTCTTTAAAAGGCTTGCCGGCTGCTTTCATGGCATAGGTGGGAACGATACACGTACAAGCTCCAGGGATATCTTCGCTCATGATAAGCCCGGGAACAGGAGGCATACGATAACCGACGTTTGGGGGATTAGTTTCGGCCTGTCCTGAGTCCTGAGCAGGGGACAGCCCTGTGCGTCATTGGGGAGGGGATGGGCCACGCCTCGTGCTGCCCGAAAGCAGGCGCAGGCCGTGACCGTTGCGACAGGGCACCTGCGGGCATCGACAGCAGCGCTACGGGGAGCCCTTCCTCCGATCCGAAAAAAAAGTGCCATGCCCGTCGGCACGGACACCGTTCGGGCATGGCACAAAGTTACAAGGGCTTTTCCCTGTTTTTTAGAACAGCTGCACGCCGCCCAGCCAGTGATGGCGGACGCGGCCCTGCATCTCCCGGCCCAGGAAGGGGGTGTTGTAGCTCTTGGAGTACAGGGTCTCGCGGCTGACGGTCCACTTTTCTTCGGGATCGAAGAGGAAGAAGTCGGCCGGATCGCCGGGCTCGAAGCGGTTGAGGGGCAGATTGAAGATCTCGGCCGGGCGCACGCTCCAGAGGCGGTGCAGGTCGGCCTCGCTGATGACGCCCTCGCGCACCAGCTGCCAGGTCAGGGTCAGGGCCAGATCCATGCCGGTGAAGCCGCAGGGGGCCTCGTCCAGGGTACGCTCCTTTTCATGGGCGGCGTGGGGGGCGTGGTCGGTGGCCAGGATGTCGATGGTGCCGTCCTTGATGGCCCGGCGCAGGGCCTCGCGGTCTTCGGGACGGCGCAGCGGCGGGCTGACCTTGGCGTTGGTGTTGTAGCCGTCCAGCGCGGATTCATCCAGCGTCAGGTAGTGGGGGCAGGTCTCGGCCGTGACCTTGACGCCGCGGGCCTTGCCCCAGGCGATGATGTCCACGGTCAGGGCGCTGGAGACGTGGGCGATGTGCACGGGCAGGTTCAGATATTCGGCCAGCATGATGTCGCGGGCGGCCTGCACGGCCTCGCCCACCGGGGGCTGGCCCTTGACGCCCAGGCTGCCGCTGAGGGGACCTTCGTTCATGGCCCAGCCGCGGGCCAGGGTGCTGTCCTCGCAGTGATCGATGAAGGTCAGGCCCAGGTCGGCGCCGTATTCCATGACGCGGCGCAGCAGTTCGGTGCCGGGCATGGGACGGCCGTCGTTGGAGATGGCCACGCAACCGGCGTCCTTGAGCTCCTGCAGGGGGGCCATCTCCTCACCGGCCAGGCCCACGGTGGCGGCGGCGATGGGGCAGAGGCGCGGACCGTGGGGATGGGTCTGGGCGGCGCGGTCCAGCATGAAACGGGTGACGCTGGCGTTGTCGTTGACGGGCTTGGTGTTGGCCATGCACATGACCGAACCGAAACCGCCGCGGGCGGCGGCTTCCAGGCCGGTGTTGATGTCTTCCTTGTATTCGAAGCCGGGCTCGCGCAGGTGGACGTGGGCGTCCACCATGCTGGGCATGAGGATCAGGCCGCGGGCGTCCACGATCTGGCTGCCTTCGGGCGCGGCGTGATGGCCGGCGGGGGTCATGGTCACGATCTTGCCGTCCCGCACCAGCAGGTCAACGGGGGCGTCCAGGTGACGGGCGTTCTTGATGCACAGGGTCATTTAGCAACCTCCATCGTTACGGGTGGCCAGCAGGTAGAGGACGGCCATGCGGGTGGCCACACCGGACGCCACCTGATCGAGGACCAGGCTGCGCGGGTCGTCGGCCACGTCGTTGGAAATCTCCAGCCCGCGGTTCATGGGGCCGGGATGCAGGACCTTCACGCCGGGGTGGGTGAGTTCCAGATGACGTTCGGTCAGGCAGAAGCGGCGGGGATATTCGGCCAGGTCGGGCAGCAGGCCTGCCTGCTGGCGTTCCAGCTGCAGGCGCAGGCACATGACGGCGTCGGTGTCGCGCACGGCCTGGTTGAGGTCGCCGTACACGTCCACGGGCCAGGATTCCACACCGGCGGGCAGCAGGGTGCGCGGCGCGCACAGGCGCACCTTGGCGCCCAGCATGGTGAGCAGGTGCACGTTGGAGCGGGCCACGCGGCTGTGGGCGATGTCGCCCAGGATGAGCACCTGCTTGCCGGCAAAGGCATCGCCCCAGACCTGCCGCAGGGCGAAGCTGTCCAGCAGGGCCTGGGTGGGATGGGCATGCCAGCCGTCACCGCCGTTGACGATGCCGCAGGAGACACGCTCGGCCAGGAACTGGGCCGCGCCGCTGCTGGGATGACGGATGACGATGACGTCAGGCCCCATGGCCTGCAGGGTCAGGGCCGTGTCCTTGAGGCTCTCGCCCTTGTTGAGGCTGGAACCGGACTTGGCCAGGGAGTATGTGTCGGCGGAAAGGCGCTTGCCGGCCACATCGAAAGACGTCTTGGTGCGGGTGCTGTTCTCCACGAAGAAGAGCACCACGGTCTTGCCCTTGAGGGTAGGCACCTTTTTGACGGGTCTCAGGTTGATTTCCTGGAAACTGGCGGCCACGTTCAGCAGGTGACGCACGTCCTGTGCGTCGAGCTGGGTGACGTCCAGCAGGTCTTTGTGCGGCCAGCGGTACGTAGTATCTGTAGTCATGGCGTCGTGGGGTTGCAGGATTAAAAAAAAGCCCGCTCAACGGCGGGACAAAAGAAAAACCGGGCAGAACCCCTGCGAACGGCGTTCACAGGGCGCAGATCACCGCGGTACGTTGCCAGACATTTCATGGGGGCAAACCTAGACGCTGCCGGGCGCTTTGTAAAGCAAAAAGTCAGTTGACGCTTTGGGGGGCTTTGTCTACTTTCTTGAGGTATTGCGCCGGACCAGGTGTCCGGTGCCTGTCCCGGGGGCGTGACGGGGCCCGTGGCCCCACGCCTTTTTGTTTTTTCTGCCGTTTCGTACCGCGATCGCGCCTCCGGGCACGACCTGCGCTGCCATGGAGGAAGGTCGTCATGCTCGTTTCAATCCTTGTCTATTTGTGCTGCGGCGCCGTGGCCGGTGTGCTTGCCGGTCTGCTGGGCGTGGGCGGCGGTATCGTCATCGTGCCCATGATGGTGGCGGTCTTTCCCAGTCAGGGCATCCCGGCCGAATATGTGCAGCAGATAGCCCTGGGCACCTCGCTGGCCAGCATCATGATCACGTCCATCTCCAGCAGCCGGGCCCATCACAAACGCGGCGCCGTCCACTGGGACATCTTCCGCAACATCACGCCCGGCATCCTGCTGGGCACCTTCCTGGGCGGTCTGGTGGCCACCCACATGCCGACCCTGTTCCTGAAGGTCTTCTTCATCTGCTTCCTGGGCTTCGTGTCCCTGCAGATGCTGTCCAACTACCGTCCCCCGGCCAGTCGTGAGATGCCCGGCGCCCTGGGCACCGCCGGTGTGGGCGGCGTCATCGGCCTCATCTCCAGTTTCGTGGGCATCGGCGGCGGGACGCTCTCCGTGCCGTTCATGAGCTTCTGCAACGTGCCCCTGCATCACGCCGTGGGCACCTCGGCCGCCATCGGCTTCCCCATCGCCGTGGCCGGTACGCTGGGCTATATCGTGGGCGGCTGGAATGCCCCCGGCCTGCCCGCCGGCTGTGTGGGCTTCGTGAACCTGATGGCCTTTTTCGGCATCGCTGCCGCCAGCTTCATGACGGCCCCCATCGGCGCCAGGCTTTCCCACTCCCTGCCCACGGCCAAGCTCAAGAAGGGCTTTGCCGTCTTCCTCATCATCGTGGCCCTGCGCATGCTGGTGGGCCTGTTCTAGGATCATCCCCGGGCGGACCGGGACCGTCACCGTTTCGGGGCCTCGCGTCCCTGCCGAGGCCGTCGTGCTCTTTTGCGGAGCGCGGCGGCCTTGGACGGAACGGGCCTGTCCGTCCCTGTTTCAAGGCTGGCACGCGGCCTTCCACCGTAACCATTTCGAATCGGGAGACCCATGAAGCTGAAAACATACAATAACAGGCTCGCTGAGTCCGTCTGGTGGAACTTGCTCTGGCTGACCATCGGCGCCTTTTTCGTCACCGTATGCGTCAAAAGCGTGGTGGCTTCGCACGCCATGCTGGCGGGCGGCGTCCTGGGCATGGCCCTGCTGGTGTTCTACAATACCGGCCTGCTGACGCCCCTGATCTGGTACCTGTTGCTCTCCATCCCCATTTGGGTCTGGGGGTGGTTCTTCGTGGGGCGCCGTTTCTTGCTCTATACGGCCTACGGCACCATCTGCACCACCATCTTCGGCATGTTCGTGAACTTCCAGATCCCCATCAACAACGAAGTCTATGCCGCCGTGGTGGCCGGTGTGCTGCACGGCACCGGCGTGGGCATGATGCTGCGCACCCTGGGCAGCGGCGGCGGTACGGACATCATCGCCGTGGCCCTGAAACAGCGCTGGAATATCCCCATCGGGCAGTTCAGCTTTGCGGTCAACATCTGCATCTTCCTGGTGGGCGCCTTCAGCCTGTCGCTGGACATCACCATCGCGTCCACCATCATGATGTTCATCTCGGCCAATACGCTGGAGTATGTGGTGGGCCTGTTCAACCACCGCAAGCTGGTGATGATCATTTCCGAGAAGGGCGAGGAGGTCAGCGAGGCCATCCTGGCCAGCGAGCGCTTCGGCGTGACCCTGATCCGGGGCAAGGGCGCCTATTCCGGCGGCGACAGGGAGATCCTGCTCACCGTCACCAACAACGTGGCCCTCAAGCGTCTGGAAAACCTGGTCTTCATGGTGGACCCCAAGGCCCTGTTCGTGGTGGAGAACACCTTTTACGTGTCCGGCGGACAATTCTCGCGCCGGAATTGATGCCCTATGCTGCAAGAACATGACGACCGGCTCCGCATCATCCGCGCCCGGACCATCCTGGATATGCTCGGGGAGCGCCCCGCCACGGGCCGCGACCTTTTCCGCCCCCTCAAGGGCCTGGACAATGCGGCGCTGCTGGTACGCGGCGGCCGCGTCCTGGACGTGCTGCCCTGGAAGAGCGTGCGCGTGCCTGCCGGGACCCCGGTGACGGACATGGGCGACGTGACCCTGATGCCCGGCAGCATCAATGCCCACTGCCATCTGCAATTGTCGCATACGGCGGGCCGGACGTTGTTCGGCGCGGGCTTCACGGCCTGGCTGCGCAGCCTCATCGCCCTGTTGCGCGAAGAGCATGACGGCACGGCCCTGGCCCTGGCCTGCCGAGACATGGCCGCGGCGGGCACGGCCCATGTGGGCGATTATGCCGGGGACGGCCTGCTGGCGGTGGATGCCGCCGTGCGGGCGGAAGGCATGGGCGTGACCCATTTTTGCGAGTGGTTCGGCGGTCAGGCCCCCTTCATCGACGACGGGCGTCCCTGGCCGCCGCGTTGCCGTGCCCTGCTGGAACGCCGGCCGGAAGTGGCCGTACGCTGTGCCCCGGCCGGGCACGCCCTGTATTCCACGGATGCCCGCGTGCTGCAGGATGCGCGGCAGTGGTGCCGTCTGAAGGGGCGTCCCTTCGCCCTGCATCTGGCGGAATCCGAGGACGAGACGCGCCTGCTGCTTGACGGCGAGGGCCCCCTGTGGGACTGCTACCGGGGCATGGTGCTGCCGGAAGACTGGGCCGTGCCGCATCTGCGGCCTGTGGCCTATGCCCGGCGTCTCGATCTGCTGGGCCCGGGCACGCTGGCCGTGCACGGCGTGCAGCTGGAGCCCGCCGAAGTGACGGCCCTGGCCGCCAGCGGCAGCGCCCTGTGCCTGTGCCCCCGTTCCAACGAAAATCTGGCCGTGGGCACGGCGCCCGTGGCCGCGCTGCTGGAGTCCGGCCTGCTGTGCTGTCTGGGCACGGACGGCCTCAGCTCCAACACGGATCTGGATGTGCGTCAGGAAGCTGTTTTTTTGCGCGAAAGGCTGGACGTTGCCCCGCAGGCCCTGATACGGTGCCTCACTGTGAACGGGGCCGCCGCACTGGGCCTTGCCGGATACGGGCGTCTCGAACCCGGGAGCAGGGCCGTTTTCAGTGTGCTGCCTGAAAGCCTCTCCATCTGATCCCATGCTATTTCGGCCGGTATGTCTCCGGCCTTCCACGACAGTTGTCCTTCATATTCACCGAATCATCAGAACGAGCAATAACGGGAAAGGTTATGAGCGAAGCAATCCTTGACTGGAAGGAAGCCATGGCGCGCGTGGATACCACGCGCGGGCTCTATGTGAAGCTGCTGCGAAACTTCATCGAGACGGAACGGGACACCCCCGTCAGGGTCTCGGTAGCGCTGAAGAACGGTCAGCAGGAAGAAGCCCGCGCCATGGTCCATGCCACGCGTGAAGCTGCCGCCGAACTGGGCGGCAAGGCGCTGGCGGCGGTCGCGCTGGAGCTTGAGATGGCCATCAAGGCCGGTGCGGACACTACGGTGGCCCTGCACCGTTTCGACAGCATCACCACGGATACCCTGGTGGCCATGGCCACGGTGGCCGCACAATAAACAGATGTTTTTCCGCCCGTCCCCCGCATCCCTGATGCCGGGAGGGGCAAAAAAGTCCTTTTTTTTCCATCGTTGCAACTGTCGTGGAAGGCCCTTTCCGCCCCGGACGGGGAAAGAGGAAAGGGCTTTTTCTTTTGTACGTTTTGGGATATGCTATCCGCTTACAACAACTCGTACCTTTGGGAGAGTACCTTATGAAAAAGCTCGGGCTTTTGCTGGGAGTGGTAGCCTTGCTTGTGCCTTCGCTGGTTCTGGCGGGCGACATCAAGATCGGTCTGATGTGTCCGTTGACGGGCAAATGGGCCTCCGAAGGGCAGGACATGAAAAATATCGTGAGCCTGCTCGTGGATGAAACCAATGCCAAGGGCGGCATCAACGGCAGCAAGGTGGAACTGGTGGTGGAAGACGACGCCGGTGACCCGCGCACCGCTGCCCTGGCGGCCCAGAAGCTGGCTTCCGCCGGTGTGGTGGCCGTCATCGGCACCTACGGCTCCGCCGTGACCGAAGCCACCCAGAACATCCTGGCCGAATCCGAGCTGGTGCAGATCGGTACCGGCTCCACCAGCGTGCGCCTGACCGAAAAGGGCCTGCCGCTCTTCTTCCGCACCTGTCCGCGTGACGACGCCCAGGGCAAGGCCGCTGCCGCCGCCATCATCAAGGCCGGTTACAAGAAGGTGGCCCTGCTGCACGACAACTCCTCCTATGCCAAGGGCCTGGCCGAAGAAAGCCAGGCGGCCCTGGAAAAAGCCGGTGTGAAGATCATCTTCTACGATGCCCTGACCCCCGGCGAACGTGACTACACCGCCATCCTGACCAAGCTGAAGGCCGCCAACCCCGACCTGATCTTCTTCACCGGCTACTACCCCGAAACGGGCATGCTGCTGCGCCAGAAGAAGGAAATGGGCTGGGATGTGCCCATGATGGGCGGTGACGCCGCCAACCATCAGGACCTGGTCAAGATCGCCGGTCCCGAAGCCGCTGCCGGTTACTTCTTCGTGAGCCCGCCGCTGCCCCAGGACATGGATACCGACGAAGCCAAGAACTTCCTGAAGGCCTTCAAGGACCGTTACAAGACCGTGCCCGTCTCCGTGTGGGCCGTGCTGGCCGGTGACGCCTACAAGGTGCTCGAGGCCGCCATCGCCAAGGGCAACGACGATCCCGAAAAGATCGCCGAATGGCTCAAGCAGCTCAAGGAACTGCCCACCCTGTCCGGCAAGATGGGCTTTGACGAAAAGGGCGACCGTGTGGGTGATTTCTACCGCATCTACAAGGTGAACAACGCAGGCAAGTTCGAGCTCCAGGCTCGATAGAAAAGTCATCCGAAGCGGGGCGGCGGGCAGTGAACGCCGCCCCGCAAACTGCGCCGTGGGGCGCATGACCGAGACATGGAACAGTTTTTTCAACAACTTTTGAACGGCCTTGCCGTGGGCGGCATCTACGCGCTGGTGGCCCTGGGCTACACCATGGTCTATGGCGTGCTCAAGCTCATCAACTTCGCGCATGGCGACCTGTTCACCATCGGCGCCTATCTGGGCCTGACCCTGCTGGTGAGCTGCAACCTGGCGGGCGTGCTGCCGCCGGTGGTGGCCGTGCTGGCGGTCTTCATCATGGTGGGCATCATGGTGGCCATCATCGGCTGCCTGCTGGAGCGCGCCGCCTATCGCCCCCTGCGCAAGGCCGGGCGCCTTTCGGCCGTGGTGTCCGCCCTGGGCGCTTCCATCTTTTTCCAGAACGCCGTCATGCTGGTCTACGGCGCGCGCTTCTATGTTTATCCCGACTGGCTGCGACCGGACTTCACCGTTGACCTCTTCGGCATCGCCGTCCCCGGCGTGCGCCTGATGGTCATCGCGGCCAGCGTTATCCTGATGCTGGCCCTGTGGGCCTTCATCCAGCGCACCCGTATCGGCGCGGCCGTGCGTGCCGTGGCCATCGACCAGGGCGCTGCCCGCCTCATGGGCATCAACGTGGACCGCATCATCTCCCTGGTCTTCTTCATCGGTCCCGGCCTGGGCGGCGCAGCCGGCCTCATGGTGGGCATCTACTACGGCCAGATCGACTTCACCATGGGCTGGTCCTACGGCCTCAAGGCCTTCACCGCCGCCATCCTAGGCGGTATCGGCAACATCCCCGGCGCCATGATCGGCGGCATTGCCATCGGTCTGTGCGAGTGCTTTGTCTCGGCCATCGGCCTTTCGGCCTGGAAGGACGCTGTTACGTTTGCGATTCTGATCATCGTGCTGCTGGTCAAGCCCACAGGCTTCCTCGGCCGCAAGGTGCAGGAAAAGGTGTAAGGAGGGCATAACGATGAAAACCAACCGCAAGACCATCAAAATGCCCGTGCGCTACCTGATGAATCTGGTGCTGGTGGGGCTGCTGTTCGTGGGGCTTTCCTATGTGACCGGCAATATGCTTTCCACCTACCAGAACAAGGTGCTGCTGACCGTGGGCATCAACATCATTCTGGCCGTCTCGCTGAACGTTGCCACCGGCTATCTGGGGCAGCTGCCGCTGGGCCACGCCGGTTTTATGGCGGTGGGTGCCTACGCCTGTGCCCTGTTCACCAAATCCTCCGGCCTTCCCAAGGGCGTGGCCTTTGCCATCGGTCTGGTGCTGGCATGGGTGGTTGCCGGACTGTTTGGGGTGCTCATCGGCATCCCTGCCCTGCGCCTGACCGGCGACTATCTGGCTATCCTGACGCTGGGCTTTGGCGAGATCATCCGCATTACCCTGAACAACATCGACGATGTGCTGGGCTTTAAGCTGTTCTACGGCTCCAAGGGCCTGAAGAACATTCCCAAATACTCCAACTTTACCAACGTGTTCCTCTGCGTGGTCATCACTTGCTTCCTGATCCACGCCATGATGAAGAGCCGCCACGGCCGCGCCGTGCTGGCGATCCGCGACAACGAGATCGCCGCCGAGAGCTGCGGCATCCAGACCACCTACTACAAGGTCATGGCCTTTGCCTTCTCGGCAGCCTTTGCCGGCATGGCGGGCGGCCTGTACGCCTGCTACATCGGCGTGCTGAACCCCTCCACCTTCGGCTTCATGAAGTCCATCGAGATCCTGGTCATGGTGGTTCTGGGCGGCATGGGCTCCATGCTGGGCTCCATCCTCTCCGCTACCGTCCTGACCATCCTGCCCGAGGCCACCCGCAGCTTCGACAGCTACCGCATGGTCATCTACTCGCTGGTGCTCATCCTGATGATGATCTTCCGTCCGGGCGGACTGCTGGGCAGCTACGATTTCTCCATGAGCCGCATCGTGGAAAAGGTCATGAACGGCGAGCTGTTCCACAAGAAGAATGCTGACAAGGAGGGCGCAGACCATGAGTGAGTTCCAGACGAAGTTACACAGCGTCCCTTCCGGCGGCTTCCTGACTGACCGCGACAAGGATAAAAAGCCCATCCTCGACGTCCGTGAACTGGGCATCGACTTCGGCGGCCTGACCGCCGTGGACGGCTTCAACCTGATGATCGGCCGCAACGAGATCACCGGTCTGATCGGCCCCAACGGTGCCGGTAAGACCACCGTGTTCAACCTGCTCACCAACGTTTACCAGCCCACCCGCGGCTCCATCCTGATCGACGGCATGCCTACGGCGGGCAAAAAGACCTATCAGGTCAACCGCATGGGTGTGGCCCGTACTTTCCAGAACATCCGTCTGTTCAAGGAATTGAGCGTCATCGACAACATCAAGGTGGGCCTGCACGAGTCCATGAAGTATAATTTGGCTTCCTCGCTGATCCGCCTGCCCAACTACTGGAAGGAAGAGAAAAAGTGCACCGAGCGTGCCTTTGAGCTGCTGGACATCTTCCACATGGCCGACCTGGCCAACGTGCCTGCCGGCAGCCTGCCCTACGGTGCACAGCGCCGTCTGGAGATCATGCGTGCACTGGCTACCAGCCCGAAGCTGCTGCTGCTGGACGAGCCTGCCGCCGGTATGAACCCCTCGGAGACCGCCGAGCTGACCGAGACCATCCGCCGCATCCGGGACGAGTTCAACATTGCTGTGCTGCTGATCGAGCACGACATGAGCCTGGTCATGGGCATCTGCGAGGGCATCG
>OOIF01002490.1_pt1 | contig 12449 bp, 9 predicted proteins | sample 1691961 | NCBI WGS metagenome assembly OOIF01 (sample SAMN06348146, study PRJEB24527) | human gut metagenome | biome: human gut; feature: ankylosing spondylitis patient; material: feces | host: Homo sapiens | place: China | collected 2015-10 | reverse complement strand
CGATGACAGCATCATCAACCAGTCCTCGGACACGCCCACCAAGTATATGGATTACCTGTTCGAGCGCCAGAGCGGCAGCTGGTATCTCACCGGTCTGACCGAGAGCGAGACCAAGCCTGACAGCACGGCGAGCACCGAGGCCGCCAGCCAGCCGCAGCCCATGGCCGAAAGCGATGTGCAGGATGCCATCCTGGCCACCGCCGGTTCCTCGGAGGCGGCTTCCGATGCTGCTTCGGACGCAGCTGCCGAGCCGGACACCCAGAACCTGGACGAGCCGGCTGCTGACAGCACCGCCGCCGAAGCAGATGCCGCCGATAACGGCGCTTCCAGCACGGCTGCATAATACCTGTAAAAACGAACACCCGACTGTGAAACATCACAGCCGGGTGTCTTTTTTTGAGAAAGCCTCCCTCGCTGAGGGAGGTGGCACGGCGTAAGCCGTGACGGAAGGAATTATTTCAGATCGAACCGCACGACCACCAGACGGTACCACAGGTAGGGCACCATGTTCCAGATCATCCACAGTTCCATGAGGAGGTAGTGGGGCAGGTCACGCCAGCGGAAGGGGCGCTTGCCCAGCCTGCCCTCTTTCAGCAGGGCAAAGGCCTCGTGCATGCCCTTGTCCCACGCCTCGCCAAAGCCCTGCTTGTGGAACTTGTAGCACTTGAGCAGGTAGCCCGCGGCCAGCGGGATGAAGTTGAGCACCAGCATGAGCAGCGGCTCGTTCTTGAGGGGCAGCAGAATGCTGTTGCGGCCGCTCTGCTGGCTCTTGAAGGCGTTGTACCGCACGGCACCGGTGCTGGCTCCGCAGATGTGGTAGCACTTTGCCGTGGGACAGAGCACGTTTTTGTAACCTGCGTTGTTGGCACGCCAGCTCAGGTCCACATCCTCAAAGTAGGCAAAGAAGTTTTCGTCAAAGGTGCCGATCTCGTCCAGAATGCGCTTGCGGTACAGCGCGGCCCCGCCGCAGGCCGAGAAGATACGCTTTTGTTTGGTGTAGCGGCTGACACGGCGGCCGTCGCCGGTCTTGCAGGCAAAGCCCATCCAGGTCACATAGTCCCCGGCGTCATCGGCCAGCTCCCGGTCAAAGTGGCGGATCATCAGGCTCTGCACCGCAAAGATCTTGGGGTCGGTTTCGGCGGTGCGGATGAGCTCGGCCAGCCACTGGGGCTCCGCAAAGGCGTCGTTGTTGAACAGCACCACATACTCGCTCTCGGCCATGGCGATGCCCTGATTCACCGCGTGGGAAAAGCCGGTGTTGGTGCCGTTTTCGATCAGGGTGAAGTTGGCCCGGCTGCAGTAGCTGCGGGCCTGTTCCAGACTTTCGTCGGTGGAGCCGTTGTCCACCACGATGAGCTGGAAGTTCTGCTCGGTCTGGGCGTAGACCGACTCGATGGAATCTTTGAGCCAGCCCTTGCCGTTGATGTTGGGGATGACGATGGTTGCTTTATACATAAAGGTTACTCCTGTAAAACTGCACGATTACCGGAACAGTATAGCACAACTGCGGGCAAAAAGAAACCGCACCCCGAACGGAGTGCGGTAAAATGGCAGGGAATTTATGCGGCCAGCGCCTTTTCAATGTTGGCCAGCAAGGTGTCGTGGTTCTCGGCGCACACCAGGATGACCTCGCCGGTGGGGGCCACGGTGACGGTGGCGGCCTTGGCGATCTGGTACTGATCTTCCAGATAGTGCTCCATGGACTGCTGTTCGCTGGTCACATAGGCTTCCAGTGCGCTCTTCACGGCGTCGGTCTTGCCCTCGGCGGGTTTGACGATGGCCACCGCGTAGCTGCGTACCATCATGGAGGAGACGGAGGCGGCAAGGTCGGTGTACATGTCATCTTCCAGATTCAGCAGGGGCATCATTAGATTGCGCACCTCGTCGTCCAGCTGGCCGGCCTCGTACTCGGCGCTGTAGCCGTCGATGGCGGTGAACTTGCCGTCCTCGCCTTTGGTGAAGATCATATCGTATTCGTTTTCCTCGTCGGTGCGGGCATCGTGGAGGATCTGGGAATAATCCTTCGGGGCGGCGGAGTCGGCCTTGCTGCCGGCGGAGCAGCCCACAAGGGCAAACAGGGTCAGCCCTGCCAGCAGGGCGGCGATGAGTCGTTTCATAGTCGTGTAGTCCTTTCGTATCCAGTGCTTCGTGTGGCGGAGCTGCGCCGCAGTGCACGGCTAGTGTGCGCTGTTTTGCGGCTGGTATACCATATACGAACCAGACGCGCGGAGAATTGCAGGAAAATGGTAACAGTTTTATGAACAGCTCACAGCATCAGCGCATCCAGCTCGCCGTGATTCACCGGGGTGGAAAGGATGATCTGGGTGCTGGTGGTGCCCAGCTTCTGGAATTGCAAGATCAGGTGTTCCAACTGGGGCATGCTGCCGCAGCTCACTTTGACCAGGAAGGTATAGGCACCGGTGACGTGGTAGCACTGCAGCACCTCGCGGCTGCTCTGCAGCAGTTCGAGAAAGGCGTCCTGCTTGGAGGGGGCCACCGACAGGCTGATGAGGGCGTCCACATACACGCGGTCGGCCGGGCGGTTCAGGGTGACGGTGTAGCCGCTGATGATGCCGTCCGTCTCCAGTTTGTGGATGCGGCTGGACACGGCCGGGCTGGTCAGCGAGACCTGCTCGGCGATCTCCTTGACCGGCATGCGGGCGTTTTTGGCCAGCAGGGAAAGAATTTTTCGATCCAGATCGTCCATGGGAGATGCTCCTTTGAAATATGTTGGATTGTATAAAATTTTCTGAAAGTAAAGTTTTATTGTTGTCGCAAACGCACAAAGGTTGAAAAACCTTGCTTTTGCTTCACTTCACGTTAATTATATAAAGTTTTGCGGGAAAAGTAAAGCATGATTTTAAAGTAAAATGAAAAAAATTGGTTTGACAAGAAAGAAAAAACGCGTATAATACATCATGCAAGGCAGCGCCCCGCACAAAGGCCTGCTGTAAAATTGAGATTCACCACTTTATATACTTTCCCACCCCTCTATACACAAAAACCCGCTGCCAGGCGGGTTTTTGTGTTTGTTGGGGCTTTTTTATTTTTTACACGAGGTACCCTTCAAAGCAGTGCAGGTCCTCGGTCTTGACGATGCCCTCCAGATACAGGCCATCTTCCCGGTATTCTTCCACCTGCACGCTGCCACGCTCCCGCATGGGGGCGGCAAGGCCCAGCTTGTCGTAGGGCAGCAGCACCCGGATGGTGTGCACCCGGTCGCTCAGCAGCTCGTCCAGCTTCTGCAGCAGGGTGTCCAGCCCATAGCCGGTCTTTGCACTGGTGAGCAGGATGTCCGGGTCAAAGGACAGGGTGTTGGGCTTGTCGCACTTGTTGTACACGGTCAGGCGGGGGATGTCCGTGCAGTCCAGCCCGTCCAGCACCTCGTCGGTCACGGCCAGCTGTTCCTCGCGCTGCTCATCCCCGGCATCCGCCACCCGGATGATGACGTCCGACCAGGCGGCTTCTTCCAGCGTGGACTTGAAGGCCTCCACCAGATTGTGGGGCAGGCGGGACACGAAACCGACCGTGTCCACCAGCAGCACGGCCATGCCGCTGGGCAGCACCAGTTTGCGGCTGGTGGGGTCCAGGGTGGCAAACAGCATGTCGGCTTCGGCCACACTGGGGCCGCACAGGGCGTTCATCAGGCTGGACTTGCCCACGTTGGTGTAGCCCACCAGGCTCACCACCGGCATGCCGGTCTTGGCGCGGGCCTTGCGGCTCTCGCCCCGGCGCTTTTCCATCTCGGCCAGCTTTTCGGCCAGCGCATCAATGCGGGCGTGCACATGGCGGCGGTCCAACTCCAGCTTGGTCTCACCGGCACCGCGGCGGGCACCGCCGCCGCCGCCACCGCCGCCGCCCTGACGGCTTAACGCCTCGCCCATGCCCTGCAGACGGGGCAGACGGTAGCGCAGCAGCGCCAGTTCGGTCTGCAATTTGCCCTCGTTGGTCACGGCGCGGCTGCGGAAAATTTCCAAGATCAACATGGTGCGGTCGATGACCTCCAAGCCGCCCAGCGCGTTGGAGATGTTGCGGATCTGGCTGCCGGTCAGCTCTCCGTCAAACACGGCGCATTCCGCGCCCAGCGTCTGGGCGGCAAGGGAGGCCTCCTCCAGCTTGCCGCTGCCCAGCACGATGCCGGTCTCCGGGGTCTGGCGCTTCTGGGTGATCTGCGCCACGGCCTCCATGTGGTTGGCTTCGCACAGGGCAGAAAGCTCTGCCAGACTGCGCTCGCAGTCCCACAGACCCTGATCCAGTGCCAGCAGCACCACCTTTGTGGGAGGGGTCTCGGTCAGAATATCATAAAGCTCGCTCAAAGTAAGTCCTTTCTGTTATCGTAGTGTTTTTTTGTCAGCAGGTAGCACCGGCATTCCACCGGTGTGCCGTCAAATTTGTGGTAAACGTCGTTGTGATGGTACACAAAGCCGGCCTTTTCCATCACCCGGCCGCTGGCGGGGTTGTGCACCGCGTGGCAGCAGGTGAGAAAGGTGCCGCCCACCTGCCCAAACCAGAAATCCACCACAGCTTGCAGCGCTTCGGTGGTAAAGCCCTTGCCCCACCACTTCTGTCCGATGCAGTAGCCCGGCTCCCAGATGCCGTCGGAGAGATCCAACTCCGGCCACTTGGTCTTTTGCTGCGGCTCACCTAATAGGGCGTTATACACGGAGAGGGAGCCGAACACCTGCCCGGTGGCCTTTTCCACCATGGCCCACTGGTAATAATCCGGGTTCGGATACAGCTCTGCCCACGCCGAAAGCAGCTCCCGGGTCTCGGCGGGGCTTTTGTGCGGCTCCCAGCGCAAAAAACGGGTCACAGCCGGGTCATTTGCCCAATTTGCGTACATCTGCGGGGCGTCCTGCGGCAGCAGGCGGCGCAGCAACAGTCGGTCGGTCTCCAGCTCAGGTGTGCCGGTGTGGCGCATGCTTCATCCTCTCCCTTTTATCAAAAGTTATCCCTAAGATAGCACAAAAACGACCGCGCCGCAAGCGAAATCAAGAAAACCGCTTGACCGGATGGGTGAACTACGATAAACTGAAAGATGAAATCCTTTATGGGAGAGGGAAAAGTATCGATGTTAGATGTACGCAAACTGTTAGCCCAGCGGCCGCTGCTGTTCGATGGCGGTATGGGTACCTATTATAAAGCAAAGCCGGGGCAGGAGTGCGAGCAGGCAAACCTGACCGACCCCGAGGGCATTCTGGCGGTGCACCGGGCGTATCTTGCTGCCGGAGCCGATGCCATCAAGACCAATACCTTCAGCCTGCCGCGTCTGGCGGCGGCACAGCAGCCCGGCTGGGAGCAGCTGGCAGATGCAGGCTGGCAGCTGGCAGCAAAGGCCGCCGGGGAGACCGGCGCGGCAGTGTTTGCCGACCTTGGCCCCGCACCGGATACCGAGAACAACCCGGCAGAGCAGGCGTATCTTGCCGTGGCAAAGCGCTTTGCCCTGCTGGGTGCACGGAATTTTCTGTTTGAGACCTTGAGCGCCGAGGACGGCGTGCTGGAAGCGATTCGTGCGCTGAAGCAGACCGTGCCGGAGGCTTTTGTGCTGGTATCCTTTGCGGTGCTGCCGGACGGCTACACCCGCGAGGGTCGTTACTGTGCCGATCTGGTGCGCCGTATGGCGCAGAGCGGCGTGGTGGATGCCGTAGGCCTGAACTGCGTGTCTGCCCCGGGTGCGATGCGTGCACTGGTGCAGCAGCTGGGGGATGCGGGGCTGCCCCTTTCGGTCATGCCTAATGCGGGCTACCCGGTGGTGGCGCGGGCGCAGGTGCGCTATCAGGGCAAGCCGGAATATTTTGCCCGGGAGCTGAGCCGCCTTGCCAGTGAGGGCGTGCGCATTCTGGGCGGCTGCTGCGGCACAACGCCGCAGCACATTGCTGCCCTGCGCACCGCACTGGATGCTCTGCCGGAAACGCTGCCCGCCGCCCCGGCGGCAAAGCCAGCCGTGGCCGCAAAGCCTGCGGTGGAAACGGACGATGCCTTTTTGCGCAAGCTGCGCGCCGGACAGCGGGTCATCGCGGTGGAGCTGGACTCCCCCAAGGACGCCGACCTGACCGCGTATCTCGAGGGTGCCCGCCGGTTGCAGGCTGCCGGTGCGGACCTGCTGACCGTTGCGGACTGCCCCATTGCCCGGGCACGGATGGATTCCTCGCTGGTGGCCTGCCGGGTGCACCGGGAGCTGGGCATGAACGTACTGCCCCACATGACCTGCCGGGATCGCAACCTGAACGCCACCAAGGCGCTGCTGCTGGGACTGTACGCCGAGGGCGTGCGGGAGGTACTGGCCATTACCGGCGACCCCATCCCCACCGCCGAGCGGGACGAGGTGAAAAATGTGTACCAGTTCAACTCCCGCAAGCTGGCGCAGTATATCGTGTCGCTGGCCGGGGAAGGGCGGGAGATGCCCGCACCCATCACGGTGTTCGGTGCGCTGAACCTGAACGCCCGCAATTTTGAGGTGGAACTGCGCCGCGCCGCAGAAAAGCTGGAAAACGGCATGAGCGGCTTCCTTACCCAGCCGGTGCTGTCGGCACAGGCGGTGGAAAACCTGCAAAAAGCCCGGGAGACGCTGGGTGAGCGCGCAAAAATTCTGGCGGGTATCCTGCCGGTGGTCAGCCAGCGCAATGCTATCTTTATGGAAAACGAAGTCAACGGCATCCATGTGGATGAGACCATGATCCAGAAGTTTGAAGGGCTGGACCGCGCCGCAGGCGAGGAGTTGGGATTGGAAGTCTCGGTGCAGGCGGCCAAGGCATCGGCCCCCTATGCGGACGGCTTTTACCTGATGACCCCCTTCAACCGGGTGGCGCTGATGGAGCGGCTCATTGCCCGCCTGCGCACCGAAGTGACGGACTGAAAATGATACAGGAGGAACGCGCTGTGCCTTGTGAAAAACCGCTGCTCAGCATCATCGTGCCGGTGTACAATGTGGAAAACTATCTGCAAAAATGTATCGATTCCATTCTGGCGCAGACCCTTACAGATTTTGAACTGATCCTTGTGGATGATGGCTCGCCGGACGGTTGTCCTGCGCTGTGCGATGCCGCCGCCGCAAAAGATGCCCGCATCCGGGTGATCCACCAGAAAAACGGGGGACTTTCTGCCGCTCGCAATGCCGGGCTGGATGTGGCAAGGGGCGCGTGGATCGGCTTTGTGGATTCCGACGACTACATTGCACCGGAAATGTATGAAAAATTGTACTGTGCCGTGCAGCAGACCGGGGCAGATCTTGCCCTATGTGACTATGCCAAGGTGGACGAGGCAGGTGCGCCCTGCGTCCAGACACATGTTGCGGTTCCGCAGAAGAGTTTGACTGGGCGGGAACTGCTGCAAAAGGCCTATTGGACTACGGTGCAGATCGCGTGGAACAAGCTGTACCGCCGCACCATCTTTGCACAGCTGCGCTATCCGGTGGGAAAGCTGAATGAGGATTTTTTTGTGATCCCGGAGATCTGTCTGAACACCCAAAAGGCAGTCGTTGTGCCGGATGTGCTGTACTATTATGTGCAGCGCGGCGACAGTATTATGGGAAAAAGCAGGACCCTGCGCCATTACGATGGTGCACAGGCAGGCTACTGCTACTGGAACTGTCTTGTGGAGAACAAAATGTTTGAAACACTGCCCGAGGCGGCAAAGTATATCTTTAATCAGGTGAGCAAGATTTATTGGACATTGCCCGCAGCTTTGCGCAAGGAACCCCGCAGCATGGAGATGCTGCAGATGCAGGCTGAGACAGTGTGCAGGACCCGTCAGTATTGCGCTGTGCCGCTAAAACTTCAACTGCAAAGCTGGCTGCTGTGGCGCTGCCCGCAGGTGTATGGCTGGCTGCGGGATATGTCGAAATGAGGAGGAAAACGATACTCGCATGAGAACGCGCTATACGATGATCAATATGCTGGTCAACATCGGCGGACAAATTTTGGCGATGCTGCTGTCTTTCATCAACCGGATGGTGTTCATCCGCTGCCTTTCGGCAACCTATCTGGGCGTCAATGGCCTGTTTACCGATGTGCTCAGCATCCTCAACTTTGCGGAACTGGGCATTGGTACGGCTATGGTGTTCAGTATGTACGAGCCCGCCGCCCGGGACGATGAGCGGAAGCTGGCGCAGCTGATGAACCTGTACAAGTGGATGTACCGGGCTGTGGCGGCCTCGGTGCTGCTGTTCGGGCTGGTGCTGCTGCCATTTCTGCCGCACTTTATCAAGGGTGGAGAGGGTATTGAGCATATCACTCTGATCTATATGATATATGTGCTGGGTTCAGCAAGTTCCTATCTGATGAGTTATAAAAGTTCTATCTATCAGGCCTACCAGAAGGGATATATCCGGGCTGGATGGAACATGGTATGCGAACTCACAAAAACGATTTTGCAGACCACGGTGCTGCTGCTGACAGGTAATTTTATCCTGTATCTGGTGGTTCAGCAGGTGGTGCAGTTTCTGCCCAACATTATGGTTTCCCGCAGGGCGGATAAAGAGTTTCCGTATCTGAAGGAATGCCATGAACTGCCGGAAAAGGAAGAACGGAACGGCATCCTGAAAAACATCGGCGCTATGAGTATGCACAAGCTGGCAGCCATCATTGTGCGCAACACGGACAGCCTGCTGATGTCCTCGTTTATCGGTCTGGCAACGGTAGGCGTTTATTCCAACTACCGGCTGATACTCAACGCGCTGAACAACCTGATCAATAAGTTTTCGGTGGCTTTTTCCGGCAGTATCGGGAATCTTGCAGCGCTGGAAAATTCAGATTGGCTGTATAAGGTCTACAAAGAAATGGACTTTATGTTCTATGTAATGTCCGCTTACCTGACCGGCGGGCTGATGATGCTGTTCAACCCCTTTATCACACTGCTGTTTGGTGGAAAATACTGCTTTCCGATGACGACCGTGATGATCATAGTGGTGGAGTTCTACATCTCACGGATGCGGCAGGCGAATCTTTTGTTCCGGGAGGCCATGGGGCTGTTCTGGAACGACCGCTATAAGGCTGTGGTGGAATCTATCATCAATCTGGTGGCCTCCCTTGTGCTGGTGCAGCGCTACGGCGTGACCGGCATTGTCGGGGGCACCATTATCAGCACGCTGTGCACTTGTACTTGGGTAGAGCCTTATATCTTTTTGAAATACGGCGTTCAGGATGAATGGCGGAAGAAGCTTCGGGATTATTTTGCGGAGTATCTGAAACGGGTGCTGCTTACGGCAGCGGTCTCGGCGGCAGCGGTGCTCTGGGTGCAGCGGTTCCCGGTAGACAACTTTGGCATTTTTATTCTGGACGGGCTGCTTTACACGGTCGTGTTCGCAGTGGGAATCGTTCTGGTCTACCATGGCAACGCAGAGTACGCAGCCCTGAAGCAGCGCGGGCTGAAGATCTTGAAAAGGAGAGCAGGATGAATACAGAAAAAAGCCCGCTGATCTCGGTGATCGTGCCGGTCTACAAGGTGGAAAAGTATCTGCCTGTGTGTCTGGACAGCCTGCTGGCGCAGACCTACCGGAATTTTGAACTGCTCCTTGTGGATGATGGTTCGCCGGACGGCTGCTGGCAGATCATGCAGCAGTATGCAGCGCAAGATTCTAGGGTGCGCATTTTCCGCAAGGAAAACGGCGGGGTGTCCTCGGCACGCAATTTTGGGCTGGAGCAGGCAAGGGGCGAGTACATCTGCTTTGTGGATTCGGATGACTTTGTGGCACCGCGGTATCTGGAATGGATGTACCGCGCCATGAAACAGACAAACACAGAACTTGCGGTGTGCGGATACTGCAAGGTGTCAAAAGAAGCGGACCCGGCGGGCATTGCTCCCGCAGCAGATGAACCCGAAATAAAGATTTTTTCACTGGAGGAGTATTCGTTCGACTATACGCAGTGCGAAGCTGCTAACCAGTATGTCTGGTGCATACTCTACAAAAGAAGCCTTTGCAAGGGACTGCATTTTGACGAGCAGCTTTTTATCGGCGAGGATACCTTCTTTTTCGTGCAGGTGCTTTTGCAGGCAAAAGGGCTGGCCCTTGTAAAAACTCCGCTGTACTTCTACCGCATCTGGCCGGAATCGGCCTGTCGGCGGCCCTTTACGCAAAAGCACTACACGGCGGTGGAAACATGGAGCCGGATCTATGAAATGGTGCAGCAGACAGACCCGCTGCTGAAAAACTCCGCAGAGCAGATGCTGGTGCTTGCCTGCGCCCACGCCTATTACCGGATGCTGGAAGCACATTACCCGGACAAAAAATTGCGTGCAAGCGCGGTGCAGACTGTCCGGACACACAAAACTGCCGTCCGGCGCATGGGAACGAAACCGCGCTGGAAACTCTGGGATAAAGCGAGACTTCTGTCCATGCTGTATCTGCCCGCGTGGTTCAACGGGGTGTTCTGGCGCAGGGCAGAACAGCTGCGTGCAAAACACAGAGATGGAACGGGTTCTTTGCAAAAAACTGATTGACAAATCCCACAAAAAACGTTATATTCTTTTTATAAATGCGTTGAAAAAGAGTGTGCATCGTCTGGGACCGTACAGAGAGCCAGGGGCAGCTGAAAACCCGGCGGGATACCGGCGGGGCACTGTCACTTTGGAGCAGAAGCGGTGAGCCTTGCCGGTAAGCCGCTTTCGGGTCTGCCCTACGTTACAGGGGCATCAAGGGGCGCGGAGCTTTCCGCGCAATTTGGGTGGTACCGCGGTCATGTATTTACAGCCGTCCCATGGAACGCTCCGTGGGACGGCTTTTTGCGTCCCACTTCATCAAATTTTTGGGAGGACACTATGAAAGAGCTTGCAAAGCAGTACGATCCCAGTCAGGTGGAAGATCGTATCTACCAGTTCTGGCTGGATGGCGGCTACTTCCACACGAAGGCCGATCCGGACAAGAAACCTTATACCATCGTGATGCCGCCGCCGAACGTTACCGGTCAGCTGCACATGGGTCATGCGGTGGATAATACCATGCAGGATATCCTCATCCGCACCAAGCGGATGCAGGGCTATGCCGCCCTGTGGGTGCCCGGCACCGACCACGCTTCCATTGCAACCGAGGCAAAGATTGTAAACGCAATGAAGGAAGAGGGTCTGACCAAGGAGGATTTGGGCAGAGAAGGCTTCCTGGAGCGCGCATGGGAATGGAAGCGCAAATACGGCGGAAGAATCATCGAGCAGCTCAAAAAACTCGGTTCCTCCTGCGACTGGGAGAGAGAACGCTTCACCCTCGATGAAGGATGCTCGCAGGCAGTCAAAGAGGTCTTTGTCAACCTTTACAACAAAGGCTTGATTTATCAGGGCGAGCGCATCATCAACTGGTGCCCGCACTGCATGACCTCCATCTCGGATGCAGAGGTTGAATATGAGGAGCAGGCAGGACATTTCTGGCATCTGCGCTACCCGCTTAGCGACGGCAGCGGAGAGGTCATCCTGGCAACCACCCGCCCGGAAACGATGCTGGGCGATACCGCTGTTGCTGTTAACCCGAAGGATGAACGTTACCAGAAGCTGATTGGCAAAACCGTCATCCTGCCGCTGGTCAACCGTGAGATTCCGATTGTCGGTGATGACTATGTCGATATGGAATTTGGTACCGGTGTTGTAAAAATCACTCCGGCACACGACCCGAACGACTATGAGGTTGGACGCCGCCACGACCTGCCAATCCTCAAGGTGATGAACGACGATGCCACCATGACCGCTGCCTGCGGCAAATATGCAGGTATGGAGCGCTATGAGGCAAGAAAAGCCATCGTGAAGGATTTGGAAGAGCAAGGCTATCTGCTGAAGGTGGAGGACCACACCCACAATGTAGGAACCTGCTACCGCTGCGGCACCACCGTTGAACCGATGGTTTCCAAACAGTGGTTCGTCAAGATGGAGCCGCTGGCAAAACCGGCAATCGACGTTGTCCGCAACGGACAGATCAAGCTCATCCCGGAGCGTATGGACAAGACCTACTATAACTGGATGGAAAACATCAAAGACTGGTGTATCTCCCGTCAGCTGTGGTGGGGTCATCGCATCCCGGCGTACTACTGCGAAAGCTGCGGAGAGGTCGTCGTTGCCAAGGAAACTCCGTCTGTTTGTCCGAAGTGCGGCAGCACCCACCTGCATCAGGATGAGGACACCCTGGACACCTGGTTCAGCTCGGCACTGTGGCCGTTCTCTACTCTGGGTTGGCCAAACAACACCGAGGAGCTCAAATACTTCTACCCGACCAGCACCCTGGTCACCGGCTATGACATCATCTTCTTCTGGGTAGCCAGAATGATTTTCTCCGGCTTGGAACACATGGGCGACATCCCGTTCAACACCGTTTTGTTCCACGGTCTGGTTCGCGATGCCCAGGGCAGAAAGATGAGCAAATCGCTCGGCAACGGTATCGACCCGCTGGAGATCATCGACCAGTACGGTGCAGATGCGCTGCGCTTCACTCTTGCCACCGGCAACACACCGGGCAACGATATGCGCTTCAGCGA
>OOIF01002486.1_pt1 | contig 12463 bp, 9 predicted proteins | sample 1691961 | NCBI WGS metagenome assembly OOIF01 (sample SAMN06348146, study PRJEB24527) | human gut metagenome | biome: human gut; feature: ankylosing spondylitis patient; material: feces | host: Homo sapiens | place: China | collected 2015-10 | reverse complement strand
CGGCACAGGCGCACGACGTTGCGGCGGCGTCCCAGGTAGCCGAGGATCATCCCCGCACCCACGATATAACCGAGGCTCGTGGCCAGCGCCGCACCCGTCATGCCCCAGCCGAGGATGAAGATGAAAACGTAGTCCAGCACGATGTTGATGACCGCCGGAACGGCGTTGCAAAGCATCGCGTAGTTGGGCGACCCGTCGAGCCGGATGAAGAACATGCCCGAGCTTAACAGCGCGCTGAAGGGCAGGAACGGCGCGAACCAGTGCATGTACTCCACGGCCAGCGGAAGGAGCCGTTCGGAGCTGCCCAGCAGCAGGGCCACCTCACGGGCGCAGGAAGTGATCAGGAAGCTGTACGCCGCCAGAAGGAGCGACGACACCGCAACGGCCTGCGTGACGTTGATGCGCGCCGCCTTGACCTTCCCCTGCGCAAGGTGGATCGACGCCACGACCGACGCCCCGACGCCGAACATCAGTCCGACGCCCGTGCTGATGAGGAACAGCGGCGCGGTGATGTTGACGGCGGCCAGCGCGTCGCTGCCGATGCCGCGTCCCACGAAAATCCCGTCCGTGATCACGAAAACGGCCGAGAAAACCATTCCCAGAACGGTGGGGATCAGCAGTTTCCGAAAAAGCTTCGGAATCTCCATGCTGCCGAAATCAATACTGTCTTTCATCGCATTCGTTTTTTGGAGTGCAAAGATACTCGCTTCCGGCCGGGCGAAAGTTAACATTTGGTAAAAAAAGCCCCTCCCGACGGGAGGGGCCTCGCAAGCCGGAATCAGAGCGTACCCTGCTTGAGCTGCTCGACGAAACGGTCGATGCGCCGCAGCTGCTGCGGAATCTTGATCGACTGCGGGCAGTGCGACACGCACTGGTTGCAGCCGATGCAATGGCTCGCCTGCCGGAGTTTGGGAACCGAGCGGTCGTAACCGATGAGGAACGCCCGGCGGGCCTCCCGGTAGCCGGGGTCCTGCCGGTCCTTGGGCACGTTGCCTTCGTTCACGCAGCGGTTGTAGTGGGCGAAGATCGCCGGGATGTCCAGCCCGTAGGGGCAGGGCATGCAGTACTGGCACTCGGTGCAGGGCACGGTGGGGTATTTGAGCATCAGCTGCGCGGTATCTTCGAGCAACGCCAGTTCCTCGCCGGTGCAGGGTTCGAGCGGCGAATAGGTGCGGATATTGTCCTGAAGGTGCTCCATGTAGGTCATGCCGCTCAACACAGTCAGCACTCCGGGCCAGGAACCCGCGTAGCGGAAGGCCCACGAAGCGGTGCTCTCGGTCGGACGGCGCTCCTTGAGCCGTTCGACCAGATGGTCGTTCAGCCGCGAAAGGCGCCCGCCGAGCAGCGGCTCCATGATCACGGCCGGGATGCCGCGCTTCTCCAGCTCGCCGTAGAGATATTCGGCATTGACGTTTCTGTCCGAAGCATGCTTCCAGTCGACGTAGTTCATCTGGATCTGGACGAAATCCCACCGCGCCTCGCCGCTGTCGTGCATGGCCAGCAGGTGGTCGAAGACCTTCTGATCGCCGTGGAACGACCACCCGAGGTTGCGGATGCGCCCGGCCTCGCGCTCGCGCAGCAGAAAGTCGAGCACGCCGCAGTCGATAAAACGTTCGTTGAACGTCTCGATGCCCTTGTCGCCGCCCACAGCGTGCAGCAGATAGTAATCCAGATAATCCGTTTGCAAGTCGCGAAGCGACCGCCGGTACATCTCCTCCGAATCCTTGAATATCCGAGCGGGAGACATTCCCCGCCCTGCCATACGGTGATTGGACATCTTCGTGGCGATGAACACCTTCTCGCGCGGATGGCGTTTGAGGGCGATACCCGTCGATTTTTCGGAAAAGCCCTGTATGTAGACGGGGGCCGTGTCGAAATAGTTGACCCCGTGGGCGATGGCATAATCGACCAGCTCGTTGACGGCCTCCTGGTCGATCGGGTTGCCGTCGGCCGCCGGCGACTCCAGCAGGGGCCAGCGCATGCAGCCGTAGCCCAGCAGCGACACGCGGTCGCCCGTCGAGGGGCAGGTCCGGAAGGTCATCCGATCGGTCGGGACCTCACCCGCGGCGGCAGCGCTCGGCGCCGTACCTTTCGTCTTACAGCCGTAAAGCCCAGCCGTTGCGGCGGCCGCGCCGACACCGAACGTTTTGAGGAATTTCCGGCGGTCTATCTTTTTCTTCTCCATTTTTTTCTTGCGTTTAGACGATTCTGTGGCGCGAATGGCCTTCGACATAAATGGCGCTGAACGGACGCGCCGGACAGAGATTCTCGCAGGCCCCGCAGCCGATGCAGCGTTCTTCGTTCACGGCGGGGATGCGCGGCGACTTGGGGTCGTCGGGGTCCCGGCGCACCATCTTGATCGCCCCGGCAGGGCAATGGCGCGCACAGTTGTTGCAGCTGACGCCGTCGGTGTTGACCTCGCAATTCTCCGCAATCCACACGGCATGGCCGATCTGGATCGACGATTTCCCGGCGAGGTCGGTCAGGCGGATGGCGCCCGTGGGGCACACCTCGGCGCACTTCGTGCACTCCGGACGGCAGTATCCGCGCTCGAACGACATTTCGGGCTGCATGAGGGTCATCAGCTTGCCCGACGGACGCAACACCTGATTGGGACACACCGAAACACACAACTGGCATCCCGTGCAATGGGCGTTGAAGTGCCGCAGGCTCTGCGCTCCGGGCGGAACGACGGGCGTGGCACGGTTCGGAATCTTCTTGTCGACGATCACCGCCAGCCCGCCGTCGACCTTCTTCTCCTGCGCCCGGAGCGCGGAGTAGGCCACGATGCCCGCCAGGCCGAGGAACCGGCGGCGCGAAGCGTCGGAAGGCGTCTTTGCGGCGTCGGCCGCCGGTCTCTGCGGCGCGGGAGCCGGGTCCGGTTTCCGCCGCCGCAGCGTATAGGTGATGGCCCCCTGGCGGCAGTTTTCGAGGCAGTCCATACAGGCCACGCAACGGCTGTAATCAATTTTATGCGCCGCAGGGTCGATACACGACGCCTTGCAGTTGCGGGCGCAGAGCTTGCATCCGTTGCACTTCGAGGTGTCGAAACGCGGTTTGAACAGCGAGTAGCGGGCGAGGAATCCCAGCACCGTGCCCACCGGACAGATCGTATTACAATAGGTGCGGCCGCTGCGCCACGCAAGAACAAACAGCACGGCGAACGTCACGACGGCAACAAGCAGCGTGGAGAGACTCTTCATCCAGACGTCGACCGAATAGAAGGCGTAGCTGTCCATGCGCCCGGCGATGTATGCCAGCAGGTTGTTGCCCCACGCGTAGACCGGGGCCAGCAGGTTCGAGGCGATGCGGCCGTAGGCGCTGTAAGGCGCGAGCAGCGAACCGACACCCGCCAGCATCGCAGCGACGAACACGACGAGCATCCCCCGGCGCAGCCAGGTGAGGGCGGGGGAGTACGCGAAGCGGTTCCGGTGCTTTCTGCGCTTCCCGGAGGCCCACGAAACGATGTCCTGCATCACCCCCAGCGGGCAGATGACCGAACAGTACACGCGGCCGAAAAGAAGCGTCAGGATCACCAGGAACGCCACGACGCCGACATTCAGGGCCAGCAGGGCGGGCAGGAACTGGATTTTCGCCATCCAGCCGAACCACGCGTGAAGCGTTCCGGTAAAATCGAGGAACAGCAGCGTCGTCAGCACGAAGAAAAAGGCCGCGGCCGCAATTCTGATTTTTCGTAACATAGATTCAAATCTGAATCAAGTGAATTTATTTCGGAACTCATGTCGTATCGGGCCGTCGCCGTGGCCGCCGGGCCGCCCGAGACGGGGTTTTGGAGGTGGACCGGATTCGGGAGCGACGCCACCGGCGGCGAACAGGGCCAGCGGATTGATTTCAATGCAAATTACTCAACCATTCAACCGTTTCGGGATCGCGGTGATCCAGAAAACTGCTCTCCGGACGGTCCAGCGAGGCGATCACGGCCATGTCCTCGGCGTCGAGCGCGAAGCCGAACACGTCGAAATTCTCCGCGATACGCTCCGCATGCACCGACTTGGGAATGCAGACCACACCGCGCTGAATCAGCCAGCGCAGCACCACCTGCGCCACCGTCTTTTTGTACCGGGCAGCGACCGCCAGCAGGACTTCGTTCGAGAACAGCCCGTTCTTGCCCTCGGCGAAAGGCGCCCACGACTCGATCTGCACGCCCTTCGTGCGCATGAACTCCGCGGCGGCGGTCTGCTGGTGGAACGGATGGGTTTCGACCTGATTGACCGCCGGCGCGACCTCGTTGTGCAGAATCAGGTCCTGAAGGCGGTCGGGGTAAAAGTTAGACACACCGATGGCGCGGATGCGGCCCTCGCGGTAAAGCTCCTCCATGGCGCGCCACGAACCGTAGACGTCGCCGTAAGGCTGGTGGATCAGATAGAGGTCCAAATAGTCCAGCCCCAGCTTCGACATCGACTCCTCGAACGCCTTTCTGGCAGGCTCATAACCCGCGTCGCTGATCCACAGTTTCGTGGTGATGAACAGCTCTTCGCGGGGAACGCCGCTGCGACGGACGGCACGTCCCACGGCCTCCTCGTTACCATAGGCCGCGGCGGTGTCGATCGAACGGTAACCGATCTTCAGGGCGTCGCCGACCGCCCGTTCGCAAACCTCCGGGTCCGAAATCTGATAAACGCCGAAGCCGAGGACCGGCATTTCGACGCCGTTGTTCAATTTTACGTATTCCATACCTCACTACTTTTTTATTTTTCCGGCAAAACTTCGTTCAGGCACGCAATGCCGTTCAGCGTGCGGGGATAACCGATATAGGGCAGCAACTGGGTCACGACGGCCAGCAGGGTGGCCTTGTCGTTGCCTATGTTCGCATTTCCGGCGATGTGGCCCTTCACCTGCGATTCGCAGCCCCCGAGCGAGACGAGCATCGAGAAGGTCAGCAGCTCGCGCATCTTCACGTCCAGGCCTCCGCGGGTCAGGAAATCGCCGAAGCAGTTGTCCGACAGGTAACGCTGGATGTGCTTCTGGTTCGCGGGGGCCGCCTCGCGCATCCCGTCGATACGCTCCGCGCCGAAAATCGACCGCTGCACCGCCAGCCCCTTTTCGAAGCGGTCCGCGGACGAGGTCGTCGACTGCCCCGCAAGCGGCAGCGTCACGCCGCGCGCCTCCAGCACCTCGTTGGTAATCCCTACGAAGTCGGCGACCTTCGCCATGCCGACGTAGGGAACGGCCTGATAAAGCGTCTCTTTCACCTCGACGGGCGTCACTCCGGCGTTCAGCGCGCCTTCGAGCGTCGTCCGGTAGGCGGTCCGGCCCTGCGAGGCGATGTTCGAGGCCAGGATGCACAGCATGCGCGTCCGCGTGTCGAGCTGGCCGTAGGCGGTCACTTCGCCGAGCGCAAAGTTACCAAAAATTTCAAATAATTCGGGGTCCGCATCCCCAAGTTCCGGTATTCCGCCCGGAAACAATTCGGCCAGGCGGCGTCGGGCGTCTTCACCCAGGCGGGAGGCCGGAGCCGGGACGGAAGCCGTCGCTGCCGCATATTGCGCGTCGTCGACCGGTTCGAGCCATGTATTCTCGTTGGTCGCGGGATTGCACGCGACGGCCAGATGCGAGAACCAGCTGTCGGGAGCCGCGCCGTGCCAGTGGACCACGTCGGGCGCGATCTCCACGATGTCGCCCGGAAGCAACGCCCGGGCCGGACGGCCCTTCTCCTGATAATAGCCCCGGCCCCCGACGGCGATCAGGAGCTGGCCGCCCGTATGGCTGTGCCAGTTGTTGCGGCATCCGGGCGAAAAGGTGACGTTCGACACGGGCGCGTTCAGCCGCTTGTCGTCCGTCAGCGGAGCGAGCCAGGCCTGCCCGACAAAGTACTTCGAAAACTGTTCCGGCAGTTTGTCGCCCACGGGAAACGGGCTGACTTTTTTCGGTATTTCCATATTTTGAGCATTTAAGGATTGCAGGATTCCGCCCGAAAAGAGGGCTGCGGCGGTCAGGGCCGCGAAGAGGATTCGTTTCATCGGTTCAAAAGAATGGTTTCACGATGCAAAAATAGGGCATTTCGCGCAACGGTTCCGTACCCCGATTACGGTTCGGCATACCATTATTACGGAGCGGCGTCATTTTCGGTCGGGTGAAGACCGTCTGCACGCAAAACCGGTTCTGCGCCCCAGACACAGAACCGGATCAAAAACGGATCGGCAGACGACTGCCTCCGAAACCGGCGTCTCGCACACCGGAAGTGAGGGGGAGGGGTCAGCCCCGCCGGCCCTGATTGGCGACGGCCTCCATCAGGGAGGCGATCTCGGCCGGGTCGCCCAGGAAATAGTCCTTCACACAGCCCAGCCCCTCGTCGAATTCGAAGACGTAGGGCACGGCAGTCGGAAGGTTGAACTCCGAAATGGCCTCGTCCGAAATCCCTTTCAGGTTCTTGATGATGCCCCGCAGGCTGTTGCCGTGGGCCACCACCAGCAGTTCGTCGTGGCGGGCCAGCGCCGGGAGTATCTCGCACTCCCAGTAGGGCGGCGTCGGGAATCCCGGCGTAGCGGGGATCGAAGCGCGGATTGCGGGGATCGTCCTCCGGAAGCGGCGCGGGGGCCACGTCGTAGCTGCGGCGCCAGACGTACACCTGCTCGTCGCCGTATTTTTCGGCCGTCTCGCGCTTGTTCAATCCCTGAAGCATGCCGTAGTGCTTCTCGTTGAGCCGCCAGGTCTTCGTCACCGGAATCCAGTCCCGGTCCATCCTGTCGATCACGACGTCGAGGGTCTTCACGGCCCGTTTCAGATAGGAGGTATAGGCGCGGCCGAAATGAAAACCCTCTTTGCGGAGCGTCTCCCCGGCTTTGACGGCCTCGGCGACGCCCTTCTCGCTCAAATCCACATCGGTCCACCCCGTGAACCGGTTTTCCCTGTTCCAGACGCTCTCGCCGTGGCGGAGCAAAACGATCTTTTTCATAACTGTCCGACTGCGTTTTCCGGTTCGGCGCGCACCTCGTTCTCCAGACGCCGGCATTCGCTGAAGTCCTTGATGTTCTGCATCGTGGTGCGTGCTATATTATCCACTGCTTCACGTGTGAAGAAGCCCTGATGCGAGGTGACGATCACGTTGTTGAACGACAGCAGGCGCGCCAGCACGTCGTCGTCCATGATGCGGTCGGAAGTGTCCTCGTAGAAGTACCCGGCCTCCTCCTCGTATACGTCCAGTCCGGCAGCGCCGATCTTCTTCTCTTTCAGTCCGTCGATCAGCGCCTCGGTATGGATCAGCTGACCGCGGCCCGTGTTGATGAGGATCACGCCCGGTTTCATGCGCGAAATGGCCGCGTCGCCGATCATGTAGCGCGTCCGGTCGGTCAGCGGACAGTGGAGCGAAACGATGTCCGCACGGGCGTAAAGCTCGTCGAGCGGCACGTAGGCGATGCCCGCCTCCGCGGCGTACTGCGGATCGGGAAACAGATCGTTGGCCACGACCTCCATGCCGAACCCCTTGAGAATGCGGATCAGCTCGCGGGCGATCCTGCCCGTGCCGACGATCCCTGCGGTCTTGCCGTACATGTCGAAGCCCATCAGCCCGTGGAGCGAGAAGTTGCCGTCGCGCGTGCGCCAGTAGGCGCGGTGTATCTTACGGTTGAGCGCCAGCATCAGCGCCACGGCGTGTTCCGCCACGGCGTGCGGCGAATAGGCCGGAACCCGCACCACGGGAATCCCGTAACGGGCCGCGGCGTTCAGGTCGACGTTGTTGAAGCCCGCACAGCGCAGCGCGATCAGCTTCACGCCCATCCCGGCCAACTGGCGGATGGTCCCGGCGTCGGCCGTGTCGTTGACGAAGATGCAGACCGCATCGGAACCCTGCGCAAGGGCCACGTTATTGGCGTTCAGGAGGCTGCGGTGGTAGCAGATGTCGAACCCGTAGGTGTCGCGGATGCGGTCGAACGACTCCCGGTCGTAGGGCTGCGTGCCGAATAGCGTTATTTTCATAGTTGCACTTTTTTAATATAAAAACGTCTTCGGGGACCCGGATATTATGCGATGGTCACTTCGTCGTCGAGGTAAACGTCCTGAATGGCGTGCAGCAGGGCGATGCCGTCCTTCATCGGACGCTGGAAGGCCTTGCGGCCGCTGATAAGCCCCATGCCCCCGGCGCGCTTGTTGATCACGGCCGTCGTGACGGCCTCCTGCAAGTCCGAGGCCCCGCGCGACTCGCCGCCCGAGTTGATCAGGCCCACGCGGCCCATATAGCCGTTGGCCACCTGATAGCGGCAGAGGTCGATGGGGTGGTCCGAAGTCAGCTCGGTGTAGACCTTGTCGCTGGTCTTGCCGAAGCCGACGGCCCGGAAACCGCCGTTGTTCGACGGGAGTTTCTGTTTCACGATGTCGGCCTTGATCGTCACACCGAGGTGGTCGGCCTGCCCCGTGAGATCGGCCGAAGCGTGGTAGTCGGCACCCTCCTTCCTGAAACCCTCGTTGCGCAGGTAGCACCACAGGATCGTCGCCATGCCCAGTTCGTGCGCCAGGTCGAACGCGCGGGCGATCTCGACCAGCTGCCGGCGGCTCTCCGGCGAACCGAAGTAAATCGTGGCCCCGACGGCTGCGGCGCCCATGTTCCAGGCATCGCGCACCGTGCCGAACAGCACCTGGTCGTAGGTGTTGGGGTAGGACAGCAGCTCGTTGTGGTTGATTTTGACGATGAAGGGAATTTTGTGCGCGTATTTGCGCGCCACGGCTCCCAGCACGCCGAAAGTCGAGGCGACGGCATTGCAGCCGCCCTCGACGGCGAGTCTGACGATGTTTTCCGGATCGAAATAGGCGGGGTTCGGGGCGAACGAAGCCCCCGCGGAGTGCTCGATGCCCTGATCCACGGGCAGGATCGAGACATAGCCCGTGCCGCCCAGCCGTCCGTTGGAGAGAATCCATTGCAGACTGCCCAGCGTACGGACGCTGCGGTCGGATTCGGCCCAGATGCGGTCCACGGTGTCGGGTCCCGGCAGGTACAACGACTTTTTGTCGATGGTGCGGCATACGTGGGAGAGGTAGTAGCCGGCCTGCTCCCCTAAAATTTCAACTGTCTTGCTCATAATCGCTGTGTTTTGGTCATTTTACGAATCCCGTGCAATTCCGGGTCCAATCAGGTCCCGTTTACGGCCTAAAAGTTACACAAAAATCCGGGAGGTTGTTCCCGGCGCGGGAGGCGGAGCGCGGATTCGGACCGAATGGTACAGAGGTAGGACAGAAATGCGAAGCGGGCGCGCCCGTTCAGGGCATGCGGCGAGGCCCGTTCAAAGCGTTCCGGCTGCTGCGGGCCGGACTACGCAGGGACACAAACCGTCCCGGACGCAGAATTTACCGCCCGGAGCGGACAAAAGTCCGAAACCCGGATACCTATTTTTTGTTGTTGCGGTACTCGGTGGGCGATTCCCCCGCGTGCTTCTTGAAAAAACGCCCGAGGTAGGACTGGTCGGGAAACCGGAGCCGGTAGGCGATCTCCTGCACCGAAAGGTCGGTCGACTGGAGCATCATCTTGATCTCCAGCATCACCGAACGGTCGATGAACTCCTTGGCCGAACTGTGCGCCACGCTGCGCACGATGGTCGACAGGTAACGGGTCGAAATGCAGAGTTTGTCGGCGTAAAACGACACTTCGCGCTCCTGGGCGCAATGCTCGTGCACGAGAGCGACGAAACGGTGGAACAGCTCCGACTGCCGCGTGGTCGTCTCCGGCACGCGGTGCTGCCGGGCTGCGAAACGCTGCATCTTGTCGTAACTCTCCAGCAGCAGATTCTGCAAACGGTTCTTGATGATCGTATTGCGGAACACGTTGCCGCGGTCGCGGTAGGTGTAGGCCGCCATCTGGAGCCAGATCGAAGCCCCCTCGACGATCCGCTGGGGCGGATGGGAGATCGGACGCTCGCGCAGGGCGTGGAAAAACGAAGGGTCCATCCGGAAGGCCGCCTCGGAAAAGAGATCCCGCGAAAACGAGCAGTAGGCCGCCCTGAAATCCTCCGTGCGGTCGGTGAGCATGAAGATCGATCCGGGCAGCAGCAGCACCATCGTATTGCGGCGCACCTGCCCCTGGTACTGGTTGACGGTGGCGTCGGCGCTGCCGCTGCGACAGAAGAGAATCGCACCTCCTTCCACACGGCAGGCGTAATTGCCGAAAAAGGCGAAATCGGATTCGCCCACAACAAATTGCTCCTCGGGGGTGGTGATTAGCGGATTGACCTGTGGCATACAATTCTTTTTTCGAACAAAAATAATGAAATTTTCGATAAATATTCCATTTTTATTCCGAAAAGTACCAATTCTGTTCGCAATAAAGGGTACATTGATACCGTTTTTAAAATACTTTTGCACCTGAAAAAGTTTTTTAGTCCAATCAGTTAAAGGAATTGTTATGAAGCAAACATTTGTGAAAGCTGCCGTTTTGGCATGCTGCATGGCGGCCGTCGGATGCAAACAGGCTCCGATGACAATGGGCCCCGGCGAATACGCCGTAATGACCATCGCCACCACCGACCGGGAAATCCCGAGCAACTACTCGGCGACGATCCGCGGCCGTCAGGACATCGCAATCTATCCGCAGGTTTCGGGAACGATCTCACAGCTCTGCGTCAACGAAGGTCAGAAAGTCGCCAAGGGACAGACCCTTTTCATCATCGACCAGGTTCCCTACAAAGCCGCCTTGCAGACCGCCGAGGCCAACGTCGAGGCCGCCAAAGCCGGCGTAGCCACCGCACAGCTCACCTACGACAGCAAGAAGGAGCTTTTCGCCCGCAACGTCGTTTCGCAGTTCGACCTCTCGACGGCCAACAACAACCTGCTGACAGCCAAGGCCCAGCTCGCACAGGCCGAGGCACAGCGCGTGAACGCCGCCAACAACCTCTCCTACACGGTCGTGAAGGCTCCGACCGACGGCGTGGTGGGAACGCTGCCGTACCGCGTCGGCGCGCTGGTGAGCGCTTCGATCCCGCAGCCGCTGACCACCGTATCGGACAACTCGGAGATGTACGTCTACTTCTCGATGACCGAAAACCAGCTCCTGGCCCTGACACGCCAGTACGGCTCGATCGCCGAAACGCTCAAGAGCATGCCGGGCGTACAGTTGCAGCTCAGCGACGGTTCGACCTACGACCAGACGGGCCGCGTGGAGTCGATCAGCGGCGTCATCGACACCTCGACGGGCAGCGTGTCGCTGCGCGCGGCGTTCCCCAACCCGAACGGACTGCTGCACAGCGGCGGTGCGGGCAACATCATCCTGCCGAGCATCTACAAGGATTGCATCGCCGTTCCGCAGGCCGCGACGTTCGAACTCCAGAACAAAGTATATGTATATAAAGTGGTGGACGGCAAGGCCTCTTCGGCGATGATCGACGTCGAGAAGATCTCGAACGGCCGCGAGTATATAGCACGCGCGGGACTCGTGCCGGGCGATGTGATCGTTGCCGAAGGCGTGGGTCTGCTGCGCGAAGGCACGCCCATCGTTCCGAAGGGCCAGGCCGCAGCAGCCGCTGCCGCAGCTCCCGCAACCGACGAGTCCGCCGCTCAAACCCAAACCGAGAAGGAGGAATAACCTATGACACTCAAGCATTTCATAGAACGACCCGTATTGGCGTCGGTCATATCAATCGTAATCGTAATCGCCGGTCTGATCGGTCTGGCGACACTGCCCGTCGAGCAGTATCCCGACATCGCGCCCCCGACGGTCATGGTGCGCGCCTCCTATCCGGGAGCCAGCGCCGAAACGATTCAGAAGTCGGTCATCGTACCGCTCGAACAGGCCATCAACGGTGTGGAGGACATGACCTACATGACCTCCAGCGCAGCCGTCGGCAGCGCCTCCGTGACGATCTATTTCCGCCAGGGAACCAACGCCGACATGGCGGCCGTCAACGTGCAGAACAAAGTGTCACGCGCCACCGGCCAGCTTCCTCCCGAGGTCACGCAGATCGGTGTGACGACCATGAAGCGCCAGACCTCGATGGTCAAGATCTTCTCGCTGTACAGCCCCGACGACTCCTACGACGAGACCTTCCTGTCGAACTACCTGAAGATCAACGTAGAGCCGCGCATCCAGCGTATCCGCGGCGTCGGCGAGGTGTTCACCCTCGGCGCAGAATACTCGATGCGCGTCTGGCTGAAGCCCGACGTAATGGCCCAGTACAAGCTCATCCCGTCGGACGTGACGGCGGCGCTGGCCGAGCAGAACATCGAATCGGCGACCGGTACGCTGGGCGAGAACTCCCAGAACACGTTCCAGTACACGATGAAATACCGCGGGCGTCACCAGACGCCCGAAGAGTTCGGTGAAATCGTGCTGCTCTCGAAGCCCGACGGCACGCTCCTGCGTCTGAAGGACATCGCCGACATCGAACTGGGCAGCGAATCCTACGCTTACAAAGGTTACACCAACGGCCATCCGGGCGTCAGCACGATGATCTTCCAGACGGCCGGTTCGAACGCCACGCAGGTCGTGAACGACGTCAACGCCCTGCTCGACGAATTGCAGGCC
>OOIF01002482.1_pt1 | contig 12489 bp, 9 predicted proteins | sample 1691961 | NCBI WGS metagenome assembly OOIF01 (sample SAMN06348146, study PRJEB24527) | human gut metagenome | biome: human gut; feature: ankylosing spondylitis patient; material: feces | host: Homo sapiens | place: China | collected 2015-10 | reverse complement strand
CGCCTCCGGTCAAGCCGCTTCCTATGATCAGGTCCCTGCGTTGTTCTGCCTGAACGGTCAGCCCATGTATCTGCAATCAGAGGATACCGGCATATCCGTATATCATGTGGACAGCAGTGCCGTTTCCAGCGTGCTGAACCTCACCGACTACACCATGTCCGATGTAACCGTTTGCACCAATGGTACGCAATTCGCCTTTTTGGCCTCTGCCAAAAACGACGCCTACTGGACGGCGTTCCTCTGCAATGCGTCCGGTATTCTGTACCAGAAGGAGCTTTCGCAGCAGGTCACAACCTTTGCCATAACGGGCGAGTACATGGTGTGCGGTTTGGGTGACCCGGAGACTCAAAAATTTTCCTATGTGACGATCCGCATCAGCGACGGAAAGGTATCCACCGCTGATTCCGCAGTGCCCCTGTGGCGTCTGACCGGAAGCGGCAGCAGTTGTATGCACGTGGACGATGCCTTTGCTGCTCATATCCTCTATCCAGATACGCAGCAGACCGATCCCCTTGTGATCAACGACTTTGCCACCTATCAAAACTGGCCCACGGTATTCTGCTCTGACGGAGTAGGTGGTTATCTGGCGGAAATGGATATCGAGGATACCGTCACCTACTGGCATATCACCACCTGACCATGATCCAAGCAATGAAAGAAGGGCTGTCCCACAGCGGGACAGCCCTTCTTGATTCGTAAAGGGGATCGATTACTGAGCAGCCTTGGCAGCCTTGATGGACTCGATCAGCTCGGGAACGACCTTGAACAGGTCACCAACGATACCGTAGTCAGCCACCTCGAAGATGGGAGCGTTCTCGTTCTTGTTCACGGCGATGATGCACTCGGAGTCCTGCATACCAGCCTTGTGCTGGATGGCGCCGGAGATACCCAGGGCGACGTAGACCTTGGGATGGACGGTCTTACCGGTCTGGCCGACCTGGTGGTCAGCAGTGATCCAGCCGGCGTCCACGCAGGCACGGGAGGAGCCCACGACGCCGCCCAGAACCTCGGCCAGCTCCTCAGCCAGCTTGATGCCGCCGTCCACGTCCTTGGAGATACCACGGCCCACGGAGACGACCACGTCAGCGCCGATCAGGTCGACCAGCTTCTTGGCGGCCTTGACGACCTCCACGACCTCGGTCTGCATGTCGGCCTCGGTCAGGGAGACAACGGGCTTGATGATCTCGCAGGCGTCGGCCTTGGCCTGATCGAAAGCGGCCTTCTTCATCACGCCGGGACGGACAGTGGCCATGGCGGGACGGAAGCGGGGGCAGATGATGGTGGCCATCAGGTGACCGCCGAAAGCGGGACGGGTCATCTTCAGGTTGCGGTCATCCTCCTTGATGCTGTCGATGGCAGCGGGGGCCAGGGTGGAGGACTCGCGCAGGAAGTCCTTGTACTTGGGCACGTCGATGTCCAGGTGGGTGCAGTCGGCGCACAGACCGGTGTGCAGACGGGCAGCCAGACGGGGGCCCAGGTCACGGCCGATGTTGGTGGCGCCGATCAGGAAAGCCTCGGGCTTCAGGTCCTCGATCACGTCGCAGATGACCTTGGCATAGCCGTCGGTGGTGTAGGTGGCCAGCAGGGGGCTCTCGCAGACAATGACCTTGTCGGCGCCGTAGCCGCCCAGCTCCTTAGCGGCGGACTCAATGCCCTCGCCGCCCAGCAGCAGACCGCACAGGTTCACGCCCAGCTCGTTGGCCAGGTCGCGGCCCTTGGAGATCAGCTCGAAATCGGTGGGCATCAGCTTGCCCTCGCGCTGCTCGCAGAACACCCATACATCCTTGAAAGCAGCGATATCAGCACTATTGAAATTAGACATGATTTTCTATCCCCTTTCTTAGATGATGTGCTTAGCGGCCAGAATACCGGCCAGCTTCTCGCAGGTTTCCTTACCGTCGCCCTCCAGCATCATGCCGACGCCCTTCTGAGGAGGCGTAAAGCTCTTGAAGATGTTGGTGGGAGAGCCCTTCAGGCCGATGGTGGTAGCGTCGATCAGGGGATGATCCTTCAGGTCCTCATAGCCCAGAGTGGTCAGGGGCTTGCTGTAGGTAGACAGGATGCCGCCGATGGACATATAGCGGGGGTTGTTCAGCTCCTTGATGCAGGTCAGCAGGCAGGGAGTCTGGACCTTGATGGTCATGTAGCCGTCCTCCAGCATACGCTTGACGGTGACCTCGTCACCATTCTTGGTGATCTCGGCAGCGTAAGTGATCTGGGGCAGGTGCAGCTTCTCAGCGATCTGGGGACCGACCTGAGCGGTATCGCCGTCGATAGCCTGACGGCCGCACAGCACGATATCGTCCTTCTCCACGCCGATCTTGTTGATGGCAGCGGCCAGGATCTGGGAAGTAGCATAGGTATCGGAACCGCCGAACTCACGGGCGGAAACCAGCACGCCCTCGTCAGCGCCCATGGCCATCAGCTCACGCAGCATACCGGCAGCGGGAGGGGGGCCCATGGTGACAACGGTGACCTTGCAGCCGGTGGCGTCCTTGATCTTCAGGGCAGCCTCCAGAGCGTTCATGTCGTCGGGGTTGGTGATGGTCTGCATGGAAGCGCGGTTCAGAGTACCATCGGGATTGACAGCCACCTTGCCGGAGGTATCGGGTACCTGCTTGACACAAACATAAATCTTCATTTCGACTTCTCCTCCTTACAGGCCCATGTTGGCGGAGATGACGATACGCTGGACCTCGCTGGTGCCCTCGTAGATCTCGGTGATCTTGGCGTCGCGCATCATGCGCTCCATGGGATAATCCTTGGTGTAGCCGTAGCCGCCGAACATCTGCAGCGCCTTGGTGGTGGTCTTCATAGCGTGCTCAGAGCAGAACAGCTTGGCCATGGCGGCCTCCTTGGTGTAGCGCTCACCGGCACCCTTCTTCATGGCGGCCTGATAGGTCAGCAGACGACCGGCCTCGCAGCCCAGCTCCATGTCAGCGAAGGTGAACTGGGTGTTCTGGAACTTGCTGATGGGCTTGCCGAACTGGACACGGCCCTTGGTGTAGGCCTTGGCCTCTTCCAGAGCGCCCTCGGCAATACCCAGGGACTGAGCGGCAATGCCGATACGGCCGCCGTCCAGGGTCTGCATGGCGATGTTGAAGCCCTTGCCCTCGCGGCCCAGCATATTCTCCTTGGGGACGATCATGTCGGTGAACACGATCTCAGCCGTGGGAGAGCCGTGCAGGCCCATCTTCTCCTCGTGCTTGCCGACGGAGAAGCCGGGGAAGGAGGACTCCACGATGAAGGCGGAGATGCCCTTGGTGCCCTTGGACTTATCGGTCATGGCAAAGACCACGAACACATCGGCCACATAGCCGTTGGTGATGAAGATCTTGGAGCCGTTCATCACATAGTGGTCGCCCTCCAGCTTGGCCTCGGTCTGGCCCTTGGAGGCATCGGAACCGGCGTTGGGTTCGGTCAGGGCAAAGGCACCCACATGATGACCGGTGGTCAGCATGGGCAGATACTTGGCCTTCTGGGCCTCGGTGCCATGAGTCAGGATGGGATCGCAGCACAGGCCGTTGTGGGTAGCCACGATATCGCCGGTGGAGGCGCACTGCTTGGACAGCTCCTCGATGCAGATAGCGCTGGCCAGAGGGTCAGCACCCTGTCCGCCGTACTCCTTGGGGATGCACATGCCCATCACGCCCAGGTCGAACAGCTTCTCGATGTTCTCGCGGGGATAGAGGGTCTTGGCGTCGGTCTCGGCAGCGATGGGCTTCACTTCGTTCTCGGTGAACTCAGCCATCATCTTCCGGATCAACAGATGCTCAGGGCTCAGATTGAAATCCATAATGCTTTCTCCTTATAACAGTTTTGGAAAGGCTATATTGATATTGTCTTTTGGGACAGGTATCACATATTGAAACTTGTTCCGGGCAGATCTCTGCCGGGAACTCCGCCCCTCCCGCACACATTGCTGTGCTTTTTTTGGCAAATCAAGGCGTGCGGGACAGGAAGCGGGGATCTAATCAGTCGACGATGCCGGCGATATCCTTGGCAAACTGCTTCTTGCCCTGGATGTTGCCCTGACGGGCGATCATGATGCGCTGGGCCTGGGGAGAACCGGCGCCGTGCATGGACTCGGTGCGGTAGCCGACAGCGGCTGCGCCCAGGCACAGGTTCTCGATGAAGCGCATGATGCGCTGACGGTTCTCGGTGGAGACACCCTCGCGGGCGGCAAAGAACTTGTTGCAGATCTGGCCGATGGTCTCGCCGTTCCGGCCAACAACCATATCGCTGTGGAAGTCCACCTGAGAGGGCATGGTGACCATCAGGCCGCCGGCAATGTCCTCTGCCAGACGCACGATCTCATAGGGGAAGCGGGTGACGTTCTGCTTGCAGACGTTGGCCAGCAGCAGGTCGATCTGATAGTTGCCCGCCTTGGTCTTGAAGCCCTGAGCGGAGCAGGCGATGCCGCAGCAGAACAGGGTCTCGTTCAGGTGGGTCATCTCGATGAGCTTGTCCTTGACGGCGGAAGCCTTCTCCACGCCGTTGTACTCAGCGGCCAGAGCGGCGGCACCGATCAGGGTATCGCCCACGCCCACCTTGCAGCCGCCGTAGGACTGGCGGTGATAACCGGCGAAGCGCTCCACGATCATGCCGGCGAACTCATACTCGCCGTTGAGGAAGATGTACTCGTTGGGGATGAACACGTGATCCAGAACCACCAGAGCCTCCTGGCCGCCGAACTTGGCGTTGCCCACATCGATAGAGGCGTCTTCCTCCATCTTCCGGGTGTCGCAGGACTGACGGCCGTAGATCATGTACATACCCTCGGCGTCGGTGGGGCAGGCAAAGCTGACGGCCCAATCCTTATCGGCTTCACCCATGGAGATGGTGGGCATGAAGATGTGCCAGTGGGAGTTGATGGAGCCGGTCTGGTGGCACTTGGCACCGCAGACCACGATGCCATCGGGACGGCGCTCCACAACATGGACGTACATGTCGGGATCAGCCTGCTGGCTGGGGGACTTGGAGCGGTCGCCCTTGGGGTCGGTCATAGCACCGTCCACGGTGAGGTCGTTATCCTGAACATAGGTCAGGAACTTCTTGAAGTTCTCGTGATAGTGGGTGCCGTACTTCTCGTCGATCTCATAGGTGGTGGAGAAGACGGAGTTAAAGGCGTCCATGCCCACGCAGCGCTGGAAGCAGGAAGCGGTCTTCTGGCCCAGCAGACGCTGCATCTTCACCTTGTTCATCAGGTCCTCAGTGGACTGATGCAGGTGGGTGAAGCGGTTGATGGTGTGACCGGTGAGGCTGGACTTCACGGTCATCAGCTCAGCGTACTGGGGGTCCTGAGCCAGAGCGTAGGTCATGGCCACGCAGTTGATGGAGGGGCGGATCATGGGGTGATCCACCCAGTTCTCGATCTTCTCGCCGAACATATAGACGCGGGTGTTCAGCTTCCGCAGGGACTCAATGTATTCTTGGGGGGTCATCAATGCCATTTTTTGTTATCCTCCTAATTAATTTGGGGACTAAGGGGGGATCGCTCCCCCCTTAGAGGGATGTTTAATCGTTAGCCAGACCCATCAGTTCCTCACGGAAGATGCGCTCATCCATGAGCTTCAGGTCATCGGCGATTTTGGGCATGAACTCCATCTGATCCAAAACCTGGGTCTGGAGGTCAATGCCGGGGGCGATCTCCACCAGCGTCACGCCCTCGGGCCGCAGCTCGAACACGGCGCGCTCGGTGATGTACAGAACGGGCTGGTGCACCTTGTTGGCGTAATCGCCGGAGAAGGTGATCTGCTCCACCTTGTTGACGAACTTCTTCTTGGCACCCTCCTGGGTGATGACCAGCTTGCCGTCCTTGCACTCGGTCTTGAGGCCCTTGGCGGTAAAGGTGCCGCAGTAAACGACCTTCTTGGCGTTCTGGGTAATGTCGATGAAGCCACCGGCGCCGGCCAGACGGGTGCCGAACTTGGAGACGTTCAGGTCGCCGTTGGGAGCGGTCTCGGCCAGGCCCAGGAAGGCCACGTCCAGGCCGCCGCCCTGATAGAAGTCGAACTGGACGTTGTGGTCCAGAATGGCCATGGAGTTGGCTGCGCCGCCGAACTGGGTGCCGCCGTAGGGCACACCGGCGATGGAGCCGGCTTCCACGGTCAGAGTCATCTTGTTGGAGATGCCCTCCTCAGCGCAGACGTTGGCGATCTTCTCGGGAGCGCCGGTACCCAGGTTCACGATGGCGTCCTGAGGCAGCTCCATAGCGGCCCGGCGGGCGATGATCTTCTTGGCGTCCATGGGGATGGGGGGGATATCGTCCACGGGGATGCGGAACTCACCGGAGAGAGCTCCGTCATAGGGCATGCCCAGGCACTGGTTGTTGTCCTCGGGAGAGCCCACGACGATGGCATCCACATAGATGCCGGGGATCTTCACCAGGCGGGGGTCCAGGGTGCCGCCCTGGACGATCTTTTCCACCTGGACGATGACGATGCCGCCGGAGTTCTTGGTGGCCTGGCACTGGGCGGTGACGTCCAGAGGGCCGATCTCACGGTGGACGGTGCAGTTGCCGTATTCATCGGCATAGGAGCCGCGGACCAGGCACACATTGATGGGGATGGGCTTGTAGAGCAGGCGCTCCTCGCCGTCAATGTTCACCAGCTTCACCAGGTCTTCCTTGGTGCACTCGTTGAGCTTGCCGCCCTCGTGACGGGGGTCTACGAAGGTGTTCAGGCCAACGTGGGTGATGGTGCCGATGTTGTGGGCGGCGATGTCGCGGTACATGTGGGTGATGACGCCCTGAGGCAGGTTATAGGCCTCCAGCTTGTTGGCCAGAGCCAACTCGCCCAGCTTGGCGGCGCGGTCCCAGTGACCGCCGACTACCCGCTTGCACATACCCTCGTGGCCGAAGTGGTCGCCGCCGGTGCCGTCCCGGTGGCCCTGACCGGCTGCAAAGAACAGAGTCAGGTCGCGGGGATGGCCGGTTTCCACAAAACGGTTTTCCAGAGCCTTGGTCAGCGCCTCGGGGCAGGCGCAGCTAACGAAGCCGCCGGTGGAGACGGTGTCACCGTCCTTGACCATCAGGGCCGCTTCCTCAGCGGTAATGACACGTACTTTTTTCATGCTGTAAATTCCTCTTTTGTCAGAAATTTTTTAAGCGATGGATACGGAGTCTAACTTACTTGTTCTGGAAGTGCTTTTCCTTGCGCTTTTCAACGAAGGCGCTCATGCCTTCCTTCTGGTCGGCGGTGGCGAAGCACATGGCGAACAGCTCGTTCTCCAGAGCGATGCCGTCGTCAATATCCATCTGCATGCCGCGGTCGATGCAGGCCTTGGAATACTTCACGGCGATGGGAGCGTTGGCGGTGAAGGACTTGGCCATGGCGATGGCACCGGGGATCAGCTCCTCGGGAGCATACACGGCGTTGACCAGGCCGATCTTCTCAGCCTCAGCGGCGCCGATGACCTTGCCGGAGAAGATCAGCTCCTTGGCCTTGGCGATGCCCACGCGGCGGGGCAGGCGCTGGGTGCCGGAGAAGCCGGGGGTGATGCCCAGGCCAACCTCGGGCTGGCCGAACTTGGCGCCGCCCTTGCCCTCAGCGTTGGGGCCGGCAGCCAGGATGATGTCGCAGCTCATGGCCAGCTCGCAGCCGCCGCCCAGAGCGAAGCCGTTGACAGCAGCGATGGTGGGGATCTCCAGCTTCTCAATGCGGCGCATCAGGGCGCTGCCCCGCTGGCCCCACTTGCGGCCGCCGGCCACATCCAGGGGGAGCTGCTCGCCGATGTCGGCACCGGCCACAAAGGAACGGCCCTCGCCGGTGATGATGAGAGCGCCCAGCTCGGCGTCCTTCTCCACCTCGGTGATGGCCTGCTCCAGGTCGCCGATGACGGTGGAGTTCAGTGCGTTCAGCGCCTCGGGACGGTTGATGGTGAGAATGCCGATGTTTTCCTGCTTTTCATAACGAAGGGTCTGATACATAAGTAGATTCCTCCTCAAAAATAATATGTAAGCGTCTGTGCTGACGGAGATGTGGGTCCAGCTGCACCCGTCAGCCTATCCATGGTTGTACAGTGAGTAATGTAGCAATTTATGTGCCAAGATTGGCAAGCTGTTTTTCACAAAAATAGGGCTGACAACTGTGCGGGTTCGACAAAAAAACCGGGGTATTTCGGCGGTGTTTTCCTTTTTTCAGCGACCTCATTCTGGAATTATTCAAAAATGAATAGGCTGGATGCGCATATATCTTTCCCTGCGCAGGACATCCTTTCGGCAAGAACCACGAAAGCCGGCGGTTATTTTTTTACAAAAGATACAGAAGAAACTTGGCACTGGCCCTTTCTATTCGCTTTTGAATATGCTATAATCAAAAATGAATAGATCACACGCGGGAGGTACTCTCATGGCGCATACACCTGACCTTCCTCATTTCTTTGAGGAAAATATCAATCTGGAGGGACTTTTCGATATCCTCAGCCCCAAAAACAATCTGGTCCTGGCAGACGATATGATGCTCTCTGACGCAGACGGCATCATTCTCCGAGTCAGTGAGAACTATGAGCGGAACTTTGGCTTTACCCACGATTCCATCGTGGGTAAGTCGGCTTTTGATCTGGAAGCGAACGGGACCTTCCGGCCCTGTATCACTGCGGAGGTTATCCGGCAGAAGAAAAAGATCACCGCCACCCAGACCATCAACCACACCCATAAAAATGTCATGACGGTGGGAATTCCGCTGTTTGACCAAAACGGTGTGCTGAAATATGCCGTGTGCTTCAACACGGTGTCCATGGAGCAAATCAACACCATTCAGCAGAACTACCGGCATTTACAGGACTCCTTGCAGCAGTATACGCAGGAGATCGCGGAACTGCGGCTCCGGGCCACCGCCACGGATCTGGTGGTGAAGAGCCCTGCCATGCAGCGGTTATGGACACTGATCCTGAATACCGCCAACACGAAGGCCAATATTCTCATCACCGGGGAGACCGGCGTGGGCAAAAGCGCAGTGGCCAAGGCCATCCACGCCATCAGCAACCGGGCCAACGGCCCCTTTATCGAGGTCAACTGCGCGGTGCTCCATGAAAACCTCATTGAATCCGAGCTGTTCGGCTATGAAAAGGGAGCCTTTACCGGCGCGGCCTCTGCCGGTAAGATTGGTAAGATCGAACTGGCCAACCACGGCACCCTGTTTCTGGATGAGATCGGAGAGCTGCCACCTCATATTCAATCTAAGCTGTTGCAGCTCATTCAGGAAAAGACCATCGAGCGGGTGTCCGGTACCAAGCGCATTGAGTTGGATTTCCGTCTGTTGGTGGCCACTAACCGCAATCTGGAGGAGGAGGTGCAGCGGGGGCTGTTCCGTTCGGACCTTTTCTACCGGCTGAACGTCATCCGGGTCCACATTCCCCCTCTGCGGCAGCGCCCTGAGGATATCCTGCCTATGGCGCATCAGTTTTTGGAGCGGTTCTGCAAGGAATACGGCAAGCAGCTGGCGTTAAGTCCCCGGTTTGTGGCCTTTCTGGAGCAATATCCCTGGCCCGGCAATGTGCGTCAGCTGGAAAACCTGATGGAACGGCTGGTCATCACCGCCCAGAATCCGATTTTGGACATTACGGCCCTGCCGCTGGAATACAACAGCGGCGGCAGCGCACCGGACCTCCCCTCTCAGGAGGGGACTCTGGCGGAGCGGATGGATGCCTTCGAGGGACAGATCATCCGGGATTCCTACCGCCGCTGCGGCACCACGGTGGCTGTGGCGAAGGAACTGGGCATCTCTCAGGCCACCGCTGTCCGGAAAATCGCCAAATATGTGAAGGACCGGAAGGAATGAAGCTGTTATGAATCTCATTTCTTTAAAAACAGAACTGCGGCAGGAGCTGAAGCTGACGCCGCAGCTACTGCAATCCATGGAAGTCTTGCAGATGAATTCTCAGGAGCTGCTGGACTATCTGGGGAAGCTCTCCGAGGAGAATCCCACCTTGGAGCTTTCGGAAGCCTCAGAGCTTCGCTCTGCCTACGCGGAGCTGCGTCAGAAAGCCAGTTGGCTGGACGCGGGGACCTTTGGGACCTCCTTTGCCCATGAGGAGGATGCCCCACCGGAGCCGGGAGCGACTGATAAGGAGCTGGACAGCCTGTCTGCGTTTCTCTGCGATCAGTTGGAACGGAAACGACTGCCGAAGCCCATGCTGGCCCTGTGTAAATATATGGCGGAGCTGGTGGACGAGGACGGATATCTGACACAGGAGGATCTGGACGGCCTGACAGAAATGAAGATCCCCCAGACGATGGTAGATCAGGCACTGGATATGATTCAGTCCTTGGAGCCTGCCGGCGTGGGCGCCCGGGACCTGTCGGAGTGTCTGGTGCTTCAGCTGAGCCGCCGGAAGGACAACGTCCCTTACGCCATGGACATTGCCGCACGGTTCCTCACGGAACTGAGCCGCAGCCACTATGGACCCATCACCAAGGCACTTGGGGCCAGCATCTCTGAAATTCAGGCGGCGGAGAAGGCCATCGCTGCCTTGAATCCTCACCCCGGTCAGGCGTTTCAGCCGGCAGAGCCGACCCTCTACGTCCGGCCGGACGTGTTCGTGGTGGAGCTGGAAGGGGAATTGCAGGTGCTGCTGAACGAATACTATCTTCCAAAGGTCACTGTGAACCCTTATTACAGCAGTATGGCCAAGGAGAGTGACGATCCGGAGGCCCGCACTTATTTAAAGGAGAAGCTGCGGCAGACCAAATGGCTGCTGGACAGTCTGGAACGCCGGGGCAGCACCCTGCGCCGCTGCGCGCAGGCCATTCTGGACGCGCAGAGACCATTCTTTTCCGGGCAGACTGCGGAACTGTCACCCATGAAGCTGTCCTCCCTGGCGGAGACGCTGGACCTGCACCCTTCCACCGTTTCCCCGGCCGTGCGGGATAAATACCTGAAATGCCGTCAGGGAATCTATCCGCTGCGATACTTTTTCAGTCGGGCGGTGGGACAGCAGGGACTGTCCCGTCAGGCGGTGAAGCAGCGGATGCTGCTTCGCTTCAAGGATGAGGATTCCAGCCATCCTCTCAGCGATCAGGCACTTTGCGACCTGCTGGCGGAGGAGGGGGTTTTCCTGGCCCGCCGCACTGTGGCAAAATATCGGATCGAGCTGGGAATCGGTTCCTCTACGGCCCGCCGGGCCCGGAACCGTGGAAAATGAGGCATGATGAGTTAAGATCAAAAGACGGAAGGCCCTGAGTGGCTTCTACTGATACCCATTTAAATTTAGAGGTATGCGTTGATTTGACGCATACCTCTGTTTTTTGCAATGACGGGCGTATGACCGGCAAGACAGCCTATGGGACTGGGCACGTTTTATAAGAGCCGTGTAAAACGGGAATTGAAATGGATTCGTGTTGCGTAAGGTGACGTAAAAATTTTGTAAAAACTAAAAACTTTTCTTGCAATCAAGGTTGTCAGCTTGTATAATAGGCGCATGAATAAAGGGGTGAACTTTATGGACAATGACGGATTGACCCAGTATATGCGAATCGCAATCTCTGTGGCTGAGCGGATCGCGGCGGGAGAACTGCGGGAAGGGGAAAAAATCTCTGGTAGGTCCAAGCTCTCGTCGGAATACGAGGTGTCGCCGGAGACTGTCCGGCGGGCCATCCAGCTTCTCAGTGATATGCGGGTGGTGGCGGTGAAGGAGCAGAGCGGCGTATATGTGCTCTCTGCGGACAACGCCAAGCGCTATCTGCAAAACTTTGAGAACAGGGCAGATCTGATGAGCAAACGCCGGAAACTGCGGGAACTGATCGAGGAAAAGGAGGCGCTGAACCGCCGCATGGGGGAACTGTGCCAGAGTATTCTGGAGGATACCCTTTATCCTGTTCAACCGGCGGAGACGCTGCCTACGTTTAGCTGCCGGGTGCCGGAGGGCTGGTACGGCATCGGAAAAAATTTGGGTGACCTGCGATTCTGGCAGGCTACCGGCGCTACGGTGGCTGCCATCCGCCGGGGCACCACGGATATTCTTTCCCCCGGCCCCTACGCGGAGCTGTACGCCGGGGATACCGTTATTTTTGTGGGCGAAAAGAAAGCGAAGGAGGCGGTGGAACGCTTCCTGAACACGGAGCAGAAAACCGGATCCGGTATGGGTCCCTGATCAGAAAGGAGCAGCCTATGGTTCACAATCAACTTCACGCAATCGACCTCATCATCATCGCAGCCTACCTGATTTCCATGGTTTTGATCGGCGTGGTGGTGGTCAAGAAAGTTCAGAGCATGGATGACTACTATCTGGGCGGCCGGTCCTTCGGTCCACTGGTGCTGATGGCTACCGTGTGCGCCACTATCATTGGCGGCAGCGGCCTTATGGGCCGGGCGGGCGTGGCCTATTCCAGCGGCTTCAAGGCCATTATGACGGCACTGCCCTATCTTCTGGGTATGTTTATTTTCTCCGGCTTTGCCGGGCGGATCTCCGCAGTGGGCACTACGTTCCATGTGACCTCAATCCCAGACCTTTTTGAGCAGCGCTTCGGCAAGACCACCAAGGTGATCT
>OOIF01002478.1_pt1 | contig 12493 bp, 11 predicted proteins | sample 1691961 | NCBI WGS metagenome assembly OOIF01 (sample SAMN06348146, study PRJEB24527) | human gut metagenome | biome: human gut; feature: ankylosing spondylitis patient; material: feces | host: Homo sapiens | place: China | collected 2015-10 | reverse complement strand
TCTCGCCCAGCTGCTTGGGGCTGTTGGGGTTGAAGCTGGTGCTGCCGGTCTCCATCTGGATGCGGGCCAGCACCTCCGAAAGTTCGCTGCGCATCCGCAGGCCGAACGCCTCGATGCCGTCCCGGTCCACCAGAATGCCGGTGCGGGTCATGTCGGCCAGCACCTGGGCCAGCGGGAACTCGATGTCATTGTACAGCGCATCCTCGTCCCGCGCGGTGATCTCGGCCTTCATCCGGGCAAAGAGGTCGGCCAGCGAACCGGCATCGGGCCAGGCCTCACAGGTGAATGCGGCCTGTGCCTTGTAGCTCGTCAGCAGCTCGGAGACCTGATATTTCGAAGCCGAGGCGTCCAGCAGGTAGGCGGCCAGCTTGCCGTCCCACACGATGCTGCTGCCCCAGCCGCCGTGGGCCATGGCCAGCGCGTAGAGCGGGGCGGAGTCGAAGACGTCCAGCGTCACGGCGGGGTCGTCCAGCAGGCGGACCAGCGCGTCGTCCGACAGGGGATAGACGGTGGTGTCCTGCACGGCATACCAGGCTTCCGGCTGAAGCACGACGTTTTTCGTGCCCTGCTTGCCGGTCACTGCAGGCCGCGCGGCCAGCAGGTAATGCCCGGACGGCGTCAGGGGCAGGACGTCTACGGTGCCCTCCACGGCGGGCAGCGTCTCCGGGTCGGCTGCCGGGGCGACGCCGTCCAGCCCGAACCGGGGGATGAGGGAGTGAATCTCCAACTCCTGCAGGAGCTTCACGGCAGCGGCCTTATGGCCCTCGCCCACCTTGTAAGCGCCCTCGGCGGTGTCGATGGGGGCGTCGGTGCGGATGGTGCCCAGCAGATGGCTCAGCTCGGCATCGGCCTTGCATTCCAGCAGATGCTCCCGCTGCTTGGGCTTGATGGTCTTGTCGTCGATATTGGCATACACGTTTTCCAGTGTGCCGAACTTCTGCACCAGCGCGAGAGCGGTCTTTTCGCCGATGCCCCGCACACCGGGGATGTTGTCGGACGTGTCGCCCATCAGGCTCTTCACCTCGATGAGCTGCCGGGGCTGGATGCCGTATTTTTCCTCAATGGCGGCCACATCCATGGCCACGGTCTTGCTGCGGCCCATGGCGGTGGTGGCCAGAAGGACCGTGGTGCTCTCGCTCACCAGCTGCAGGCTGTCGCGGTCTCCGGTGGCCAGAAAGCAGTCGTCTTTGCGGGCGTCGCAGGCTGCGGCCAGGGTGCCCAGGATGTCGTCGGCCTCCCAGCCCTCGGCCGTCACTTCCCGGTAGCCCAGGTCGGCCAGCAGCTCTTTCAGCACCGGCATCTGCTGCGCCAGCTCTTCGGGCATCCCATGGCGGGTGGCTTTGTAGCCATCGTACATCTTGTGGCGGAAGGTGGGGGCTTTGAGGTCGAACGCGACGGCGACCTCGTCCGGGTCGCACTCCTTGAGCAGGGAGAGCAGAATATTCAGAAAACCATAAATGGCGTTGGTATAGCGGCCGTCCTTGGTGGTCAGCAGCTTGATGCCGAAAAAGGCACGGTTCGCGATGCTGTTGCCGTCAATGACCAGTAAACGCATAGGCTTTGATCCTCCGTAACATAATTTCACATCTTATAGTATAGCACAAAGCGGAGGATATCGGAGGATTTTTTGAAAATTTTTGATGTAGAACTCCCTTCGTCATCGCTTGCGCGATGCCACCTCCCTCTAAGAGGGAGGCATTTGCAGCAGACCGTCACGCGAAGGCCCCCTCACTGAGGGGGCTGGCACAGCGCAGCCGTGACTGGGGGAGTTTTCGCCTCACGCCTCGATCCGGATCGCGCTCACCGGGCAGGTCTGGGCGGCGTCCACCGCCTGGGGCACTGCCTCGGCGGGAATCTCACCCAGAAGGGCCACGGCCAGGGTGCCCTCCATCGTGAATACCTCCGGGCAGAGCCCTGCACACTGGGTGCAGCCGATGCAGAGGTCCGGGTCAACGAATGCTTTCATGGGATGCTCCTCCTTCCAATTTGGGATGCTGCTAGTTTTCCCGCCGGGGCGTGGAAATATCCCTATGCTTTTCGGTGCAAGTATGGTACAATAGGCTGAGACTTTCCGGGAGGATGAAACGATGAACATTCAGATCTTCGGCACGAACAAGTGCTTCGATACCAAAAAGGCCCAGCGCTATTTCAAGGAGCGGGGCGTCCGGTTCCAGATGATCGACCTGAAGGAAAAAGGCATGAGCCGGGGCGAATTTGAGAACGTGGCCCGCGCGCTGGGCGGCTGGGAAAAGCTGGTGGACCCGGCGGCGAAGGACAAACAGACCCTTGCGCTGCTGGACGCTCTGGTGGACTGGCAGAAGGAGGACAAGCTGTTCGAGAACCAGCAGCTGTTCAAAACGCCCATCGTCCGCAACGGGCGGCAGGCCACCGTGGGATATCAGCCCGATGTCTGGAAGAGCTGGGAATAACACGCGCTTTCACAAAAAATCCACGCGCCGGATTTTGCACTTTGGGGCGAATCGTGGTATACTAAAACACAGTGTGGCCCCTACGATATCCAATTAGGAGACGAATAGAATATGAAAACCTATATGACCCCGGAAGAACACGCCCGGCTCCACCGCCGCCGCGCCCGGCAGGCACTGGGCCTGCTGGTGGCGGTGCTGGTGCTGGTGGGTGCCGTGACCGTGGTGCGCGCCGGTGTGCGCACCGTGGCAAACCTGTTCGACGATACCCAGCAGCGGCAGGAGTATGAGGACAAGCTCGAAGGCCTGGTCCTGTTTGACCCCGTTCCCTTTGACGGCATCGAGAACATCGACGATCTGACCCTGCGCGAAGCGGCGGTCTGGGGCTGCGTGTACAGCATCCAGGAGACCCAGGGCGGCTTCGACAACTACAACACTGACCCCGACACCGAGCAGCTGCTGCTTCCCTCGGTGGATGTGGACGCCTATCTGGCCAAGCTCGTGGGCCCCAGCTTCAAGATGACCCACAAGAGCTTTGAGATGGATGATATGACCGTCGAATTTGACGAGACGACCCAGTGCTACAAGATCCCGGTCACGGGCAGCGTGGGCACCTACCGCGCCACCGTCACCCGGCTGTTCAAGAAGGACGGTCTGCTCCATGTCACGGTGGGCTATATCCCCACCCAGAGCGCGGATGACAGCATCCTGAACGCAGCCTCCGATACGCCCACCAAGTATATGGACTATCTGTTCAGCCGCCAGAGCGGCAGCTGGTATCTGACCGGCCTGACCGACAGTGAGACCAAGCCCGAAAGCATCGCGTCGTCGGCTGCCGCCGAGCCGATGCCGCTGGCGGACAGCGAGGTGCAGGACGCTATCCTCGCCACAGCGGGCGACTCCGCTGCTGCCAGCGAAGCGGCTTCCGGGGAAGCGGCCCCCGCTTCGGAGCCTGCCGACAGCACCGCCGCCGAGAGCAGCGCAGCCGATGCCGACAGCGCCGCCGCCAGTGAAGCAGCATCGCAGAGCGCGGCAGGGTAAGCACCAAAACCGAATAGAAAAGCAGAGTCCCCGCCTTGAGAGGAAGTTCCTCTCGTGGCGGGGATTTTTTGCGTGTCAGTTATAGTTTGGATAGATCCTCCAACAGAGCCAGCGCAATGGGTTTGACACGCATGGAGCAGGAATTGAACAATTCCACCACGCGGTCATTGGCATAGTCTTTACGTGCGATTTCGGTGTTGGTCAGAATCTCAGCCAGCTCTGTATCCAATTCCGTACAGATATTGGAGAGTGTTTCCAAGGTGGGATATACGCGGCCATTTTCTATTTTGGACAGATAGACCACCGAAATGCCGACCTGCTCGGCCAATTTTTCCTGCGTGATGTTCCGCTCCTGTCGTTTGGTTTGAATGCGTTTGCCGATTGTAGCATAGTCAATCATAGAAGTTGACCTCCTGTATGTATCTTATACTGACAATACAGGATTAAACTGAAAGAATAATAATTTAATGGTTTAACTTGACATGATGGTTTAAGCGTTTTATAATGTGATTAGCCAGACAAGGATAAGGCGAGTCTGGAAAATGTTTTTGTGACTATTCCATAAAAACATGGGTACCAACAAAGGTGAGAGTTTGATTGAGGAGTGATTTTATGAAAACTCTGAACAAGAATGAGATGTGCGCTGTTAATGGTGGCAAGTGGCACTGTGTATATTGCTGCCAGGATATGGGCTTTTTTGAGTGGATGTTCCACGGCATTGGAAATTCGTATCATCAGATGCAGAAAAAGCTGAAGATTAAGTGCGAGCACGCTTAAGTGACAGTGTGCAATTGAATTTCCATTGCGGATAAGTAAAATCGACATAGATAACTAGTTCTAGGAGAAAGCGGCAAGAATAGTTTGCCGCTTTCTCCTTTATAGAGAGTTTGTGATGATAAAAACAATTTTACAGCATGATGAATGCGAGTGCGGCGCGGTCTGCCTGTGTATGATTGCTTGGCATTATGGTAGAAAGATGCCAATTTCGACCTGCCGAGAATTGACGAAAACGGACCGGGTGGGGACGAATCTTTACGGAATCGTAGACGGTGCAGAAAAAATCGGGCTTCAGGCCGCCGGCCTTTCTGGAAGTCCAGAAGAGCTGCTGGAAGGTATTCGGGCAGGAGAGGTTTCCTTTCCGTTTGTTGCACATATTATTTCATCGGATGGAATGCCTCATTTTGTGGTAGTGACGGCGTACCACCATGGGAAATTTCGGTTGAATGATCCGGCGGTTGGAAAACGAGTACTGACAGAAGAGGAATTCTTTGCTCAGTGGACTGGAAATATTGCCGTATTTCAAAAAGGGGCGAATTTCGAAGGTGGAAACTTTACGAAAAATCGGTTTTTGAAGTTTTTTTCACTGCTAAAAGGCTGTCAGCGGAAAAGCGGTATGATCCTTGCGTTGTCGTTTTTGACAGCCGGGATCGGGATGGCGGGAGCATTTGTTTTTCAGATCGTTATTGATGGAATAAGGATGGAGTCTGGAAATTTTGCTCTGGCACAGCTGAACAGGATTTTTATCACTTTGATCGGTCTATATTTGCTGCAAGCAGGGATTCAGTACATGAGAGCCAAACTGATTATTGAACTCTCTCGTACGATAGATGTTGAAATGTCCATGCTGTTTTATCGACATTTGATGAAACTGCCAATCTCTTCCATCATGCTTCGTCAGACTGGCGATTATATTTCACGGTTATCGGATGCGGAAAATATACGGCAAGTTGTTTCAGAAGCCAGTATTACGATCATTTTGGATTCTGCAATGGCGCTTGTCTGTGGATGGATCCTATTTCATCAGAATAGCGTGTTATTTGCAGTGGCCTGTAGTATGGTGCTTTTTTATATTGTGATCGTAGCTTTGTATCAGGACCCGATTGAAAAAAGCAATCGGAAAGCAATGGAACGAAAAGCTGCCTTTCAAGCATATTTCAAAGAAAGCGTAGACGGAATAGAACTGATAAAAGGCACAGAAACGACGGATGCGGTACTGGAAAAGGGAGGCAGAAAAGTTTTAGAGCTTGCAGAGACAGAAGTGAAAAACGGGATGCTTTCTATATCACAGGAACTTCTGTCGGGAAATGTAGAATTGATAGGAACTGTTTTGATTTTGTGGTTTGGATTCGGAATGGTGCTGGAAGGAAGTCTGACACTTGGAACACTGATGACGTTCTATGCGCTTTTGGCTTATTTTACGGAACCTATAAAGAATCTGGCAGAGCTTCAGCCAACCATTCAAACAGCTCTTGTTGCGGCAGAGCGATTAAATGATATTCTTGAATTAAAAATGGAATCTGAAAATGAAGAATGTGCGGAACTGAAAAAAATCAATGAAATTGAATTCCAGAATGTAAATTTCAGATATGGAAATTATGAATTGACACTTAAAAATGTGTCTCTTTCGATTCGAAAAGGCCAAAAAATTGCGATCGTAGGAGAAAGCGGAAGTGGTAAAACATCACTTGCAAAACTGCTGCTTCGGTTTTATGAGCCAGAAGATGGCAGAGTTCTGATCAATGGAAAGAGTATTACTGAGTGGACAATGAAATCAGCCCGGAAAACTATTTCGTATGTGAGCCAGGAAGATTTTTTCTTTGCGGAAAGTGTTAGAAAAAACCTGCTTCTTGGAAAACAGAGTGTAAGGGAAGAGGATATAGAAAAAGCGTGCCGGATTACTGGTGCGAAGGAGCTGATAGAAAAACTTCCCTTTGGATATGAAACGCCTATAGACGAAAATGGAAGAAATTTATCCGGAGGCCAAAGGCAAAAACTTGCAATTGCGAGAGCACTCTTGCGAGAACCGCAGGTTTTGATATTGGATGAGGCAACGAGTCATTTGGATGCGGTTGCAGAAGAAAAAATTAGAATGAATCTGTTCGAAGAATGCAAAGATTTGACATGTATCATCATAGCGCATAGGCTTTCGATGGCAAAAGACTGTGATGAAATTTTTGTTATGAAAGATGGCGTTATTGTACAAAATGGCTCTCATGCAGAATTGATAAAAGAAGACGGACTCTACCAGAAAATGTGGAATAGCCAAAATTGAAAACACCCCCGGCTAGAGACGTTGCCAACGTCCCAAGCCGGGGGTGTTTTAGGCTTTATAAAAATTATTTCAGGTCGAACCGGACAATGACCAGCCGATACCACAGATACGGCACCATGTTCCAGATCATCCACAGTTCCATCAGGATGTAGTTGGGCAGGTCTTTCAGGCGGAAGGGGCGCTTGCCGAGCTGGCCGGAGCGGAGCAGGGCAAAGGCCTCGTGCATCCCTTTGTCCCAGGCCTCACCAAAGCCCTGCTTGTGGAATTTGTAGCACTTGAGCAGGTAGCCCAGCGCCAGCGGGATGAAGTTGAGCAGGAGCATGAGCAGCGGCTCGTTCTTGAGCGGGAGCAGGATGCTGTTGCGGCCGCTCTGCTGGCTCTTGAAGGCGTTGTACTTGACGGCACCGGTGCTGGCGCCGCAGATGTGGTAGCATCTGGCCGCAGGGCAGAGCACATTTTGATAGCCCGCATTGTTGGCGCGCCAGCTGAGGTCCACGTCCTCAAAATAGGCGAAAAAGTTTTCGTCGAAGCCGCCGATCTCGTCCAGGATGCTCTTGCGGTAGAGCGATGCGCCGCCGCAGGCCGAGAAGATGCGCTTCGTTTTGGTGTAGCGGCTGGCCCGGCGGCCGTCGCCGGTCTTACAGGCAAAGCCCATCCAGGTGACGTAATCCCCGGCGTCGTCGGCCAGTTCGCGGTCGAAGTGGCGGATCATCAGGCTCTGCACCGCGAAGATCCGGGGGTCGGTCTCGGCGGTGCGGATAAGCTCCGCCAGCCACTGCGGTTCGGCAAAGGCGTCGTTGTTAAAGAGCACCACGAACTCGCTCTTGGCGCGGGCGATGCCCTGATTGACCGCATGGGAGAAGCCGGTGTTGCGGCCGTTCTCGATGAGGGTGAAGTTCGGGCGGGTGCAATAGCTGCGGGCCTGCTCCAGACTTTCGTCGGTGGAGCCGTTGTCCACGACGATGAGTTCAAAATCCTGTTCGGTCTGGGCATAGATGGACTCGATGGAGTCCCTGAGCCAGCCCTTGCCGTTGATGTTGGGGATGACGATGGTTGCTTTCATATCTACCTGCTCCTGCAAAGTTTCGGTTTCGTTGGTCCTACTTGAAAGTATACCATAATCTGCACAAAAAGAAAACGGAAAGAACCAACAGACTTTTGTACGAAAGCCACAATAGACAAAAGTGCCTTTTGTGCAATCTGCTCCTGAATTGTGACCAAATCGTGTAAAATATGAGAAAAAGGCTGAACAACTGTTTACAAAAGAGTAACAGACTGGTATACTTTACGGCAGTGAATAACGACGCGATTCAAGGGAGATGGAACAACGTGGAAACTGCACCGCATCACGCATGGAAAAAACTGTCGGCGCTGCTCATGACGCTGGCGCTGATGATGACGCTTCTGCCTGCGGCTCTGGCCGTGGACTTAAACGTTGACGCCGGGTTCTACTTCAAGCAGAGCCGGGGCGGCACCTGCACACTGGCTTCGGCCGCGATGATGCTGCGCCGCCGCGCTTACTTTGATGGTCTGGACGGATGGGTCGATGTGACCGAGAACAGCATCAAGAGCACGGCGTGGGCCGGCGGTCTGTCCCACAGTTTTACATACAATGCGATGCACGTTGGCTACGCCACCCTTCCTTCCGGCAAGGCGGCCAAGACCGAAGCCCTCATCCGGATCTTGCAGGAGCACCCGGAGGGCATCGTCCTGTATGACCGCAGCCAGCCCCACGCGGTGCTGCTGACCGACTACACGAACGGCGTCTTCTACTGCTCAGACCCGGCGAACGGCGTTTCTAAGGGCCGTGTGCCGCTGTCCAGCGCCAGCATCTCGATCGCTGGGGCGTCCTGCTACTGGTACATCACTTCCGATGCCAACGACGACGGCGTCGGTCTGGAAGAGTTGGAGGCCGCAGTCGTGGCCGAGGAGACGGCTGCGGAGACGGCCACCGAGACCACCGTGGTGGAACAGACCCCCACGACGGAGACGACGACCCAGAGCAGCGTGTTGAGCTGGCTGGACAGTCTGTTCCAGTAAAAGATACCGAAAAACCGCCGGGTGCAGATCAGATGTACACGGCGGTTTTTTGTCGGCGCGGCTCACTGCCGCAGCTGGGTGCCGGGAAAGTAGTGGGCGAGGATCTGCGAAGCCGTCTGCCCCTGCTCGGCCAGCGCTCTGGCTCCCCACTGGCTCATCCCGACCCCGTGGCCGTAACCTCTGGTGGTGAAGAAAAAGCTGCCGTTCTGATACTGCACCGTGAAGCAGGCGCTCCGCAGGCCCAGCGCCTTCCGCAGCGCCGGGCCGGTCACGGTCTGGCCGCAGACGGGCAGGGAGGCTACATAGCCGGAGGGAGTGAGGGCAGCCTCCCCGAACCAGCCCTCCGGTGCGGAGAGGTCGGACGTGAGGCCCAGCCCGGTCAGAAGCTGCTGCAGCTGCGCGGCAGAGAACGAGACGGTGTAGATGTAGTTGTCGGCGTTCTGGTCGGTGCTGCTGTCCACCGGGATGAGATAGGGGACGGCGGTGCCCCAGACGTTCTCGCTGGCTTCGGTCTGCCCGTTGGAGATGGCGAAATAGCTGGTCCCGGCGGGGGCGTCCTCATAGTAGAGTACCTGCGTCAGGACCGAATCCACCAGAGCTGCGAGCCGGGCGTAGTTGGCCTCATAGGCCGTGCCCCAATAGCTGCGGAGGACGGCGTCGGTCAGATAGCCCTGCCGCCGGGCCGGGTCGGCGGTGAGCCAGCCTGCGGCGGGGTCCTGTGCGTGGTCCCGGCAATAGAGGGCGTAGCTGTGGGCCGCGATGGCCTGGGCTTTCAGCGCCTCGTCCGGCCAGGTGATGGGCATTTCCGCCGCCACGGCCCCGATGAGGTAGTCCCGGCGGGGCACCGACACGACCGCGCCATCGCTCTGGTCGGCGATGAGGAAGGTCTCGCTGTCCCGGTCGGAGGGCGGCAGAGAGGCGGCATCGGGCGTTTCCGGTTCCGGGGCCGCGGCGGACGACGCCGGTGCCGCAGGCCCCAGCACGGTTTTGGCCAGCCGGTATCCGGCCAGCGGCAGCAGACTGCCCAGCACGAACAGCACGGCACAGAGCAGAAAAAAGGAACGTTTCATAGCAGCCCCTCCCGGACAGGCAGTTTCGTTTGGGCCAGTGTAGCAGGAACATGCGGAGAAAAAGCGCAAATTTCATCTTCTTCTTGAATTTATTTCACAAAAGCGCTATGATAGACATGTGCCATCAGCGCGGATGGCAGGGAAAGGTATAAGAAATTCGAAACAGAAAGGGGAATCTGCGCATGAACTATCAACATGCAGAAGTGGCAACGCTGGACCCGCAGACGATGCAGACACTCTGCGAAGAGTACATTGCCAACAACTACATCGACCCGGAGACCAGTGAGCGGCTGGGGGTCAAGCGCGGCCTGCGCAATCCGGATGGCACCGGTGTGCTGGCAGGCCTGACCAACGTCTGCGACGTCGTCGGCTACAAAAAGGACCAGGAGGGGCATGTCATCCCCATCCCCGGCAAGCTGATCTACCGCGGTGTCAACATCGAGGAGATCGTGGAAGAAGCCTACCGCAACGACCGCTTTGTCTTTGAGGAGGTCATCTGGCTGCTGCTGTTCGGCAGCCTGCCCACCCAGACCCAGCTGGACGATTTCTGTGCGCTGCTGGCCGAGCACCGCGCACTGCCCGATGGCTTCATGGACACCATGAACGCGCCTTCGCCCAACGTGATGAACAAGCTGCAGCGTTGTGTGCTGGGCCTGTATTCCTACGATGAGCACGCCGAGGACCTGAGCCTGGAGAACATCCTGAACCAGAGCATCAACCTCATTGCAAGCATGCCCACCATGATGGTCAACGCCTACCAGATGAAGCGCCGCTATTACGATAAGCAGAGCATGTTCTTCCATCTGCCCAAGCCCGGCCAGAGCACGGCGGAGCACATCCTCAGCACCTACCGCCCGGACCAGAAGTTCACCCACGAGGAGGCCAAGCTGCTGGATATGTGCCTGCTGGTCCACGCGGACCACGGCGGCGGCAACTGCTCCACCTTCACCACCCGTGTGCTGTCCTCTTCGGGCACCGACACCTATTCGGCCATCGCGGCGGCCATCGGCGCACTGAAAGGCCCCAAGCACGGCGGCGCGAACCTGATGGTCAACCGCCAGCTGCAGGATATCCTGAAGCATGTCGAGCACCCCGACGATGACGACGAGGTCCGCGAGTATCTCCGCCGCATCCTCCGTAAGCAGGCGGGCGACGGCTCCGGCCTCATCTACGGCATGGGCCACGCGGTCTATACCATGAGCGACCCCCGCGAGGTCATCCTGAAGAACCGCGCCAGACACCTGGCCTACGAGAAAGGCTTTGAGGAAGAGTACAACATGCTGTGCAGCATCGAGCGGCTGGCCCCCGGCATCTTCGCCGAGGAAAAGGGCAGCACGAAGCCCGTCTGCGCCAACGTGGACCTGTTCAGCGGGCTGATCTACAACATGCTGGGCATCTCCGAGGACATCTACACCCCGCTGTTCGCCATTGCCCGTGTGCCGGGCTGGTGCGCCCACCGCGTGGAGGAGGTCATCTTCGCCAACCGTATCATCCGGCCCGCCTACAAGTATCTGGGCGTGCGCCAGAAATATAAACCGATCGAGGAACGCTGATGAATCCATTACTCACACTTGTTTTTGTTGTAGGAACGGCACTGGCCCTTGGCCGGGGCCTGGATCTGGGCTTCTGGACCGACCTGGAAAGCGGCCTGTGCATCGCTGGCTCGGTCTGGCTGCGGTATGCTGCGCTGGGCATCGCGGTGCTGGTGAGCCTGTTTGCGGGCCGGAAACTGGCCCGTGAGCCGAAGAACTTGCAGGAACACTGCAAACCGTCCGGCATCGTCACGGCGATGGCAGGGGTATTCTTTACTGCCGCAGGATTTTTGCGCTTCGCCGTTGGAATGACTGGCGCAGGCTCGTTTGTTCGCGCGATACTGGAAATTCTGTGTGGCCAGTGGCTGGCCCGGCTGGCGAAGAGCTGGCTGCGGAAGGGCTGGCAGCCGCCCACAAAGAGCATGGCCTCCGGCATCTGGGGCACACTGGTGTTCTACTGGTGCGTTCTGAGCCGCTTCATGGAGAACAGCTCCAGCTGGCACCGCGTTTCACCCACGGCGCAGGTCTGGGTGCTGCTGGGGATGCTCGTCTTTCTGTCCAGTCTGGTGCGGGCGCTCTGGCTGCCCGAAACGTCGGATGGAAAAGCTCTGTGCGCCTCCGGTCTGGTAGCCTTTGTCCTCGGCTTCTGCTGGGAGCTGCCCCAGACCCTGACGCTGGCGATGCCCTCACAGTTCGTCCTCACGGCGCTGCCCTCCATCTTTTTTGGTCTGGGCATGGCCTGCCTTGGGACGCTGGGCGTGTTCTGCACCGTGCGCACCGCAGGGCCTGCGGCCAGAAAGAAGTAAAGGCCAGCACTCTGTTGGCTGAATTGCTGAAAACCGGCCCAGATAAGGGACAAAAATCATACAAAAGCCAAAAAGTGAACAAACGAGTTGTTAATTTTTTAGCAGACACTTGAAACTTTTCGCGTTTTGGACTACAATAAAGATACCGTGAGATTATCCGATAAAAAAGGGTAAGAACATTTAGGAGGTATTATTAACATGGCTGTTAGAGTTGCTATCAATGGTTTTGGTCGTATTGGCCGTCTGGCTTTCCGTCAGATGTTTGATGCTGAGGGTTACGAGGTCGTCGCAATCAACGACCTGACCAGCCCCAAGATGCTGGCTCACCTGCTGAAGTACGACACTGCTCAGGGTTCCTTCTGCGGCAAGATCGGCGAAGGCAAGCACACTGTCGAGGCTACCGAGGATTCCATCATCGTCGACGGCAAGGAGATCAAGATCTATGCCGTTAAGGACGCAAAGGATGCTCCCTGGGGCGAGCTGAACGTTGATGTCGTTCTGGAGTGCACCGGCTTCTACACCAGCA
>OOIF01002477.1_pt1 | contig 12494 bp, 10 predicted proteins | sample 1691961 | NCBI WGS metagenome assembly OOIF01 (sample SAMN06348146, study PRJEB24527) | human gut metagenome | biome: human gut; feature: ankylosing spondylitis patient; material: feces | host: Homo sapiens | place: China | collected 2015-10 | reverse complement strand
CCTTTATTACATCCTCTGCCTTTATACCGCTTCCACCTCTTCCGGTGTCAACGGAATCTTTTTACCTAATCGCCGGGCGCCGGTTTCGGTAATCAAATAATCTTCTTCATTACGTATACCGCCGAAATCCTTATAAGTCTCCACTTTATCATAATTGATAAAATCAGTAAATTTCTTTTCCGCTTTCCACATATCGATCAATTCCGGAATAAAGTATATACCCGGTTCTACCGTATGTACAAATCCAGGTTCCAGAGGTATGGCAAGGCGTTGTGACTTACGGCCGAACTGCGTACTTTTCGGCTGACCGTTGTAGCCTACCCATATTTCTCCCAGATTTTCCATGTCGTGTACATCCAATCCCATCATGTGGCCTAGGCCACAAGGCATAAACATGGCGTGAGCACCGGCTTTTACGGCCTCCATCGGATCTCCTTTCACGAAACCAAGGTCCTTTAAACCCTCCATGATCACTTTACAAGACAACTCATATACATCCACGAAAGGAATACCCGGGCGCAAAGCCGCTACGGCAGCCTCATGGGCGGCTACTTGAATATCATAGATGTCTTTTTGACGGGTCGTGAACTTAGAGTCGGCTGGGATGGTGGACGACATATCTCCGGCATATCCCATCTCAGTCTCGGCACCGGCGTCCAATAATAGCATATCACCGCTCTTAATCATATGACTATGATCATGGTTGTGCAAGGTCTGCCCATTGATCGTGGCGATGATAGGGAAGGAGAGCTGGTAATTGTTGGCGAAAGCTACTTCCGCAACGGCAGCCGCTACATCCGACTCCCGGATTCCCGGACGTACGGTACGCATGGCAGTCAGGTGCATATCGGCGGTTACGATACAGGCTTTCTCGATCTCGGCGATTTCTTCCTCGCTCTTATAATTCCGTTGGTTTACGACACCCATGATAAAAGGCACGGAAGGTTTATCCGCGCCGGGTACGATACCCAACCATTGGAATAACTTGATCTGGTGTTCCGCACGATATGTCGGCAGATAATGGATTGGCTGGCCTTTTTGCTGGGCATTCTTCAAATAAGTCTCGATCTCCTTAAAAGGACGGACTTCCTTGATACCTGCGGCCTCGCTCTTCTCTTTTAGGGTGGGCTGCGTACCCATCCATACAATCGCGTCTATAGTCAACTCATCGCCAAAGATGATCTCCTTATCGTTATCGATATCGATGATAGCGGATAACCCGGCGTATGGCAATCCGAAGAAATACAAGAAGGTAGAGTCTTGACGGAAGTGATACGTATTATCGGCGTAGTTCATCCCACTCTCGTCGTTTCCAAGGAATAGCAACAAACCGGAACCTATGGTTTGTTTCAGCTTAGCCCGGCGGGCCATATAAGTTTCTTTACTGAACATAAGGATTATTTTTTGTTAGTGTACCAAAGATAGTAATTAATGTAATATACTAGGCCGACATTCGAAATTATTTCTTACATTAGCCCATGTAAAATGTAACCTCTGGTACCTTATGAAGATTCAAAGAATTCAAGAACTTACCGATGCCTCCATCGTCTGTGGCTCAGAGAAACGGGAGAACGATGTGCAGTGCGCTTTTGCCAGCGATCTGATGAGTGACGTGCTTACGCTGGATTGTGGTGATGTGCTGTTGGTGACAGGACTTTGTAATTTGCAAACGATCCGTACTGCGGAGATGGCGGAAGTTTCTTATATACTTTTCGTGCGGGGGAAGAAAGTAACCCCGGATATGCTGGAGCTGGCTCGTGAGAACAATATGGTTCTTTTGGAGACGGATCATTCTATGTATCATACGGTCGGAGAGCTTTATAGCGCGGGGCTCCTTCCTATATATTGAGAAAGGAGGTCGTGAGATATGCTATTTAAGTTTGAGTTGGAGGGCGGTAATTTCTCGAAGGCGGGTTATGCGTCTAGCCAGATAAAGAAGGTCTTGAAGCAATTGGCTATCGATCCCCGGATCATTAAGCGGGTGGTCGTGGCGCTTTATGAGGCGGAGGTGAATATCGTGGCTCACGCTTGGAGAGGAACGGTTGTCGCTGAATTGGACGCTGATAAAATATCTTTGGAACTGAAGGATGAAGGGCCCGGAATCCCGGATATATCGCTAGCTATGCGTGAAGGGTATTCGACGGCATCCGAGGCCGTGCGTGAGATGGGATTTGGTGCCGGAATGGGACTTCCAAATATGAAGAAGAACGTAGATGAATTAACGATCGAGAGCCAAGTAGACGTAGGTACCACGGTACGTATGGTCACATGGTTTAATAAAGAAGGAGCGTAGACCATGGAGGAAGCTAATTTTTATCATGCCTTGAAGATTGACAATGACCGCTGTATAGGCTGTACGCATTGCATGAAAGAGTGTCCTACGGGAGCGATCCGTATCCGGGATGGTAAGGCTTTGATCCATAAGGATTGGTGCGTGGATTGCGGCGAGTGCTTGAAATCGTGCCCGACAGAGGCTATCTATGTGGAGCAGGATGACTTCCAGCGTATATTTGATTATAAATGCAGGGTAGCGTTGATGCCCACGGTATTTATCGGGCAGTTCTCAAAGTACACGACTGAGAAGGAAATTATCAGTGCCGTTATGGAACTGGGCTTTACCCATGTTTTCCAAGTAGAGTTTACCGCCGATATGATCCATAAGGAAATGGTACGGCAGATGGAAAACGCCGAGGAAAAACCGGTGATCAGTTCTTTTTGCCCCGCTATCGTCCGGTTGATACAAGTCCGTTTCCCTGCGCTGGTGGAGAATATCTTATTGGTGAAAGCGCCGGTAAACGCCTCGGCCACTTATTATCATAAGATATTGGAAGGGCAAGGTGTTCCCTCGGAAGAGATCGGTATCTTTTATGTTACGCCTTGCGCAGCGAAAATCGCCGCCTTGAAGGGAGCGGAAGGTTACTCATCTACGATCAAAGGCGTGATAAATATGGATACCCTATATAATAAGGTATACCATATTCTTAAGAATCGCCCGAGAGGATACGAGCCGGAATGTGAGCTTCCTCCGCCATTAACGAAAAAAGAGATGCGATGGAGCCAGACAGGAGGGGAGGCCAAACATTTCTCTGGTCGTTGCCTCGCGATCGATGAGATCCATAATGTGATCGATTTCTTGGAACGAATGGAAACGACCAGCGAGGTACGTAACGTAGACTTTCTGGAACTGAGGGCTTGCGACCGTAGCTGTGCCGGAGGTGTATTAGCCGTAGCGAACCGTTTCCTCACGGCCGAGCGTATCATGAAGCGATCCATGAACCGGGATAAAGTACCGATGATATACGCCGCCGATAATTTCGAGGCTTTATCCTATTTGAGGCAGCATATTACGATCCGTCCGGTGCAACCGAATCCCAAACGGTTGTACGATGGAACGATCGATGAGATGCTGAAGAAAATGGAGCAAGTGCGGAAATTGATGTGCTACCTACCGGGAATCGATTGTGGCGCTTGCGGCAGTCCGAACTGTCAAAGCTTGGCCGAGGATATCGTACGCCACGAGGCTCAATTCAGTGATTGCGTATTTATGCAACGTAATATGGAGAAGCACGGTAAACTAGACCAAGAGCATGCCTTCCGTATCGTTGAGAAGACATGGGGGAAAGATCGTTTAAATAAGGATTGTTATAAGAAAGGAGCTAAATATGAAGGTTTGTGATTTAGTGAAGATGTTGAATCTTACTGTATTTTGTGGAGAAGAGGGCCTTGATACAGAGATAACCGGAGGCTATACGAGCGATTTATTAAGTGATGTCATGGGACATATCGAGGAGGGTATGCTATGGATTACCATGCAAACCCATCAGAATATACTGGCCGTGGCTACTTTAAAAGACGCCTCCGCTGTATTGATCGTGAACGGAACCTCTCCGGATGATGAGACCTTACAAAAAGGTAGGGAAGAGGCTGTCCCTCTTTTAGGAACTACACGCTCCGCGTTCGAGGCTTCCGGTATGATTTACCGCTTATTACAGAATGAGAATGGATGAAACAGTATTTAGCTGATTTACATATCCATACTTGCCTGTCGCCATGTGGCAGTCTGGAAATGAGTCCATCGGAGATCGTGCGTCGTTCCTTAGCGAAAGGTTTGGATGCTATTGCCATTACGGACCATAATACGACCTTACAATGCCCGGAGATTCAATCCCTTGGCGAGAGATTCGGACTAAGGGTCTTTGCGGGCGTAGAAGTTACGACCCGTGAGGAAGCGCATTGTCTGGTTTATTTCCCGACCGATGAATCCCGTAAGCGATTCCAACGATATTTAGAAGAGCATCTCCCTCCGATTCCAAATGATCCGGAACGTTTTGGCGATCAAGTTTGGGTGAATGCGGAGAATGAGATTCTAGGAGAAGTACCCTATCTTTTGCTCTCCGCCTTGGATCAAAGCGTAAACCAAATAGCCGCTCAAGCACGTAAGGTGGATGCTCTATTTGTAGCCGCCCATGTAGAACGTCCGTCATTCAGCTTGATCAGTCAATTAGGTTTTATAGACCCCTGCTTATCTTTAGATGCTATTGAATATAATAATCAGCAAAGATACAGTAAGTTATTGTCTATTCACGGGTATTTGAAAGAGCAGACTCAATACTCAGCCTCGGATGCCCATTACCCCGAACAAATAGGTACTCAGCCCTCCATTTGGCAAACGGAGGAATTAACCTTCGATGGCTTACGAAAGGCTTTTGATCAAAAAGACAATCACTTAATTTTCGCCTCTCATGGATAATCTCTCGTTTCATATCACGGATATAACCGCTAATAGTATCAGAGCAAAAGCTTCTGATATAGAGATAGATATACAGATAAAGGACACATCCATATGTATTCGTATCGCGGATAATGGCTGTGGCATGGATCCGGAAACAGTCTCTCTGATCCGTAATCCGTTTTATACGACTCGCACGACACGAAAAGTGGGTCTAGGCTTACCTTTCTTGATACAAAACGCGGAGCAAACAGGCGGGAATGTGGAAATATCTTCCATACAGGGAAAAGGTACGGTAGTTGTTGCTTGTTTTGTCTCATCTCATATTGATTGTCCGCCTTGGGGAGATTTGGCGGGTACAATGGCTATGCTTATAGGCAGTAATCCAGACATAAACATTCATTTCTCATATCATTCAGATCTGGTTTCATTTGATATCAGTACGCGAGAGCTTAAAGAAATCCTAGAGGACATGCCATTAAGTCATCCGAAAGTCATGCTTTATTTGAAGGAGTTAATAGCGAATCAAATAGTTGCGTCAAGCTGAATTAATCTTTTCATATAGGTGATCTGATCTTTTCACAGCTGTGATACGATCTTTTCACATCCATGAAACAAACGTTTCACAGCCGTGAAAAGATCTGTGTCTTTACTCAAAGCAGCTACAAGCTTTGCTTGAATGCACTAATTTATCCTTATCTTGCTATTAATTTTATAATTCCCATTATGTTTAATAGTATTATGAACGATCAAAAAATGACTACTCCGATACATGATACACAAATAAAAAACCGCCTAGTAACCTTATATTACTAGACGGTTCCATTTATTCTGAAAGAAGAAATTACTTATTCATCTCTGCTTCAATAGCATCGAATTTATCACCCATATTCAAGTTGTAGTAAATACCTCTTAAAGCAGTCATATATTCTCTTTCTTCTGGTTTCATTTGGTGAGCTTTCTCAAAGTAAGGAAGAGCTAGCTTAAAGAATTCCTTAGCTTTGCCTAATTCCTCTTGATATTGTTTTGCGTCGTTGATCATATTAGCCTCACCTTGCTTGTTTACACCTTGGTTGTAATATACACGACCTAAGTTAGAGAGAGATTCGATATAGTCCGGATTGATCGCCAATGCTTTCTTGAAATACTCTTCAGCTTTAGCGTAATCTTTCAAACCAGTCTCATAAACACGGCCCATTACATCGTAAAGCTGTGGATTGTTGGAATCCTTAGCGATAGCTGTGTTCAAATATTCAATAGCTTTCTCATTTCTATTAGAATAGATGTAATTGTTTATAAGGCTCATTAAGAAATACTGTTCCTCAGGGAATTTATTCAAACCTTCTTCCAAAGTCTTCTCTAAATTCACGGTATCTTTAGCTTGCTCATACTCATAGCATAAGTATTGATATACCTCGCTTGCTCTATAATCCGTATTTTTAGCACGCTCTAACGCTGCGATAGCTTTTTGAGAATCGCCAAGTTGGGTCGCTGCTACAGCGGCATAGAACTGAACTGTCATGAAGTTTGAATCTCTTTCAGCGACAGCCTCACCTTTAAACATCGGCATATCAGATATTTTCAGGTATTGCTCGAAGAAATCGTAAGCTTTGTTATAATCTTTCTGATCGAAATAGTAAGCACCACCATTGATGTAATATACGTGGTTTGCTCCTAGGATACCTTTGATATCTTTCGTGAACTTAGGTTTAACTTTTCCTTTTTCATTAGGAAGTTGATCTAACTCATATGCTTTCTCAAAGTATGGCAAAATACTACCCAATGCCTCGTACATAACAGGCTCGTCCGGTTGTTGGCCCAAGACTTGTTTAGTTCTTTCGTTGCTGAACTGTTGATCCTCGATAAAACCGGCAACATACCAAGTTTTAGCGTCATCCTTTGTTTCTGGATTTTCCAAAGCTCCTTTAATAAGAGTTCTAGCTTCCGAGAAATCAGGAGTCGAACCCTTAGCTATACTTTGAGCCTCATTTACAGCTTTTTTCTGTGCAAAAGAGACCGATGCTGCGACACATAGTGCCACTGTTAATAATACTCGTTTCATTGTGATAGTAATTTTGAGATTAATATTTCTATTTGTTTAAAATTATTCAGTTATTTCTTCGTTATCATTTTGTTCGTTATCCTCCTCTGATTCCGGTAGATCAACATCAGTACCTAGACTAGCTTGATTCTCACTGAACTCTCTTCCCTCATTCTCTTGTCTGGCTTCTTGTTCCGCTTTTTGCTCGGCTATCTCCTCTTCACTCTCAGACAATACTTTACATACAGAAGCGATTTCGTCGTTACGCTTTTCCAGATTAATCAAACGAACACCTTGAGTAGCACGTCCTATTACGTTTAAATCGGCCACTTTCATACGGATAGCGATACCCGACTTATTGATAATCATTAAATCGTTCTCGTCCGTAACATTCTTGATGGCAACTAATTTACCGGTCTTCTCCGTGATATTAATGGTTTTTACGCCTTTACCGCCACGATTCGTTATACGATAATCCTCGATAGAGGAACGTTTTCCATATCCCTGCTCTGATACGACGAGTACGGTCTCTTTTTCCTTGTCCTTGATACAGATCATACCAACGACTTCATCGGTATTATCCTCGTCCAAAGTCATACCTTTCACTCCGGAAGCCGTACGGCCCATTACACGTACCGCGCTTTCATGGAAACGGATCGCCCGGCCGTTACGGTTCGCTATGATCACCTCGTTGTTACCATTCGTCATACATACTTGGATCAAGCCATCGTCTTCACGCAATGTAATAGCGTTCACACCGTTTTGACGAGGACGGGAATAGGCCTCCAACAAGGTCTTTTTGATCACACCTTTCTTCGTACAGAATAATAGGTAATGAGAATTAATGAATTCCGTATCGGTGGTTAATTTCTTAACACGTATAAAGGCTTGTACCTTATCATCCGGCTCGATATTCAGAAGATTCTGGATCGCACGCCCTTTAGCGTTCTTAGCTCCTTCCGGAATCTCGAATACCTTCAACCAATAACATTTACCTTTTGCCGTGAAGAATAATAAGGTCGCGTGCATGGATGCCGGATAGATATACTCAACGAAATCCTCGTCTCTAGTCTCGGAACCCTTCGCTCCTACACCACCACGGCCTTGGGCACGGAACTCGCTTAACGGGGTACGTTTGATATATCCCATATGAGATACGGTAATGATCATCTCATCATCCGCGTAGAAATCCTCCGGATTTAATTCCTCAGAGGCGTAAACGATATCCGTCTTACGTTCGTCGCCAAATTTATCCTTGATTTCTAATAATTCATCTTTGATAACCTTCATGCAAAGGTCCTCATTCTCCAGAATCTCATTCAAATAAGCGATCAACTTCTCGATCTCCTCATATTCCGCACGCAATTTATCTTGTTCCAGACCTGTCAACTGACGAAGTCTCATCTCGACAATCGCACGTGCTTGAAGCTCAGATAAAGAGAAACGTTCGATCAAACGCTCGATAGCCTCTTGCGGGCTCTTGGAAGACTTGATAATTGCGATTACCTCGTCTATATTATCGGAAGCGATGATCAAGCCTTCCAATATATGGGCTCTCTCTTCCGCTTTCCTCAATTCATATTTTGTACGCCGGATAACGACCTCATGACGGTGCTCAACAAACGCCTTGATTAAGTCTTTTAAGTTAAGCAACCTCGGACGGCCGTTCACCAAAGCGATATTATTAACGCTGAATGAGGATTGCAGAGCCGTAAGCTTATACAATTTATTTAGTACGACACTCGAGTTCGCGTCACGTTTCACGTCAACTACGATACGCATACCGCTACGGTCGGACTCGTCATTGACATTGGAAATGCCATCGATACGCTTCTCGTTTACCAGGTCAGCGATATACTTGATCAACTCAGCCTTATTTACCAAATAAGGAATCTCGGTAATAATAATCTTCTCATGATTATTCTCCACCTCAATCTCGGCTTTACCGCGAAGGATGATACGTCCCCTACCCGTCTCGAAAGCGTCTTTCACGCCTGCGTAGCCATAAATTGTAGCGCCTGTAGGGAAGTCCGGAGCCTTGATATATTGCATTAAGCCCTCTACCTCGATATCTCCCTTGGCATCGATATAAGCGATACAACCATCTAATACCTCGCTCAAGTTATGAGTTGGCATATTCGTAGCCATACCAACGGCGATACCCGATCCACCATTTACAAGTAAGTTAGGAACACGAGTCGGTAATACGGTCGGCTCCTTCAACGTATCATCGAAGTTAAGCTGGAAATCTACCGTGTCCTTATCGATATCCCGGAGCATTTCTTCGGCGAGTTTACTCAGCCGTGCCTCTGTATAACGCATAGCGGCAGGACTATCACCGTCCACTGAACCGAAGTTACCTTGTCCGTCTACTAACGGATAACGCATAGACCATGTCTGGGCCATACGAACCATGGCGAAATATACAGACAAGTCGCCATGTGGATGATATTTACCTAAAACTTCACCAACTATTCTCGCAGATTTTTTATAAGGTTTGTCGGATGTGTTACCCAGTTCATTCATTCCAAATAAAATACGGCGGTGAACCGGCTTAAAGCCATCCCTAACATCAGGAAGAGCACGTGAAACAATGACAGACATTGAATAATCAATGTATGCCGATTTCATTTCCTCTTCGATGTTAATCTTAATAATTCTGTCTTGATCAACCATTTAGTTTTATATTAATTACACTCAATATCTCACCTCTGAAAAATTGCACTAAGGTAAGGTTTTTCCGTATACTACGAAAGAATTTGTCTTGAAATTTTGAGCCTCCGGGCTTTTCAAGGCTTATTAAGGAATAATGGCACGAAATTTGATGATAGTTGGAATAGATTATGTAACTTTGCGTAATCAGTACATATATAATATAGTATGAAAAATTATTCGAAAAGATTGATTGACGTGATTGAGTATAGCCGTGAAGAAGCGGCTAGGCTCCAGAATAGCTATATCGGGCCGGAACATTTGATGCTAGGCATCATCCGGGAAGGCGAAGGCGAGGCAATGCGTGTCTTGCGAGAGCTACATACCGATCCGATGGATATTAAACGCAAGATTGAGCAAGAAATAAAGAACACATTCGATTCTGAGGATTCTGTCCAGCATGAGATCGCTATAAGTAAGACTACAGAACGTGTCTTGCGTATGAGTATGCTGGAATCTCGTTTATTCAAGGAAGATGAGACCGATACGGAACATCTCCTATTGGCGATATTGAAAGAGGAGTTTAACGTAGCCGCCAAGGTGTTGGACGACGCGGGTATTACTTATCGTTCCGCATATAATATATTAGTAAGCGGAACCGGTTTGAATAATATGGAGGAATTCGACGAGATCAGCGACGGATATACGGATGATGACGAAGATGACGAGGACGAAGGTTTCTCCTCTCGTCGTGAGGCATCTCGCCCCTCTTCCGGTGCTGGAGCGGGAGCCGCTCAACCGAAATCCCCTAATGATACACCTGTTCTGGATAACTTCGGAACGGATATGACACGTGCCGCCGCAGAAAACCGTCTAGATCCGATTGTGGGACGTGAGAAGGAAATCGAGCGTTTGGCCCAGATATTAAGCCGTAGGAAGAAAAATAATCCGGTATTGATTGGTGAGCCGGGTGTGGGTAAGTCAGCTATCGTAGAGGGATTGGCTTTACGCATTATTCAGCGTAAGGTTTCCCGGGTGTTATTCGATAAGCGTGTGATTAGCTTGGATATGGCTTCTATTGTCGCCGGTACAAAATACCGCGGACAATTCGAGGAACGTATTAAGGCTATCTTGAATGAGTTATCGAAGAACCCGAATATCATCCTCTTTATCGATGAGATTCATACGATTGTTGGCGCTGGTTCCGCTTCCGGATCTATGGATGCGGCGAATATGCTGAAACCTGCGTTGGCTCGTGGTGAGATTCAATGCATTGGCGCTACTACTTTGGATGAATATCGTAAGAATATCGAGAAAGACGGTGCGTTGGAACGTCGTTTCCAGAAAGTGATCGTTGATCCGACTACGGCGGAAGAAACTTTGCAGATCTTGCGTAATATCAAACCTCGTTATGAGGAGCACCATAACGTGATCTATACTGAAGATGCTTTACAAGCGTGTGTAAAATTGACAGAAAGATATATCAGTGACCGTAATTTCCCAGATAAGGCGATCGATGCTTTAGACGAGGCCGGTTCCCGTGTACATATATCTAATATCATTGTTCCGAAAAGTATCGAAGAGCTTGAGGCAAAGATCGAGGATACGAAGAATGAGAAATTAGCGGCCGTGAAATCTCAGAACTTTGAGTTAGCCGCAAGTTTCCGCGATAAGGAGCGTCAGTATTTATTGCAACTGGAGGCCGCGAAAGCTAAATGGGAACAAGAGCTTCAAGAACATCGGGAGACCGTTGATGAAGAGAAGGTCGCTGAAGTTGTTGCCATGATGTCTGGTGTGCCTGTTCAACGTATCGCTAAGGCAGAGAATGTCAAGCTTCTGGAAATGGCGGACGTATTGAAAAGTAAGGTGGTTGGGCAGGATGATGCTGTTCAAAAGATCGTAAAGGCAATTCAACGTAACCGTGTTGGCTTGAAAGATCCGAATAAGCCGATCGGAACTTTTATGTTCCTAGGACCGACGGGTGTAGGTAAAACTCACTTGGCCAAGAAGCTTGCTGAATATCTATTTGATTCGGCGGATTCTTTGGTACGTATCGATATGAGTGAATACTTGGAGAAATTCGCTGTTTCCCGTTTGATCGGAGCGCCTCCCGGATACGTTGGTTACGAGGAAGGTGGCCAGTTAACAGAGAAAGTACGTCGCAAGCCTTATTCGGTGGTCTTATTGGACGAGATCGAGAAGGCGCATCCGGATGTATTTAACTTGCTGCTGCAAGTCTTGGATGAAGGCCGTTTGACGGATAGTCTGGGTAGACGTATTGATTTCAAGAATACGATCTTGATCATGACTTCCAATATTGGTACCCGGCAATTGAAAGATTTCGGCCGTGGCGTTGGTTTCAATACCCAGATGGCTGGTGAGCCGGATAAGGATTTCTCCCGTAGCGTGATCCAGAAAGCGTTGAATAAAGCATTTGCTCCAGAGTTCTTGAACCGTGTGGATGATATCATTATGTTCGATCAGCTTGATAAAGCCGCTATTCATAAGATTATCGATATTGAGTTACAGGGTCTGTATCAGCGTGTATCAAATCTGGGCTATGAGTTGTCGATCACAGACGAGGCAAAAGATTTCATTGCGACAAAAGGCTACGATATCCAGTTCGGTGCCCGTCCGTTGAAGCGTGCGATCCAGAAGTATCTGGAAGATGAGATGGCGGAGATGATTATCCGTGCCTCAGTAGGTGAAGGCGATACGATTATCGTAGACTTTGATAAGGAAGAGCAGAAAATCACGACTTCGATAAAAAAGAAAGATGCTGAATAAGTTTGTCTATGAATATAGAAGCCGGGCGTGAGTCCGGCTTTTTTTATGTTCGTCCATCTTATTCGTCTGTCATTTTGACACGCAAAAAAAGCATGACCTAATTGAATAGATCATGCTCTTATTTCTTTTTTTACTTAAGTACGCAGGATGAGACTTGAACTCACACGCCGTAACCGGCACTACCCCCTCAAAGTAGCGTGTCTACCAATTCCACCACCTGCGCGAGAAAGGGTGCCCAGAACAGGACTCGAACCTGCATGCCTCTCGACACACGCACCTGAAACG
>OOIF01002476.1_pt1 | contig 12499 bp, 8 predicted proteins | sample 1691961 | NCBI WGS metagenome assembly OOIF01 (sample SAMN06348146, study PRJEB24527) | human gut metagenome | biome: human gut; feature: ankylosing spondylitis patient; material: feces | host: Homo sapiens | place: China | collected 2015-10 | reverse complement strand
GCAATGCTGCTGACGCTGTCGGAAATATTGCTGACGGCGTCGGAAATACTGCCGACACCGTCGGCAACCAATTTCATTGAATACAAAGGACGGAAATATAAGGATGGAAAGCAAGGAAGATCCGTTATATTTCTTGTATACCTAAGTGAAATTTTTTTATCACCCAATAGGGGGAAGGAAAACATGGCGTGTATTTATAAATAGAACAAGAATAATAAACATGAGCGAAGATACGAGAACGATATTGAAGAAGTTGATGCGGGATGCTCTGGATGAGAAAGATCGGCAACGTTTGCTGTGTGACCCAAAAGTGGAAGAGCGTATGCGTTCCCAATGGGACGAGGCTGCGGATCGCGTGAATCCCGTGGTGGGGAATCGCATGTGGGAACGAATCATAGCCCGGACAATGGCGACAAACGGTGTCCGTAAACTCTGGGTCTATAAGATTACGGCGATAGCCGCCTCCATATTGCTACTTTTAGGTGTAGGAAGCGTAGTTTATTGGTCTCATACGAAAGAAGATCAATATATATATGTAATGGCCTCCGGTGTCCGTTGCATAGAGTCGGTTTCCTTATCGGACGGTACGACCGTGAGAATGGGGCCTAATAGCCAATTGATCTACCCAAAGAGTTTCGATGGCAAGACCCGTGATGTGGAATTAAAAGGGCAAGCCTTCTTCGACGTAGCGAAAGATCGGGAAAGACCATTTACCGTGCATACCAAGAACATGGATGTAACGGCCTTGGGCACGGCCTTCGAGGTTTTCAATTATGACTCCGAGAGCAAATTGGAGACGATCCTGTTAAACGGTAAGGTGAAGATTGGCTTGGGAGGTCCCAATGTGAAGAACAGGCGTGAGGTGATATTGAATCCGAACGAGATGTTGGTTTTCGACAAACAAGCGAATACCGTTAGAGTTAAGACGGTTAATGCCGAAGAGTATTCGGGTTGGCGTAACGGTGTCCTCAGTTTTGAGAACGAACGCTTGAGCATGATCCTTACCCGTCTGGAGCCTTGGTTCGGGCGGAAGATAAAGTGCCCGAAGGAGATAGCGGAGAAATATCGGTTTACGTTTAAGGTACGGGATGAATCCTTGGAGCGAATCCTGTTTATGCTGAGCAATACATCGCCCATTAAATACAGAGAGAAAGACAATGAATATGAACTATATATAAAGGGAGATAAATGAGTGTCTAACGTTAAATTCTAAAAGATATGCTTGTTAACAGTTCTTAAGTCTAATAAAAAAACAGGAGGACAAACTAGGTTTCTCCTCCTGATCAAATGTTCTTGACGGCAGGCGTTAGGAGTTGAGAGGCCGACACACCTGCTAATTTATTCATCAGAAACATTACAAAGTTATGAAAAAAATCAGAAAAGTAAACCGAGTCATGAAGATAAGTACGTTGTTATCCTTGGCTTTCGCATGTACTGTATCCGCTTCTACCTATGGACAGAATTATAAGCTTTCCATGAATAAACAGGATTGCAGTATATCGGAAGTGCTAAAAGAAATAGAGAAAAATAGTGAGTACACGTTCTTCTTGAATGATAATCAAGTAAATGTAAATAGGAAAACGAGTGTAAAAGCAAATAATGCCTCGTTAGAGGAGGTCTTAGAGCAAGCCTTGAAAAATACGGGATACCAATATGAGATTGTAGACCGGCAGATTATAATTAAGTCAAAGAGTGTTTCAAGTGTCTCACATCCGAATGCCTTATTCCAGTCTTCGCCACGAAAGATTACCGGACAAGTAAAAGATGCGTTGGGAGAACCCATTATCGGGGCGAATGTTGTCGTTAAAGGCACTACGAACGGAACGATTACGGATATCGATGGAAACTTCAGTCTGGAAGTACCGGACAATGCGATCTTGGTAGTTTCTTATATCGGTTATACGGATCGTACGGTCGAGGTCGGTAATTCTTCGAAAGTAATGGTTAGCCTGTCCGAGGATACCCAGAAGTTGGATGAGGTTGTGGTCGTAGGTTACGGAACGCAGAAGAAAGTGAATTTAACGGGAGCGATCTCCTCTTTGGATGCGGAGACGTTGGAGAATCGTCCGATCACCAACTCGACCCAAGCGTTGCAAGGTACGCAAGGTGTTTACGTAAATCAAGCGGGTGCTCAGCCGGGAGCGGACGGGGCGACGATTCGTATTCGTGGTCAGGGAACCTTGAACGATAATAACCCATTGATTTTGGTGGATGGTATCGAGTTCCCGTTGGAAGCGGTAAATCCGAATGATATTGAGAGTATTTCCGTATTGAAAGATGCGGCTTCTTCCGCTATCTACGGTTCTCGTGCGGCGAATGGCGTTGTCTTGGTAAAGACAAAGGGGGGAAAGAAAGGTAAGTTTACCGTCGATTATAATAACTATTTCGGCGTGCAGCAGGCTACCTATCTGCCTAACTTCGTATATGATCCGGTCGTGTTTATGGAAATGAGAAACCAAGCGCAACGGAACGAAGGTAAACTAACGGTGGATTATTCTGATGCGTTAATCGAGGAGTACAAACAAGGCATGTTAACAGACCCGATTATGTATCCGCAGAATAATTGGTTGGATATCATGTATAATAATGCCTTTATTATGGAGCATAACATGCGTTTCTCCGGAGGTGATGATAAATATACGTATTCCGTATCTTTAGGCTATGGTGATCAAAATGGAGTATTGCGTGGAACGGATTCTAATAAATATACTTTAGCTGTGAATACGACTGCTCAAGTGAATAGCCGCTTGAAGATCGGCGCTAATATCAATGCGCATTACCAGATCTATAATGAGCCGGTAGCGGGTGTGGCAAACTTAGTGGAGATGACTTATAAAGCGCAGGCTTTCCACCCGACTTATACGGCCGATGGTCGCTATGCGGATACTTTTATCCGTACTCCTGGGCATAATATCTATCGCCATCCGTTGGCGTTGGCCGATGAGGGCGAGAACAAGCATAAGTCCTTGCGTATGTTGGCGAATTTGTCTGCGGAATATAAGCTTCCGTTTGATATCGTTTATAACTTGAATGTCGGTTTAAACAAATATGATTATCTGCAATCTCGTTTTGCGCCTGATGTATACGAATATCAGTTGAAGACCAATGAGGAGAAACGAGTGGTTTATGACGGTCAGAATACACGCCATGCTTATAAAGGTGATAAGAATAACTTGGCAGTTACGGTATTCAATACCTTATCTTGGGGCAAGAAGTTCAATGATGCCCATGACGTAAAAGTCTTGGCTGGCTATAGTTTTGAGAGTGATGATAAGACTGAATTTTCCGCTAAGGTAGAAGGTTTCTTAGGGAACGAGTTGCACGAATTAAATGCGGGTTCTAGTAATCCGAGTGTAGCGGGCACTTCCTCGAGATCAGTCTTGATGTCTTATTTTGGTAGGGTGAATTATGGTTATAAAGACCGTTATTTATTTGAGGGTAACTTTCGTTATGATGGTTCGTCCCGTTTTGCCAAAGGAAATCGTTGGGGTATTTTCCCTTCATTCTCTGCCGGATGGCGTTTGAGCGAGGAAGAATTTATGAAAGATATTCCTTGGATCTACAATCTGAAATTGAGAGCTTCTTGGGGACAATTGGGTAACGAGCGTATCGATTTGTTCCGCTACGTGGACCTAATGAACTTGAAGGTGATAAAAAATGATGGTTCAATCACGGATTATAACTACCCGTTGAATGGAGCGATGCAATCCGGAGCGGCTATTACCGCCTATAACGATCCGAACATTACATGGGAGACAACGACCATGACGAATGTCGGTATTGACGCTAGCTTATTAAACGGAAACTTGGATTTCTCTTTCGAGTTCTTTGATAAACGTACTTCCGACATCTTGCGTAAGGTTACTTTGCCGGATCAAGTAGGTGGTCTGGATGGGCCGATCCGTAATATCGGCGAGGTGAGCAATAAAGGTTTCGAGTTGAATATGGGGTATCGGAACAATATCGGGAACTTCCGTTACGAGGTAAATGGAAATATGACCTTTATCAAAAATAAGATCGTTAGCTTGAAGGGGCAAACAATCATTGATGGAATGTTTATCTTGGAAGAAGGAAAGCCTATCGATTCTTATTATATGCTTCATGCTATCGGTATTTTCCAATCTGAGGAGGAAATCAAGAATAGTCCGTATCAAACCGCGGCTACTAAACCGGGATATCTGAAGTTTGAGGATACGAATGGAGATGGGAAAATTACCGAAGATGACCGCCAGATACGTGGTGGTGTGATTCCTAAGATAACTTATGGATTCAATATCAACTTAGGATATAAGGATTGGGATCTGAGCGCTTTCTTCCAAGGTGTAACTGATGTCTATACATATGGAGACCGCATTGGTGCTACTCCTTTATGGTTTGGTTGTGGTTTGCCGGAACAATGGTTGACGGATGCTTGGACTCCCGAGCGGGGAACCAGCGCTACATTGCCTATCTTGACTACATATGAAGGATGCTTGAACGAGAATTTCCGTACAAATGATTTCTGGTTGAGAAACGCCTCTTATTTACGTTTGAAGAACTTGCAACTTTCTTATAACGTACCGGTCTCTTTCTTGAAAAGCGGTGTTGTTAAGAGATTGAAGGTCTTTGTCAATGCGCAAAACTTATTCACGTTCTCTCCGATGAAGGATTTTGATCCGGAGAAGAACTTGAAGGGAAGCAACTGGTATGCCTATCCGTCTGTACGGACTTATACGGCAGGTGTTAATGTCACATTTTAAATAATAAGGAATAATAATATGAGACGTAAAATATATAAGATGATATGTGTCGCTGTCGCTTGTATGAGTTTAACCGCTTGTGATAGCTGGTTGGATGTAGATCCTTCCGACAAATATTCTACAGAAACATTTTGGAAGACGGAAGAACATGCGAGCGCCGGTATAATGGGATGTTACAACGCATTGAAACCTTGGCGTTCATTGCATACGATGGAATTCGATATGTTGACAGCGAATGCGATGCCTTATAACGAGGCGAATGGTACGCAAGCAATTGGAAAAGGTGAACATTTGTCTACTACGGCTTTAATCGGAAGCTTATGGAAGAACTGTTACGTTGGCATTGGCCGTACGAATACTTTCATCGCTAATGTCGGAGGTGTCGATATGGATGAGTCGGAGAAGGCGAAGATGGTGGGTGAAGCCAAGTTCTTACGAGCTTTCTATTATTTAAGTCTGGTCGATAAATTCGGAGGTGTACCGCTGATTATAGATGCTCCCAATGCGGATGAGCAAGCCGAATTACCTCGCAATTCCAAGGAAGAGGTAGTGAATCAGATTGTCAAGGATTTGGAGGAGGCCGCTGCCGTGCTACCGGACACCTATGCTAGCTCAGACTTGGGACGTGCGACAAAAGGTGCCGCATTAGCGTTAAAAGCCCGTACTTTATTATATAATTCTCGTTGGGCGGAGGCGGCCCAAGCTGCTAAGCAGGTAATGGAGTCTGGCGTTTATCAATTATTCAATGATTATCGTCATTTCTTTAGCGAAGATAATAAATATAATTGTGAGGTAATCTTTGATATAGAAGCGAAATTGCCAGAGTATCCAACGGATTATGATCAGAATATCTGGCGCTTGAATCGTCCGGCTCCCTTGAAGGAACTGGTTGATACATATCTCTGTGTTGACGGGAAGACGATAGAAGAGTCACCACTTTATGATCCGACTCGTCCGTATGAGAACAGAGATCCCCGTTTATTGAAATCGATCGTTTGCATCGGTTATCCGTATTTAGGAAAGACGATCACAAAAGAAGATGTGGCGACTACGGGTTTCGGTGTGAAGAAATATACTTCTTATGAGGATGATGTAACGATTCCTTTAGTAGAACGTTCGGCTTTCAATTTCATTTTGATTCGTTATGCGGAAGTTCTGTTGACGTATGCCGAGGCGCAGAATGAGGCGAGTGGTCCTGATCAGTCAGTTTATGATGCCATCAACCAATTGCGTAGGCGTCCGGATATCAATATGCCGGAAGTACCAAAAGGTTTGACGAAAGATCAGATGCGTGAGGTAATCCGCCGTGAACGCCGTATCGAGTTGACCTTTGAAGGACTCTACTATTCGGATATCTTGCGCTGGAAAACCGCCGAGAAAGAAAATAATGGTATGATGCATAATTATGAGGGAATAGAAGTCGTGAAACGTTCTTTTAATCCGAAACGAGATTATTTATGGCCGATCCCTTATAACCAAACAGTCTTGAACCCTAATTTGGAGCAAAATCCGAACTGGGATTAATTCTTGGGTAAATTAAAAACTGTTATCTTTGAAGTGCCAAACACAGGATGGCACTTCAAAGCCAATATTTCAATAAATAATATCATGAAGAATAAACTAATGTTACTGACGGCCGCCTCAGCTTTTTCAATGGCAGGCATAGCCGCTGATTACACGAATATCGTCCTGATCAATTTGGATGATGTGGGTTACGGAGATTTTTCTTTTAATGGAGCTTACGGATATACCACTCCGAATATCGATAAGATGGCGGCGGAAGGCGTTCGTTTTACGCACTTTTTGGTAGGACAACCGATCAGTGGAGCCTCTCGTGCCGGCTTGTTGACCGGCTGCTATCCGAATCGTATCGGTTTTTCCGGCGCTCCGGGGCCAGATTCGAACTACGGTGTCCATCCAGAGGAGATGACGATCGCAGAGGTATTGAAACAGAAAGGATATAGTACCGCTATCTTCGGTAAATGGCATTTAGGTAGCCAAAAGGAGTTCCTCCCCTTGCAAAATGGCTTCGATGAGTATTATGGGTTGCCGTATTCTAACGATATGTGGCCATTCCACCCGCAACAAGGTGAGGTCTTTAATTTCCCAGATTTGCCGACTTATGACGGAAATGAGATTATCGGTTATAATACGGACCAAACACGGTTGACTACGGATTATACCACCCGTTCTGTTAATTTCATCAAGAAGAATAAGAATAAGCCTTTCTTCTTGTATCTGGCCCATAATATGCCCCATGTACCGTTGGCCGTTTCCGATAAATTCAAGGGAAAGAGCGAGCAGGGTTTATATGGCGACGTGATGATGGAGATCGACTGGAGTGTAGGTGAGATATTCAAGGCATTGCGTGAGCTGGGCTTGGAAGATAATACGTTGGTGATCTTGACTTCCGATAATGGCCCTTGGACCAATTACGGGAATCATGCCGGTTCAGCTGGTGGGTTACGTGAGGCAAAGGCTACAACCTTTGATGGTGGTAACCGGGTTCCTTGTATCATGTACTGGAAAGGTAAGACGTTACCGGGTACGACTTGTAATAAGTTAGCTTCTAATATCGATCTTCTTCCTACGTTCGCCGAGATCACGCAGGCTCCGCTTCCTCCTCGCAAGATTGACGGAGTAAGTATCTTGCCGTTGATCGAGGGTAAAAAAGACGCCAACCCACGTGAGTCTTTCGTCTATTACTATCGAAAGAATGACTTGGAGGCTGTTACGGATGGAATGTTCAAATTGGTATTCCCCCATAAATACGTTACTTATGGGGCTTATGAGCCGGGAAACGACGGCCAGCCGGGTAAGTTGACGAATCTGGAGATCATGAAGCCGGAGATGTACGACCTGCGCCGTGATCCGGGAGAGCGTTATAACGTGATTACCCAATATCCGGAGGAAGCCGCTAAATTGATGAAGATCGCGGACCAGAAACGCCATGAGTTAGGGGATGACTTGACTCGTATGAAGGGTACGGAACGTAGGGAACCGGGTTTAGTACAAGGGAAAAAACGTCATGACTTATGAAACAATCGATCATTAGTATCGGAATGACTGCCTGTTGTCTTTCGGGAAACGGGCAGTCTCTCTTTGCCGCCAATAAACCGGCGCAAGAGGAACGTCCCAATATCTTGTTTATCCTATCGGATGATCATACTTCCCAATCGTGGGGTATTTACGGGGGCGTGTTGGGGGAATATGCCCGCAACGAGAATATCCGTCGCTTGGCTGCGGAGGGTTGCGTATTGGATAATTGTTTTTGTACGAACTCGATCTCTTCTCCGAGTCGCGCGGCGATCTTGACCGGAGCCTATAGTCACGTGAACGGTGTCTACACGTTAAGTGATTCTTTTGATCCGGAGCAGGATAATATCGCCAAGCAAATGCGGGCGGGAGGCTATCAGACCGCTTTGGTCGGTAAATGGCATCTGAAAACGCAACCGCAAGGTTTCGACTTCTATTCCGTGTTTCATGACCAAGGCGAGTACCGGGACCCTACTTTTATAAATTGTACGGAACCTTGGCCGGGTGAGCGTAATTTCGGGGAGCGGGTACGAGGTTTCTCCACGGATATCGTGACAGATAAGGCGATCCGTTGGATGAAAGAGGCCGATAAGGACCGGCCTTTCATGATGTGTTGTCATTTCAAGGCTACACACGAACCTTGGGATTTTCCAGAACGGATGAGGCATTTGTATGACGGCGTTGTTTTCCCGGAACCGGAGAACTTATTTGATTGGGGGCCGGAGACGAATGGACGTACTTTCTCCGGACAGCCTTTGGAGGAGTTGGCCCGTCGTTGGGACGTGGCGTCGCAAGACCCTGATAAATGGTGGTGCCGGTATCCGGAGTTGCCTTTTACGACGAAGGGGATGCATCGATCTGCCGCCCGTAGCGCCGCTTACCAGAAATTGGTGCGCGACTATCTGCGTTGCGGGGCTACGATCGACGATAATATCGGGAAGTTATTGAAAGCGCTGGACGATATGGGAATCGCCGATAATACGATCGTGGTGTACGTATCCGACCAAGGTTATTTCTTAGGAGAGCATGGTTTCTTCGATAAGCGTATGATGTATGAGGAGTCTCTACGTATGCCTTTCGTGATCCGTTACCCGAAAGAGATCCCGGCGGGGACCCGCAATAAGGATATGATCTTGAACGTGGATTTTGCCTCTTTGCTGGCGGATTACGCAGGCGTGAAGACCCCGAATGAATCGCAGGGCCATAGTTTTCGCGATAATCTGAAAGGAAATACCCCAAAGGATTGGCGTAAGGAGATGTATTATCGTTATTGGACCCAACATTCGAACCGTCCGGCCCATATGGGTATCCGTAATGAGCGGTATAAACTGATGTTTTTCTATGGCGACCGTCTGAATATGACTGGTTCGGAGGATAAGACCACGACACCAGCATGGGAGTTTTACGACCTTCAATCCGATCCTCGTGAGAATCACAACGCTTATAACGATCCCCAATACGCCAAGATCATCCGGCAAATGAAGGAGGAGATGCTGAAGCTGCGGAAAGATGTTAAGGATGAGGACACGAATACCCCTAAAATGAAGGAGATTATGGATACCTATTATTGGTAAAAAGAAAACGGAGGGAGACGTAGCGTGCTGCGTCGCCTATCCTTTGTAATAGAAGTCCACGCTAGCAACCGAGAGGGAGTGCGGTATGTTATAAAGCATGTATTTCTAGAAAGAAGAAGGAATTTGTTCTTTTGTGAAAAAGAAGTCTTATGTTTGTGCACGATATGAAAAACAGGGTTTATATGGCCCCGTTATCAGTAAAAAACCAGCCTTGACATGAATACAAACAGAGATAAGGCTGTCTCTTTTGGGCGGGACGGCGGAGATGTCCGCCGTCCCGTTTTTTTGTCAATGAGCCAGAGCCGTATGTTACATCCGTTCCAGCTCCGGGGGAGCCAGAGCGGAATATCGCCCGTTGGCTATGTGAATAACGACAAGCTGCGTCTTTCCGGATACCTATTTCGTTAAATCATAAGCCTCTATCACGCATTCCAAAGCGCAAGCGTTTGCTGCCGAGTTTTCCTTGTGGAAAGGGCCGTACCAATAACAACCGAAGCTTTTGGATGTGGGGTCATAATCTTTCGTGATGATGGATTCTGCGTTTTTCAAGATGAAATCTTTATAAGCCGGATTCTTTGTCACTTCATACAGGAAGGCTAAATGACGGATGAAGATACCCTTAAATTGGACACCGTCGTTGCTATCATCGATCTCGGGCTTCATTTCACGGAGAATACCCTCGTCAGTTATCAATTGTGTGGTGATGGTAGCGTCGGCGATCTTTTCCGCTAGTTCCAAATAAGATTTATCGTTGGTTTGGAGATACATCTCGGCTAAGACAGCGATGGCTACGCCTTGGTTATACGTGTAGTGGGCGTTGCGGTTGGGGGTACAATCGTCTTTCGTGCCGTCCTCGATTTGGTAGATGTCCGTATTGATCATGCCGGTTTGCGTATACCAATCCACGTTCTTCTTGAACCAGTCGAGATACGCCGGATTTTGGGTCGCTTTATATAATCGGATAGCTGTCAGGGAGAACAGGTTGTTCGCTATGGAGTTCTTGTAATGCAAAGGGTTCTTTTTCCAGAAGATGCCACCTCCGCAAGCGTCGCTCCAGCCAGTTGTCATATCATCGAATATGATCTCGGCCATATCTAGGTACTTTTTCTCTCCGGTCAGTTTGGAGGCCTCGATCCATGCCAATGCCCACCAACCCTCGTCATCGTAATAATCGTTGATGAAGTTGTCGCAATAACGGGGAGTACCGGTTGAGTCTACGCCTACTTGGTAATGACGGGCTTTCTCGAATACATCCTCTATGACAGAAGGGATGGCCGGATCTTTGGTTACGGCACCGTAGCGAATGGTGGCGGTCAATACGTTCGCCGAGTTCCACCAGCCGGCTGTTTCCCAGATACCGGTCGTGTCGTTTCTCCAGCTTAGGGAGGTTTGTACGCATTCTCGCATCTTTCCTTCAAAAGGGGAAAGTTTGCTACAGGATAGCATGAAAAATACAAGCAATACGCTTGTCAGGAAATGTTTGTACATACGTATTTATTAAAATAAGATTAGATTAAGCTACAAAGATAAATGATCTTTTTGAACTTTATTTAAACTTTGTACCTTTGTCTGACGGAATCTAAGATACTTCAATATTAATCATAAAAGAAAAACACGGTAAGATGAAAAAGCAAATCTTATTTATTTGTTGTGCGGTAATCGCATACTGCCTGAGCGCCTGTAATACGGCACCTCAGCAAGTGCCTTTGAAAGAGAAGAATCTGCCAAAGCATGTAATCTTGATTGGTTTCGACGGCTTGAGCGCCCATTGCTTGAATAATGGGGCGGATATGCCTACTTTCCGTAAGATGATGGCGGAAGGTGCTTCCACGTTAGAGAATCGTTCGATCCTGCCTTCGTCGAGTGCTTGTAATTGGGCTTCCATGTTTATGGGAGCAGGACCGGAGTTGCACGGATATACGGAGTGGGGATCTCGTACGCCGGAGCTTCCTTCCCGTGTCGTGAATAGCGACAACCGTTTCCCGAATATCTTCGGCATGTACCGGGATAAGGCTCCCGAGGCTGAGATTGGCTATATCTATGAGTGGGAAGGCATGAATTATCTGGTGGATACCTTGGCCATGAGCTTCCGTAAGCATGCCCCGATGTCGGCTGAGAACCCGAACGGATGTACCCCGGTAGCCGTTCAGTATATCAAGGAGAAGAAGCCGAACCTTTGCGCGATTATATACGATCAGCCGGATGGTACCGGACATGGCAAGGGATGGAGTTCCCCGGAGTATTTCGCCATGGTGAATCATTTGGACAGTTGCTTGACGCAAGTGATGGACGCCGTTCGTGAGGCGGGTATCATGGATGATACGGTGGTTATACTGACGGCCGACCACGGCGGTATCGAGACCGGTCACGGTGGCAAGACGATGAACGAGATGCAAACCCCGATCGTTTTCTATGGAAAGAACGTAAAGAAAGGCTTCAAGATCCCGGAGAGCACGATGGTATATGATATCGCCGGTACGATGGCTTACCTATTGGACGTACCGCAGCCGCAGGTGTGGATCGCCCGTCCGATATTATCAGCTTTCGAGGATAATTAAAAACATAGATCATGAAGAAAGTTATTTATTCTTTTATTTTTCTTTTTTGCGCCGTATTAACCTTACAGGCGGAGACAATGGTGGTTGCCACCTATAATTTGCGTAACGCCAACGGCGGCGATTCCACGAACGGTAACGGTTGGGGACAACGTTATCCTTACATCGCCCAGATCGTACAGTTTCACGGGTTCGATATCTTTGGTACCCAAGAGGGCAAATATTCGCAATTGCAGGACTTGAGGCAAGCCATGCCCGGATACGATTATATCGGCGTGGGACGTGACGATGGTAAGCAGGCGGGAGAGCATTCGGCTATCTTTTACCGCACGGATAAGTTCGAGGTCTTGGAGCATGGCGATTTCTGGCTATCCGAGATCACCGACCGTCCGAATAAGGGCTGGGATGCCGTCCTTCCCCGTATCTGTACGTGGGGTGAGTTCCGGGATAAGCAAACCGGTTTCACTTTCTTGTTCTTCAACCTTCACATGGACCATGTAGGCGTACAGGCACGTGCCGAGAGCGCCAAGCTGATCTTGGAGAAGATCAAGGAGTTCCCCAAGAAACTTCCCGCTATCCTTACCGGCGATTTCAA
>OOIF01002472.1_pt1 | contig 12512 bp, 10 predicted proteins | sample 1691961 | NCBI WGS metagenome assembly OOIF01 (sample SAMN06348146, study PRJEB24527) | human gut metagenome | biome: human gut; feature: ankylosing spondylitis patient; material: feces | host: Homo sapiens | place: China | collected 2015-10 | reverse complement strand
CGCCGGCACACAAAGACTCAGCAGATCCGTCCCCGACAGGCGGCTGACTGCTTCCAGCACATTCATTTTTTTCTTGTCTCGGACTGCCGGAACCCGGAAACGTCCATCCTTCTGAAAACCCGCTGTGATCGTCAGAACCGGCGCCCACAGCGCTTCCTCGTCCAGCTCATCGTCCTCATCGTCAGGCTCCCAATCATCGATATAATCCTGTATCTCCTTTCCTTTCCGGACTGCTTCTGCAACCACCTCTTCATTTCCGTGAGCCGTCTCTTCTGTCTTTTTTACCTCCTGGCGGCGCGCTCCATCCTCATCCAAATACGAACGATACCCCCGCATCTCCTCCTGTACCATGCCCCAGGAGGTTTCTTCCAGATCCGGCTGGGCTTCCTGCGCCCCTTGCTCCGATCCCTGCAGTTCTTTCGCAAGCCGGTCCGCCTGTTTTTCATACGCCGCAACCAGCCCCGGAATCTGCTTTAATTCTTTCTCTAAGCTTTCCGCCGATTGAAAGAACGAGCTTCCATCTGCCTGGCGAACCGCTGCCTCCATCTCCTCCAGATGTTTCTCCTGTTTTTGCAGGCAGGCTCCGATCGCCTCGATCGACTCTTCCAGACGCAGCACTTTTCTGCCATTTTCCTGATATCCTTCCGCAATTCCATGAACCGCCCTTGCTTCCGTCATCCGTTTTTCCATCTCAGGCAGTTCAGACTCCTCACTTTCCAGCGTCCAGACACCCACTTTCATATAATCGGTAACTTCCTTCGCAAAGAAATCCCCATTATGGCCGGTGATCGCATCCATCGCTTCGATCTGTGCCTTGCCGCCGCTGACCGGATAAAAGGGCGCTGCCGCCAGATATGTTTCCATCTGCGGCTCCATCTCCGCCGCCAGGCGCTCTTTATCCGCACATTCCAGCACAAAAATCCGGTATTTATCCCAAATCTCCCGGTGATAACAGCTCATCAGCGAATCCAGGGAGGAATTGAGCGCCATCTGCATATACCAGCCGCTTCCAGCTGCCCGGGCGGACTCAAACAGCCCGCCCATCAGCGCACAGATACAGGTCAGAATCAAACTCAGGAAAACTGTGATCTCCCCGCAAACTTCCTTTTCTGTTTCAATGTGCCGTTCTGCCCGGATCAATATACCTCCTTCGACTTGCTGTTGATCTGTTTAAAGATATTTGTAAGAAGCGTATTAATCTGCTTTTTAAAGACAATGACCAGACCGATCAGCACCACCAGAATCAGCACTAATTCAATGACCCCCACGCCATCCTCGTCCATCAGAAACGATTTTACTTCTCTTACCAGATACGCTTTATCCATATACTTTTTCTCCTTTCTCCCCATTTTTCAGATCCCAAACGCCAGAAACGCCGGGACTGAAACCATCACCATAATAATCATCAACATCAAAAACAATGGAAGCATCAGCTTTGTGGATGCCTCTTCCCCCCGGCGTCTTGCCAGTGCTTTCTCTTCTTCAAACGCCGACTCCATCTCTGTCTCCAGCGCCTTTCGAAGTCCTTCTGCCCCATTTCTGACATTCTGCTCCAAAAGCCCGGAAAGCTTCCGGTACGGTCTCAGGCGGCAGCCCGCACCAAATTCCGCATATGCCTGTAGTTCCGGGACACCGCGCTGCATCCGGTGATATGCCGCTGCCATTTCCCGGTATGCCGCCCGCTCCGTCTGTGTTCCCGCCCGGCATGCCGCCTCGTATTCCAGCACAATCCGTTCCCATGCCCGGCGGACCGGAAGCCCCGCCCCGGAAAATACGGTCAGCTTTGACACAATCTCCGGGTAGTCTTCCATCAGTTCCCGCTTTTTCTTCTTTTTCTCCTCACTCTCCTTCTGTTTTTCATAAAGAGGAAGCAGAATTGCCGCCGCAATCCCCAGCACCGGAAACAGCAGATATTCCCTGTCTCCGCGCACCCGGTAAGATAAATTCTTCCCCTCATACATCTTTGGCAGAACCAGCTGACCTTCCGTTCTCTGCGCCTCATCCATCTGCTTTAACAGCTGCTTAAAACCTGCCTCTTTTTCCTGCTGCTTCGTCCGAAGCGGCGGATATAGCGTGACCGGAAACCGGTACTCCCGGCTGAATGCCCCCGCCTGCAGGGATGCGGTCAGTTCTGTCTGAATCCCCTTCTCCGGGCATTCTTCATTTAAAACTGTCCCATCTGTCTGAATCCATTCCGCATCCTCCGGTGTCCAGCGGACCCGGATGCCCTCTTCTTCCAGCCAGCCAACGAGATGTAGATCTTCCCTTACCTCCTGCAGGGACGGATTGTTTCCCCGAATTAAATCCGCCAGTTTACCTCCCGCCTCCAGCAATGCTTTTTTTGCATCCTCTTCCGCATATTCCCGCTCTCCGAGCGAAATCTCCACTGGAATCTCCTTCTCGCACAGTCCGCGCACCCACACTTCCTGCTGTCGTTCCCCTTCTCCGTATGCATAGCGGTTCAGCCGGTTCCCATCTTCCAGCGCCCCATCCCGTTTTTCCACCAGATATCCCGCAACTGCCAGAATTATCCCCAAAAGAATGCATAAAACCTGCTTTTTCCCCATTTTTCCCATGCTGTTTCACACCTCAATCTGAAGAATTTTCCCCGATACCCTCCATGCCAGCAGATAGACCACCAGACACCCGGTCATCACCACCCGCCCCACCGCTGTCTCATACATCTGTGAGAAAAAGCCCGGCGATGACAAATCCACGTAGAGCACGATCAGGTACGGCATCAGGTTCATAATTCTCTGTTCAAACTGCTTTTCTGCCGTCATCGTGAGAATTTCCTCCCGCACCTGAATGCGATCCGAAATCACGTGAACGACATGGTGAACCACGCTTGCCAGCTCGCCCCGGCTCCGTTTGGATACAGTAAAAATAACAGAGAAATTTTCCACCTCATCCAGACCACTCCTCTTCGCAAAGGAAGAAAGCAGCGCCTCCACGGTCCGGTTCATTTTAAGCTGGCTTGCCAGATATGAAAACTCACGGGTAATCATCCCTTCTTTTCCGTATTGTTCTTCCAGATCGCGCACGCTCGCAATAAACGCATTTTCCACTGAATAGCCTGCAGCCAGCGCCGAAGCCACGATCTGAATCGCTTCCTTAAACTGGAGCCGCAGCTCCTCTTTTCTCCGGCGGCAGAGTTCCCGCCTCTTAAAAAACGGCCGCAGCATCCCCGCCGGAAGCATCAGAACGAACGCCAGAAATGAACGGTAGAATACATATGCCGTCACGGCGCACACCGCTGTTCCCTCCAGAAGGTAACGTATCCACTCCTGCCCCGTCAGGTGGTAAACCCGGTAATCAGAAAGCACTTCCTCCCGCGAATCTGCGCCGCCCCTCAAATCTGCCAACCTGGACAAGTGCTCCTTCCACCTGTCCGGAACCAGCCTCCCCGCTTTCCTGAAACTGATAGATGGGAGAAAGGCGGATTTCCCCATTTTCATAGCCTATCACCTCCGTGATCTCCAGCACCTTCCGGCTCCGGTCCCGCATCCGCCCGACATGGACCATCAGATCGAGTGCTGAACCGATCTGGCTCCGGACCGCCGCAAGCGGCAGCTCTGCTGCCATCAGAACCATCGTTTCCAGTCTTGAGAGCATATCTTTGGCGCTGTTTGCATGTCCGGTTGAGAGCGAGCCATCGTGCCCCGTATTCATCGCCTGCAGCATTTCCAGCGCCTCGCCGCCCCGGACCTCCCCAACGATGATGCGGTCCGGACGCATTCGGAGACTCGCCCGGATCAGATCGCGCATGGAAATCTCCTGCGAACCATCCCGGTTCTCTACCCTTGTTTCCAGACTGACAAGATTCGTTACATGGCGGATTTGAAGCTCTGCCGAATCCTCGATCGTAATGACGCGTTCCTCCTGGGGAATATAGCCGGACATGGCGTTTAAGATCGTCGTTTTTCCCGATCCGGTTCCGCCGCTGATAAAAATATTGAGTCCCCGCTCGACCGCTTTCTGCAAAAATGCCGCTGCCTCCCGGCTGATACTTTTTAACTCAATCAGGCGTTCCATCGTGATCGGTTCCGGGAACTTCCGGATCGTTACAATCGGGCCATTTAACGCCACCGGTGCCAGCACCACGTGGACACGCGAACCATCTTCCAGTCTCGCATCCGCAATCGGGGATGCCAGATTGACCGTCCGGTTGACACGGCTTACAATCTGCTGAATCAGATCCTCTAGCTGCCCTACCGAATCAAAGTGCTTTTCTAACTCTTCCACACGCCCCTGCCGCTCGACAAAAATGTGCTCCGTGCCATTTACCATGATCTCCGTGATCGTCGGATCATCGACCAGCTCCTGCAAAATATCCAGCCGTCTGAATGAATCAAACAGCTCTTTTCTCAAACAAAGCCGCTCTTTTAACGGCAGATACGCCCCTTCTGCCGCTTCCAGAATCGCCATGTCGATCAGGTCGCGCAGCTCCTCATCCTCCACCTGCATACGGCTCTCCATCTGCTCCATCAGACGCTGCCTCAAAACCATTTTCTGCTCCTGCATACTTCCCCCTGCCAGTTGTTTCTCTCACAACCGTTTACTCTATTAGAATGACTGGCAAAATCCCGCTCCATTTATCCCTGTCAAAAGACTTTGCCCCTTCTAATTTAACCCACAATGAACATTATCCGCCCACACTGCTTCCCCGCAGCAGCTGCCGTACATAATCACCCAGTTCTCCCCATAAGAGCTGGTCAATATAATCGCCCCGTCCAAAACTGCCGTGATACGGAAGCTTCAGGCGTTTAATACGTTCCCTTAGCATGCCATTTCCTGTCTGTGAAAAATACTGCTCCAGCTCCTTAAGCTTTGCCAAAGACACCGGATCTTCCCGGATCGGCATATAAATTACCCGGCACAGCTTCATTACCGAAAGCGCCGTCCTGCGCCCGCTTCCTATATCCACTACCAGCGTATCATACGCACTCTCCCCGGCAATTGCCCGTATAAGCCCCGCGATTGCCTCCTCTCCCGCCTGATCCAGATCCTCCGGATAGCGCACCGGCGGAATATAGTCCAGCTCCCCCATCGTGTGGACAACGCTGCTCAAACGAAGCGAATTATAGCTTCCACCGTTGTAAAAATACAACAGATCCGACAAATCACTCTTATATTCTTCTTTCATCAAAACCGACAGACCGGAAAATTCCTCCAGGTTCAGATACAGCACCCGCTCCTCCTGTGCCAAAAGTTTTCCCATTGTCAGGGCAAACGAGGTCTTTAAACACCGTCCAACCGGCGAATACACTCCCAAGACCTTCGCCAGCCCCCGCCCGGACACCTCCGGCAGCTCCCCCGGGCTTTCCCCATACCAGGTCATCACGTCGCGCACAATCGCATCGCTGGACTGGTATTTGTAGACACAGGGAACTGACGGACTGACCGGTTTTCCCCCATTATCCGATAAAAGAATAACCTTTTCCGCCCGGATGGACTCCTTTTCTTCCGCCGGAACATGCTCGCCCAACAACAGAAGCTTTACCGGATGTTCTGCCGCAAATGCCCGCAGCCGCTCGATCGAGCTGAACGCCACCACCTCAAACGGTATTTTTTCCTTCTGGTTAACTACCTCTGCAAACCGCGCCGCATAGACCGGATCCACATCATACACCGCCAGAATATGCTTCATCGCACCGCCACCTCCCTAATCACAAACCATTTCCCCTACAGATACCGAATCAGCTCCGCCCCAATCACCCCCAGAAACAGGCACGGTGCCAGACAAAAAGATGCCTCTTTTCCATCCCGCGCTTCCAGATAGTACGGCTCGACGCTTCCCCCAAGCGCGGACCGGTACAAATAAAACACAAGATATGTAAGTCGCTGCCTGGCAATCCCACGCCGGATAAGTAATACGAGCGACCATATTCCGGCAGCTGCCATCCCGCACAGGAAAATCCGCCCGCCCTGCCGCAGCCCGGCGGCACCAAACAGGACGGCTGCCATTTTGATGTCCCCCGCACCTATCATGCGAAACAGATACAGAGGGAACAGGACAATCAGTAAACTCCCGATACGAATCAAATATCCACAAGTCTCGCCAATCCCCATCATAAGCGCCGCCCCATATCCCGGCAGCCGCCCGTCCCATCCGGCCGTATATCCCATCTTCATCCCCAGACCAAACCGAATCAAAAGAAACAACAGGCCGCCAATCAGAAGCATCCCATTGGGAATACGGCGTTTTTTCAAATCCCAAAACGCACAGCCGCCACTAAACAACAGCAGCAAAAAGGTCAATCCATCCCCTCCTTCTCTTTCGCATACATGAAACAAACAATTTCTGCACTGTATGTCCTCTTTTCAAAACTCCTGCCGCAAACGATAGCTGCCAGTCCTGCGCCAGCTTTTACCGCCACCTTTTTCCATTCATTTCCTGTATGCACTTCAAACATTCCTGAAAAATTATCGAACATTTCTCTGAACTTAACTTTTAGAATCTTAATAATAGATCAACGAGAAATCCGGATTCCCGTGACAGATGGAAGAACCCATCCATGAATGTTCCTCCATTATGAACAGTTTTTGGTCAAAAGTCAATCCCAAAACACCCGAAATATGCGCCAAAAACATCTCAAAAACTTTGTGCATCTGAACCCATTGTTTTAGCTAGACAATTTCGTTATTTGAAAATAATTGCCAAAATATCTCTTTATTTTTTGTCTATAAATACCCATTCCAGCATTTTCCTTTCCATTGACTGACGAAACAAAAAATGGTAAAATACTATTAGTTTAAATTTTTAAACCATTATAGAAGGAGGAGCCGCGATGAAAAAAGGAATAGAACTCAAACAGCATTTTCATACCTGTATGCCTCTTTTTATCGCGCTGGGTGATGAAATACGGCTGACGATCATCGAAGCACTGACGGACGAAGCCCTCACGGGACGCACAAAAAACACCCCTATGAACACAAATCAGCCTGATAAAAACGATGACCGTCCAATCAGCCTGCCCACCCAGCCCCGTCCGCACGGCTTAAATGTCCGGGAAATCACCGAACGGACCAGCCTGTCGCGCCCGGCAGTTTCCCACCATTTGAAGATCTTAAAGACAGCCGGGCTGATCGACGTCCACCGGGAGGGAACCTGCAATTATTATTACCTCTCGATCGAAGACAGCACCCGGAAATTGATGCAGCTCGGACATCTGCTGGAATCCGTGCTTTCCATGAACGCCTGAACCAGGATGCATATCTTTCCATTTTCTGAATATACTGATCGTTGTACCAATTTATAGGATTCAGAAAGAGAGCATCAAACCATGAAGCACAACCGCACCCACTGCTCCGGGAGCACCAGCACGGACATTTTTTCCGCCCACCCTGACCCGGAGCTGCTGACAGAACTGCGACAGACCATGAGCACGATCAACACCGTTTTCAACCATTTTGAAGAGGTCGTCGATCCGACTCTGATTGACTGCTATATCTACGAACTGAAAGCCGCACACCTCCGGTATCAGTTCCTTTTACGACATATTAAACAACAGGAAAATACCATTTAACCGACACAAGGAGGACCTTTCTCATGACAGCCTGGTACGACAAAGCTATCTTTTACCATATGTATCCTCTGGGAATGACCGGAGCACCGTTTGCCAATCCCTATCCTGTCTCCGATGGGACAGCGGATGGCACCAGGGACGTTTCCTCCGATTCCCGCATGGACGAACTGATGCAGTGGATTCCCTATTTAGAGAGCCTGCATATTTCCGCGATTTACATCGGACCGCTGTTTGAATCATCCACGCACGGCTATGATACCCGCGATTTCCGGCTCATCGACCGGCGGCTGGGAACCAACGTTTCGTTCCGATCTTTCGTGGACTGCTGCCATGAGCATGGCATCCGCGTCGTCGTGGACGGCGTGTTCAACCACACCGGTCGCGAATTTTTCGCCTTCCGCGACCTGCAGGCGCACCGTGACCAGTCCCCTTACGCCGGATGGTACAGGAACGTCAATTTCGGCTGGGGCAGCCCGCTGGGCGATTCCTTCGGCTATGAATCCTGGCACGGCATCTGGGAGCTTCCCTGCTTAAACCACCGAAACCCGGAAGTGCGGAACTATCTGCTTGACACTGTCCGTTTCTGGGTGCAGGAATTTGACATCGACGGTATCCGCCTCGACTGCGCGGGCGATCTTTCCTTTGAATTTATGCAGGAACTGCGCCGGCTGGCAAATGAAATCAAGCCGGAATTCTGGCTGATGGGCGAAGTCATCCACGGCGAATACGCCCGCTGGGTCAATCCGCAGATGCTTCATTCCGTCACCAACTACGAGATGCACAAAAGTATCTATTCCGCGCACAACGACCACAATTATTTCGAACTGGCACACAATGTCCGCCGCCTCGAAGCGGTGGGGCGGGATCTCTACACCTTTGTGGACAACCACGACGAAGACCGGATCGCAAGCAAACTGTTAAATCCGGCACATCTTGCGCCGCTTTACACGCTGCTGTTCACTCTTCCGGGCATTCCGTCCATCTATTATGGAAGTGAATGGGGCATTCAGGGACGCCGCGGACACAACTCTGATACGGAACTCCGTCCGAGAATCCTGCCGCCGAGACCGCTTGCAGAAGAAATGCAGACCAGCGACGGACAAAACACCGGCATCCGCACAGATGGCAACTGCCAGAGCTTTTCGAGCGCCACAGGCCCAAACATACACGCAGGCGCAAACACCTGCTGCCAGACCACTTCAAGCACCACAGGCTCAAACACAGATACCAGCGCAGGCACCGTGACACCGCTTACACTTCTGATCCAGAAACTCGCCGCCATCCACGCCGCCGAACCGGCGCTTCACGGTGGGCGTTATCAGGAACTTCTGCTGACAAACCGGCAGTACGCATTTGCCAGACACGGTGACCACCAGGCGATCCTTACCGCTGCCAACAACGATGACAACGCCGCTTATTTACAAGTTCCGCTTCCATTCCACACGACAACGGAACAAGCTACGGATCTGATTACCGGAAAATCGTTTTTGATCGATAAGAATACAAACAAAATTCAGATAGAATTAGAGGGTAACAGCGCTGTTATTCTCGGAATCACGGAGGGGTAACCTTATGAAAAAAGCAGCTTCCACTACTAAACGAACCACATCGAAAAAACCAAAGACAGAGGGACTCGGCGTGATCGGCGAGCTTGACCGGTATCTCTTCGGAGAAGGCCGCCACTACCAGCTCTACCACAAGCTGGGCGCACACCCTTATACATATCGCGGACAGGACGGCTACTATTTCGCGGTCTGGGCGCCGCACGCAGCCGCCGTCAGCCTGGTCGGCGACTTCAACGCCTGGAATCCGGATGCAACCCCGATGAAGCCGGTCGCAGACAGCGGCATTTACGAGCTCTTCGTACCGGGACTTGGCGTGGGACAGCTCTACAAATTCGCCATCACCACGCACACGGGAACGATTTTATTTAAGGCAGATCCATATGCATTTTCGGCAGAATACCGCCCGGGAACCGCTTCCGTGACCGCCGATATCCGCGGCTTCAAATGGAACGATTCCAAATGGATGGAATCGCGCGCGGGCACCGATCCGGTCAAGGCGCCAATCTCTATCTACGAGGTTCACTTAGGATCCTGGAAAAAGAAAAACCGCCCGGAAAAGGACGGTTACTACACTTACATGGAAGCCGCGCATGAGCTGGCTGACTATGTCCTGGAAATGGGCTACACCCATGTAGAGCTCATGGGAATCGCCGAACATCCGTATGACGGCTCCTGGGGCTATCAGGTCACCGGCTATTTTGCCCCGACCTCCCGCTACGGAACCCCGGCGGAATTTATGTATTTCGTCAATTACTTACATAAAAAAGGCATCGGTGTCATCCTAGACTGGGTTCCGGCGCATTTTCCGAAAGATGCACATGGACTTGCCGATTTCGACGGACAGGCGCTCTATGAGTACGCCGACCCGCGCAAAGGCGAGCACCCGGACTGGGGTACCAAGGTCTTTGATTATGCCAAAAACGAGGTATCCAATTTTCTGATCGCCAACGCGCTCTACTGGCTCGATGAATACCACATCGACGGTCTGCGCGTGGACGCCGTCGCTTCCATGCTTTACTTAGACTATGGACGCCAGGACGGACAGTGGGTACCAAATAAATATGGCGACAACAAAAACCTCGAAGCCATCGAGTTTTTCAAACATTTAAACAGCGTGATCCGCGGCCGGAAGGACGGCGCCATCATCATTGCCGAGGAATCCACCGCCTGGCCGAAGGTTACCAAGAGCCCGGAGGAGGACGGTCTTGGATTTACCTTCAAATGGAATATGGGCTGGATGCATGACTTCCTCGAATACATGAAGCTCGACCCGTATTTCCGTAAATTTAACCACAACAAAATGACCTTCGGCATCACCTACTGCACCAGCGAAAACTTCATTCTGGTGCTCTCGCACGACGAGGTCGTCCACCTCAAATGCTCGATGATCAACAAAATGCCGGGCGAATACGAGGATAAATTTGCCAACCTGAAAGTCGGCTACACTTTCATGCTCGGACATCCGGGCAAGAAACTTCTCTTCATGGGACAGGATTTCGGTCAGTTCCATGAATGGGATGAAAAAGTCTCCCTCGACTGGTACCTTACGAAAGAGCCGTTCCATGCCGACCTCCAGAATTATGTGAAAGGGCTTTTGACGCTCTACCACAAATATCCGGCGCTCTACCGCCTGGACGAGGAGTATGACGGCTTCCAGTGGATCAACGCCAACGACGGAGACCGCAGTATTTTCAGCTTTATCCGCCGCGATGAAACACAGAAAAAGAATCTTCTCTTCATCTGCAACTTCACCCCGGTAGACCGCGACGATTACCGCGTCGGTGTTCCGAAACGCGGCACCTACACGCTGCTGCTTGACCAGGAACACGGCTACTACAAGCGCGGCGATAAGATCAGCCATTACCGCTCCATCAAGAGCGAATGTGACGGACAGCCATACTCCTTCGCGTACCCGCTTCCGGCGTATGGAACTGCGGTGTTCCGGTTCTCATAAAATAATGTTCCTATGAAGTCAAAAAACCTGCCGCAGACAGACTGTTTATATGGGGGATACAGTCTGCCTGCGGCAGGTTTTATTTATACGGGTTCTGATTCGTGACCCAATCAATTTTATCCGCGGATCGCCGCTTCCAGCTGCTTCAGCGCTTTCTCCACCGTCGCCCGCGGGCATGCGATATTGATCCGCTCGAAGCCCTCGCCGTCCGGTCCGAACATCGCGCCGCTGTCCAGCCACAGATGTGCCTTGTCCACGATCAGATGTTCCAGCTCTTTTTCATTCAAATGAAGCGCCTTAAAATCCAGCCACAGAAGGTAAGTTCCCTCCGGCTCGATCAGACGGATTTCCGGCAGATGCTCTTCCAGATACGCCTTCACAAACTTCCGGTTCTCCTCCAGATACGCTTTTAGCTGTGCAAGCCACTCCGCTCCCTCTTCATACGCCGCCTGGCATGCTACCAGTCCCATCAGACCGACCTGGCTGTAGCCTGCCGCCGTGATCTCCTTTAAGAGTTTCTTCCGAAGCTCTGGGTTCGGCACAAAGATATTGGAAATCTGCAGTCCCGCCAGATTGAACGTCTTGGATGGTGCCGTGCAGATCAGGCAGTTCTGCTCAAACTCTGCACCCAGCTTCGCAAATACTGTGTGCGGATGTCCCTCGCGGGTAAAATCACTATGGATCTCATCGCTGACCACGAGCACACCGTGACGCAGGCAAATCTCGCCAACCCGGCGCAGTTCTTCCTCGCTCCAGACACGTCCGACCGGGTTGTGCGGACTGCAAAGCAGGAACAATTTTACCTTATTTTCGACGATCTTCGTTTCCAGGTCGTCAAAATCCATCGTGTAATAGCCATCCGTGATTTTCAGCGGGCTGTTGACAATCTTACGCCCATTGTCCGTAATTACTTCCGAAAACGGATAGTACACCGGCTGCTGAAGCAGTACGCCGTCACCTTCCTTTGTATACGCCCGGACAGCCGCCGCCAGCGCGAATACAACGCCCGGTGTCTTCACCAGCCACTCCGGTTTCGTCTCCCAGCCAAAGCGCTCCCGGTACCAGTTCTGGACTGCCGCAAAATAGCCCTCTTTTCCATCACTGTAGCCGAAAATACCATGTTTTACTGTCTCTTCCAGCCGCTCTAAAATCGCCGGAGCCGTCTGAAAATCCATATCAGCCACCCAAAGCGGTAAAATATCCGCTGGTTTTCCTCGCTCGATGGCAAAATCATATTTTAAACAGTTGGTACCATGCCGGTCCACCACTTTGTCAAAATCGTATTTCATGCATTTTCCTCCCAATCCATCGTTCCTGTCAATGAACGGTTTTCACTCTGGCATCCTGTCATCCATGCCCATATCCCACTGCCCATGCAAAACCGATACCAAACATATCTATCCTCTTTTGTAACTGTTCAGTACCTTCACAGTCACGCGCAAAAATCCATTAAAAATTGCCTAC
>OOIF01002468.1_pt1 | contig 12526 bp, 9 predicted proteins | sample 1691961 | NCBI WGS metagenome assembly OOIF01 (sample SAMN06348146, study PRJEB24527) | human gut metagenome | biome: human gut; feature: ankylosing spondylitis patient; material: feces | host: Homo sapiens | place: China | collected 2015-10 | reverse complement strand
TGGGAGGCTCGCCGGGGCGCAGCTTGCGGTAGACCTCCAGCAGGCCCTCTTCCTGGTTCTTGGTGGTATCCTTCTCCAGCGTAGCGAGGATGCGCTCATCATCGCCGAAGAAGTTCAGGATATCCTCATTGGTGGACAGACCCAGTGCACGGCACAGCACGGTGACGGGCAGCTTGCGGTTCTTATCGATACGAACGTAGAAGACGTTCGCTGCATCGGTCTCGTACTCCAGCCATGCACCACGGTTGGGGTTCATGGTGGCGCTGTACAGATCGTTGCCGACCTTATCTTTGGCATCTCCGTAGAATACGCCGGGAGAGCGGACCAGCTGGCTGACGATCGCACGTTCTGCGCCGTTGATGACGAAGGTGCCGGCGTCGGTCATCAGGGGGAAGTCTCCCATGAAGATCTCCTGATCCTTGACCTCGCCGGTCTCCTTGTTCAGCAGACGGGCCGTCACGCGCAGGGGGGCAGCGTAGGTCACGTCGCGCTCCTTGCACTCCTTGATGCTGTACTTCGGCTCCTTATCCAGCCGGAAGTCCACGAAGCTCAGTGCCAGATTGCCGGTGTAGTCCTCAATGGTGCCGATGTCGTGGAAGACCTCTTTCAGGCCCTCGTCCAGGAACCACTGATAAGAGTTCTTCTGGACCTCGATCAGGTTCGGCATACTGATGACTTCGTCGATGTGGGAGAAGCTCATGCGCTCGGTTTTGCCGAGCTTGACGGGCTTGACTTTCATCATAAAATCAACCACTCCTTACTTTTATACTCTACGGATGTTGCGTTCTACGGGTCAAATTTGAGCAGACGCACATAAATTGACCCGTATCCTCAGAGGAAGTTCGGCGTTTTTCACAAACTTTTCGTGTCTGCCCCTTGGGCCGGCCGAACCGAAGCTCCCTTTTTGGCGCACTAGGCCATTATGTGATACTAATGCAGTATACACCGGGAAAGCCCTGTTGTCAAGCCATTTTTCCCATTTCGGGCCGATTTTTTTGTCAAGCCCCCGCTTTTGTGGCACACCCGGTTCCGTGTCTGCTTTGTGCGTTTTGGGTATTGCTTTTTGAGTTTTGCACGTTCTCACCAAAAACACCCTTGTGCATTTTGTACAGGTTTGCTCTTGTGCTTTCGGGCAGACGAAAGGGGCACCCGGCGTGATGGGTGCCCCTTCGGGAGCTTTATTCCAGATAATCCCGCAGCCGTTTGGCCCGGCTGGGATGGCGGAGCTTGCGGAGGGCTTTTGCCTCGATCTGGCGGATGCGCTCCCGCGTGACGTTGAACTCCTTCCCCAGCTCTTCCAGAGTGCGGGGCCGGCCGTCGTCGAGGCCGAAGCGGAGTGTGATCACCCGCTCTTCGCGGGGCGTCAGACTCTTGAGCACGCTCATCAGCTCCCGGCGGAGCAGCTGGCGGCCCGCTTCATCCACCGGGACCCCGGCTTCTTCGTCCTGAATGAAATCTTCGAGGTGGGCGTCTTCTTCCTCGCCCACCGGCGTTTCCAGGCTGACCGGCTCCTGCGCCAGCTGCAGCAGTTCCCGCACCCGGTCCGGCTCCATCTCCAGCCGGACAGCGATCTCCTCCGCCGTGGGCTCGCGGCCATTCTTCCGCAGCAGCTCCCCTGCCGTCTTCCGGACCCGGTTGATGTGCTCCACCAGATGCACCGGGATGCGGATGGTCCGCCCCTGGTCGGCAATGGCACGGGTGATAGACTGCCGGATCCACCATGTCGCGTAGGTGGAGAACTTGAAGCCCCTGTCCGGCTCAAACTTTTCCGCCGCCTTCATCAGGCCGAGGTTGCCCTCTTGGATGAGGTCGAGGAAGGGCAGCCCCCTGCCCGCGTAGCGCTTGGCCACCGAGACCACCAGCCGCAGGTTCGCCTCGCTGAGGCGTCGGCGGGCATCCGCATCCCCTGCTCTGGCAGCACGGGCCAGCGTCTGTTCCTCTTCTGCCGAGAGGAGCGGCACCTGCCCGATCTCCTTCAGATAGGCTTTCACCGGGTCGTCAAGCGCCACGCCCTCGGCAGAAAGCTCATGTTCCAGTCGGCCGATCTGGGCATCGTCCAGCAGCGGGAGGTCGGCGTCCTCTTCCTCCACCCGGATGCCGCGGGCCTCCAGCGCCTCATACAGCGCGTCCAGCCCGGCGACATCGTACTCCTGCTCTTCCATGGCGCGGCTGACCTGCTCCGGCGTCAGAAGGTGGTGCCGGGCACGGCTCGCCAAAATCTTTGCAAGTTCTTCCGTCTGCGACAATTTCCGCATGATTCCTTCTCCTTCCAGCTCCAGCCGGGAGGAAAGGGAGCGCTCAGTCTTCTGCAGGGAGAGTTCCCTGTTTCTTTTCTCGCATCGACTGGAGATACTGCTCTAAGTCTTCATTGGACATCTGGGCCGCCTTCTTCGCGATCGGGGTGCCGCGGGCGATGCGTTCCAGATAAAAGTTGATATCCTCGGTGGTACAGTTGACATCGCTGTATTGTGCCGCAAGGCGGCTCAGTTCATTCAGGGCCTCTTCGCTCTGCACAAAGCCGCGCAGGGTGGAAAGGCTGACCTCGATGCCCTGCGCCTGACAGTCCAGCATGGCCTGATACAGCTCCTTCTGCTGGGGCAGGAGGAACTTTTCCGCCGGCAGTGCGGCCCGCACCCTGGGGATGTAGCTTGGCTCCCGCAGCAGTGCCGCCAGCAGCCGCTGCTCAGCCGAGGCCACACCCAGCGCCTGCGAGCCGCCAGCGCTGTAAGGAACATTGATCTGATCCATCTCACCGGAGTGCAGGCGGGAGCGGTTCTCCTCCCGTCGTCGCTTGCTGCCCGCTTTTTTGACGGCGGTGCCCAGCTGGGTCAGGATGGCGGTCTTGGAGATGTTCGTCTCCTCGGCCAGCCGCCCGGCGTAGACCTCCTGTTCGGTGGGATTGGAGCGCTCGGCCAGCAGGTCCACGGCATCGCGGATGTATTCGAGCCGCTGGGCGTCCTGGGTCAGGTCGTATTGATCCCGCAGGCGCTTGAGCCGGAAATCCAGTGCGTTGCCTACGCCGTCCAGCAGGGCGCGGAAGCGGTCGGCACCATAGCGCTTGATGTACTCGTCCGGGTCCTTTGCGCCGGGGATCTGAAGCACCCCCACCCGCACCGTGCTGTTCCGGAACAGTTCCAGTGAGCGGAGGGTGGCTTTCTGGCCCGCCTCGTCGGAGTCGTAACTCAGGATGACCTCATCGGCGTACTCACTGATGAGCCGCACCTGCTCCGGCGTCAGGGCCGTGCCGCAGGCGCAGACGGCGGTGTCGATGCCCGCCTGCTGCATACTGATGACATCCATATAGCCCTCGCAGAGGACGAACCGGCGGGAGGCGCTCTTTTTGGCGATCTGCAGCGCGAACACCGTCTCGGATTTGTGGTAGACCAGCGTTTCGGGGCTGTTGACGTATTTGGGCTTGGAGTCATCCAGCACACGCCCGCCAAACGCGATGATGTTGCCGCGCAGGTCGAAGATGGGGGTCATGACCCGCTTCCAGAACAAACAGTAGATGCGCCCGGAAGCGCTGCGCTTGAACAGGCCGCTGGCGTCCAGCTCCTGCTGGTTGTAGCCCTTATCCCGCAGGAACTGATAGAGGGCCTGCCCATCGTTGGGGGCATAGCCGAGGCCGAACCGCACGATGGTCTTGTCGTCCAGCCCGCGGCGGCGCCAGTAGGCGCGGGCCTGCCGGGCCTCCTCGACCGTCGAATTCAGGCAGGCGTGGAAGAAACGGGCCGCTTCGCGGTTCATCGAGAGGATGCGGCTGCGCATCCGCCCGGTCTTGTCGTCCTCCTGCGGCTCCGGCATCCCGGCGCGGGCTGCCAGCATCTTGACGGCCTCGCCGTAGTCGATGCTGTTGATCTTTTTGGCGAAGCTGATGGCATCGCCGCCCGCCCCGCAGCCAAAGCAGTAAAAGCTCTGGGTGTCCGGGTAGACGTAGAACGAGGGGGTCTTCTCGCTGTGGAACGGACACAGGCCGCCATAGAGGCGGCCCTTCCGTTTCAGCTGCACATAGCTGCCCACCAGATCGACGATGTCGGTGCGGCGGTTCAGCTCTTCAATGTACTCGTGTGGGATCATGGCTCTTTTTTCCTGCTTCCTTTTATAACACGTGCCACTTGCGGGGCACGAACACATCCTCAAAGGTCCGGATGGCGAACTCGTCGCTCATGCCGCTGATGTAATCGGTCACGGCGCGGTCACGGCCCTCCTGATAGGCCAGCTGCAAATAGAAGTTGGACATCTGGTCGATGTGGGTCAGGTAGTATTCGTACAGTTCCGTGAGGACCTTTTCCACTTTCTGCTCTTCGCGCTTGGCGGTGCGGTCATTGTAGACATTGGCATACATGAAATCCTTCAGCGCAAGGAAGGCTTCCTCTTCCTCCGCGCCCATGGCCACATCGCCGTCACTGTGGGCGAGGATGCTCTGGATCATGGTCGTGATGCGCCGGGATTTCGTTTCGCCCAGCACAGCGGTGCATTCTCTGGGCAGGATCGCCGGGTCCAGCACCCCGGCACGGACGGCATCCTCGATGTCGTGGTTGACGAACGCGATCTGGTCCGCCATCCGGACGATGCGGCCCTCCGGGGTCGCCGCCCAGGTGCCTTTGGTGTGGGTGATGATGCCGTTCCGCACTTCCCAGGTCAGGTTGAGGCCCCGGCCGTTCTGTTCCAGCTTGTCCACCACCCGCAGGCTCTGGCGGTAATGCTTGAAGCCATCCGGACAGAGCTTGTCCAGTGCGCTCTCCCCTGCGTGGCCAAAGGGCGTGTGGCCCAGGTCATGCGCCAGGCTGATGGCCTCGGTCAGGTCTTCGTTCAGGCGCAGGGCGCGGGCGATGGTGCGGGCGATCTGCGCCACCTCCAGCGTGTGGGTCAGCCGGGTGCGGTAGAGGTCGCCCTCCGGCGAGAGGAAGACCTGCGTTTTCTGCTTGAGGCGGCGGAACGCCTTGCAGTGGATCACGCGGTCCCGGTCGCGCTGGAACACCGGGCGGATGGGGTCCTGCGGCTCCGGTCGGGCCCGGCCCCGGCTTGCATCGCTGAAGGTCGCCCAGGGGGCAAAGGTCAGCCGCTCGATCTCTTCGGTACGCTGGCGTACATCCATCCGGTATCCCTCACTTTCATGCTGGTTCCTGCCCCCTTCCCAGCGCAGCTGCGCCCGCAGCTATTGTAGCAGAATTGCTCTGTCGAAGGGGGAATCTTCCTGTCCTGTCCAAAATTATCCTATAAAAATCTCTCGGTGCTGCTGCTCACAGAGCGCAGCGGCCCTGCATCCGACTGCCAATAGCTCCCACTTCGGGGGAGCGGACGAGCGAATACGAGACGGAGAGGGGCATCAGAACGGTGCATAGAACGGCTGCGAGACGCTCACCTCGGCCCCGCCCCGCGTCAGCTCCCGCAGCTGTTCCAGCAGCGGCGGCTCGGTGCCCTCCGGCATCTGCCAGCGCAGGGTCACGCGGTCGGTGAACTGCGGGTCGGCGAGTTTGGCCCCGGCCGCATGGATGAGCAGAGCAACCCGCTCGTAGAGTGCGTAGTCCACCGTCACTTCCAGCTCCACCACGCTGCGCACCGTGACGACCTCGGCGTTTTCCAGTGCGCGGGCGGTCGCGGTGGTGTAGGCGCGGACGAGGCCGCCCGTACCCAGCAGCACCCCGCCAAAGTACCGGGTCACGACCACGATGAGGTCGGTCAGGCCGCTGTGCTGCAACACTTCCAGCGCCGGGGTCCCGGCGGTCTTGGCAGGCTCGCCGTCGTCGGAGTAGCGCTCCCGGTTGCCCTCCCGCAGGCGGTAGGCGTAAACGTTGTGCCGCGCGGTGCGGTTGGCCGCGCGCACCTGCTCCAGAAAGGCCACGGCCTTTTCCTCGCTGTCTGCAAACGCGAGCTGCGCAATGAAGCGGCTCTTCTTCTCCTCATATTCGCCGATGGCTGTGCCCCGGATGGTGCGGTAATCCTCCACGCTGACTCCTCCTGTTTGTGGTGTTCCTTGCAAAACAGTATACCATAAATCCGGGCAAAGAAAAAGCCCGACACAAGCATTGCTCGTGTCGGGCCTTCCCCGGATTTATTTGAAGCACGGAGATGTCATTTTGAAAGCGCTCTCGCTCAGACGAAGAGCTGCACCCACTGGTTGCCCCAGCCGAGGTTCTCGCCCTCGCCGGTTTCCTGCATCGGGCATTCCTCTTTTGCGTGACCCCATGAAATGAAAAAGGTGTCGATTTGTCAAGACAAACTCGGCAAATCGACACCTGCTGTTCAGATGAAGGTCGCTCAAAAGACGGGTACACATCGTGCCCGATTTGAGAAGCAACTGGCTGCCATTTTACAGGCCCTATAGCTTTGCGTCACAGCCTTTCGACTGTTTTGCCGAGAATATTCAATTCAGTAGATCTTGCATCATAGTCCAGCCGCCGTTCGTGCGGCTCCCTGACTACTTTTTTATTCTATCATGTTTGTCTTCATTCGTCAAGATTCTGCGGCCGGTTTTTTCCGTTTTTGCAGATCTTTTTCATGCCTCCCGGCTGCTGCTGTTTTGTTCTGGCCCGTTTTCTGCCGCCTCGCCCTCCCTTCCAAAAAAAGCATCCGGCTCAACGTTGCTTGCGTGAGCCACCGCAAAAAAGGAAATTTCTGGAATTTTTCCATGTTTCACGCAGGAAATGCACCCATTCACGCAGAAAAGTCTTGCATTTACCCCCCCCCCACGTGCTATATTTAGCTTAGCAGGCAACCTCTGTTTTCTGGTTCCCCAATCCATGTTGTGGTACGAGTTGGAAGGGACGGTGGCGCACCGCCCTGTCCGGTTCCAATATATTATAGAATATATGTAATAGGAGGTATTCTCAATGGTCTCTTATCGCAGACTCGCCATGCGCGTCCTGGGGCATGTTCCGGTGCCTTTCGGCAAGAAAAAGGCATCTCCCCCTCCCCGCGTTGCCGCACAACGGATCGCAGCTCTCGCTCTCGCCTGTGCCATGATGACCGGCATGACCCTTCCTGCTTTTGCCGCTACGTATGATATTGCCAGCGGCTCCATTGATATCCACGCTACGGAAAACGGCAATCTCATCAGCCAGTGGTTTATGAATGGGGAACAAAAAGAATACGTCAGCGACAGCAGCGGATACATCCAAGATCGTGAGGACAACAACATCACCATCACCGGCACAAGCACGGGGAACACGGTCACCATCGACGCAGACAAAGACCAGACGGCCAATGTCACTTTGGATAACGTGGAGATCAACGCCAGCTCGACAGGCCAGGCCGCTGTGGATGTGACCGGCAGCGGCAATACCAACATCGAATTGAACGGTGACAACACCTTAACGGGTGATTCTTACCATGCCGGTCTGGAGCATAACAAGACCGACGACAGCGGCACGCTGACGATTCAGGACGAAAAGAATGATGATGGCTCCGCAAAGGGAAGTGCGTCCGATACTACTGGCAGTTTGACTGCCACGGGTGGTTACCACGGTGCTGGCATCGGCGGCAGTGACAAACAAGACGGCCAAGTGACCATTACGGGCGGTGAGATCATTGCCAACGGTGGTAGTCTGGGTGCCGGTATTGGCGGCGGTGCCGGTGACACGGACGCCGTCGGCGGTGACGGCGATGTGACAATTTCCGGCGGTACGATCACCGCTACGGGCGGCAGTCTGGGTGCCGCCGGTATTGGCGGCGGTGCCTACGGCAATGGTACTGTCACAGTGACCGACGGCGATATCACCGCAAAGGCTACGGGCCGCTATGGTGCCGGTATTGGTGGCGGTTATGGCGCGATACCGGAGGACACTCTTATTGGAGGAAATGGCACTGTCACCATCAGCGGCGGCACCATCACCGAAGCCTCTGGTGGCTATATGGCTGCTGGCATCGGCAGCGGCTTTCAGGGTCTGGGCACAGTGACCATTGAAGGTGATGCCGTCATCAAAAACGCACAGGGCGGTGAAGCTGGAGCCGGCATCGGCAGTGGCACCCGTGGTGACAGCAATATCCTCATCAGAGGTGATGCAGTCATTGAAAATGCGGAAAGTAGCGGAAACGGCGCTGGCATCGGCAGCGGCCAAGGCGATTTGTATTCCGATGGCGATGGCATGGTAATCGATCCAACTGTAGGCAACGTGACCATTGAAGGCAACGCCAAAATCGAAAATGCAAAAAGTGGTTATGGTGGTTCCGGCATTGGCGGCGGCGTTATTGGCATCGGCAATGTAATCATTAGAGGCAACGCTCAAATCGGCAACGCTCAAATCGGCAACGCCACCGGCGGTGAAGAAGGTGCCGGTATCGGCGGCGGTGCTCTTGGCACTGGTGACGTGACCATCGAGGGCAATGTCACCATCGAAAATGCACAGGGCGGCGCTGGTGCTGCCGGTATCGGTGGCGGCGCAGAAACAGAACCCGACACCGAGGATACCAGAAACAAGGTTTCCATCAAGAGCACTGAAGCCGGTTCTCCTAACATTACTGCTACAGGCGGCGGCGTTCTGAATAATGAAGATGCTCCCCTTGCCGGTGCTGCGGCCATCGGCAGCGGCAGCGTTGCTGACGGTGCTACTGAGGTAAAGTCCGATATTACCATTGAAGGCAAAGTGACCATTGATGCCACCGCAGGCGGAAGCATTGCCAAGGGCGATGCAATTGCCATTGGCGATACACCGCTCCAAGAAAAGAAGTTTGCCGGTTTGCCAGTAGGTGCTGTTATCACACGAAAAGATTCGGACGGTGTGGATCTTACCCAAGAGGGTGACAAGCCCACTGAACCGGAAAAGCCGGAGCCGGAGAAACCCGACCCGGAGAAACCTAACCCGGAGCAGCCCTCTGAGCCGTCGGGTGCGGTCTCGACTTCCGCTCCGGCCGAAGAGCTGACCGCCTCGGATGCAGAGTATCTCGTTACGGTAGAGGGGCTTTACGTCACCAATGCACTGGGAAAGCAGATCACGCACACCTGCACACAGAATGTCCAAGGCAAGGTCCTTACCATTCGCGTCAACAGCATTGTGGCCACCGCACATCTCACCATGGAGACCCTCCGGACGCTCAAAGCGCAGGGGGTAGAAACCATCCGTTTCTGCACACTGCTGTACCGTCCGACTTCGGTCTCCATCGACGCACTTCTGAATCTTGGGGTCGATGAAGCCGACATCCTCTGGACGCACAACGGGATCCAGGCCCGCCTGACGGTCGGCGGCACCGATTCCAGCAGCCTTTTGCAATAAGACCCTCTGAACCATAACAGCCGGGAGGCTTCCGTTTCGGAACGCCTCCCGGCTGTTTGGTTATGTACGCTTTGTCTTCCGATTTTTTTCCTTTTCCAGATCTCAACAGAATTTTGTGCGGTATTCGCGGGGGGTGCAGTGCTTGATCTCCCGGAACGTTTTAATAAAGTAGCTGCCGTCCGAGAACCCGCATTCCAGACCGATCTCGCCGGTCTTCAGCCGGGTGGAGCGCAGCAGCTCGGCGGCCTTTTCCACCCGGAACTGCTTGACGTACTGGATGGGCGTGATGCCCAGCAGCTGCCGGAAGCTGCGCAGGCAGGCGCTCTCGCTCAGGGCCACGCAGGCCGCGATCTTCTCCACCGTCAGCTCCTCAGCGTAGTGCTCCTCCACGTAGCGGAGCATCCGCTTCATCCGCTCCGAGGCGATCTGCTCCTGCTCCGAGACCTTGGTCTTGCCGCCCACGCACTGGGTGCTCAGCAGCCGCAGCGCCGCCGAGAGATGATACCGCACCCGGTTCTCGTAGTCGAACGGCTCGTCCGCCACCTCTTTCCAAGCATCCCGCAGGAAGACGAGTACCTGTTTCTGCCAGGGCACCGCCTCATCCAGCAGAAAAAACGCCGGGGCACCGGGCTGCAGCAGGGGCCGGATGAGCTTTTGCCAGAAGATGGTGTCCATGCCGCCCACCAGCCGGGGCTGAAAGACGCCGGAGTGGAGCAGGGCCGTGCCCTCCGCCTGTTCCACCGAGTGCAGCGCCCCCGAATTGAGGAAGACGCCCTGCCCGGTCTGCAGCGTCAGGCGGGTCTTGTTCACATCCACATGGAGGGGGCCCTGTATGGTGAGGATGTATTCAAATTCCTCATGCCAGTGCCACGCCACCGAGTAGCTGGCCAGGTCTTCGGCGTAGCAGGCGATGGGAAACAGCGCACTGCCGTGCTGCACCAGCTCGCGCCCTTCGGCGTCGGCCACGATGTCCGTTTCGCAGTGGATGCCGCCCTCATGGACGATTGTTGCACAGCTCGTTCGATATGCCATATTGACCAGTTCCTTTCCGCAAATCTTTGAACATTTTTTATCAATGCCGGTTTTGTTGTACAAAAATTCAGATTTTCTTCTACCACAGCTGCTGGTTTCGTGGTATTATTTCATCAGAGGCCGCAAGTCCAGTATAACACCGAAACGGGAGGAACACAACCCATGACACAGCTTCTTCTGCCGGTCATCTATCTGGCGTTCATCAGCCTCGGCCTGCCGGATTCGCTTCTCGGCTCCGCCTGGCCGAACCTCTACCCCGCTTTCGGGGTGCCGGTGTCCTACGCAGGCATCGTCTCGATGATCATCTCCTGTGGGACCATCGTTTCCAGCCTGTGCAGCGACCGGCTGACCCGTGCGCTGGGCACCGGCAAGGTCACGGCCCTCAGTGTGGCGATGACGGCGGCGGCGCTGTTCGGCTTCTCAGTGTCGAGCGCGTTCTGGATGCTCTGCCTCTGGGCCATCCCCTACGGGCTGGGTGCCGGAAGCGTGGACGCCGCCCTGAACAACTACGTCGCCCTCCACTACGAGAGCCGCCACATGAGCTGGCTGCACTGCATGTGGGGCGTGGGCACCATCATCAGCCCGGTGCTGATGAGCCTGGCCCTGACCGGCGGGCAGGGCTGGAACGGCGGCTACCGCATCGTAGCCCTCATCCAGGTCGGCATCACAGCCGTTCTGGTGCTGAGCCTGCCGCTCTGGAAAGGTTGCCCGGCCGCCGCAAGCGCGGACGGCACCCCGGTCAGGCCGCTGACGCTGCCCCAGATCCTGGCCATCCCCGGTGCGCGGGAAGTGATGCTCTGCTTCTTCTGCTACTGCGGCCTCGAAACGACGGCGGGCCTCTGGGCCAGCAGCTACCTCACGCTGAGCAAGGGCGTCCCGGCCGACACAGCCGCTGCCTTTGCGGGCCTGTTCTATCTGGGCATCACGGTGGGGCGCGGCTTCTGCGGCTTCGTCACCCTCCGCTTCAACGACACCCAGATGATCCGTCTGGGGCAGACTGTTCTGGCCGTGGGTGTGGCCGCCCTGCTTCTGCCGGGGCCGCAGGCGCTCTCGCTGGCCGGCCTCGTCCTCGTGGGTCTGGGCTGTGCGCCCATTTACCCCAGCATCATCCACTCCACGCCGGACCACTTCGGCGCGGACCGGTCGCAGGCTGTGATCGGCATCCAGATGGCAAGCGCCTATGTCGGCAATCTGGTCATGCCGCCGCTGTTCGGCCTGCTGGCAAACAACGTTACCCCTGCCCTCTTCCCCGTGTATCTGCTGGCGCTGCTGATCCTGATGATCGTCATGCACGAGCAGCTCACCCGGAAGACGGCGTGCAAATAAACAATTTTCTGACAGGAGGTATTTTTATGCTTCGTATCGAATATTTTGATAAAGACCGTTTCATGCGTCAGGTTTCCGCCAGCCACGGCAGTGTGCTGCTGCATCTGGACAACGGCAAGACCTGTGACCTGAAAGAGGATGCCACCGCATCCTCCATCCTCCGGATGATGGACGCCCCCAGAAAGGGCTTTGACATCACCGTGACCGACCCCGCCGACGTGACCGGCTTCCTGCGCTACATGCTGGAGGCAGGCCGGATGGATCGTGTGGCCGGCTGATCGTTCGCCATTCTCCGTTATTCGCATATTACAGCAAACGCAGAGCGCCCGCTCCGGGGTCAGAAGCCGGAGCGGGCGCTCTGCGTTTTTGTGCGGTGTTACAGGATGCAGCGGCTGATGGCGCGGGCCACATTCAGCAGTTCGTCCTGCCCGATGAACCCGAACTTTGCCTCGTGCTCATCCGCGAAGCAGACCGTCAGCTCAGAGGTCTGGAGCGGGTCGCCGAAGCCTGCGGTCTGGATGCCAAAGTGCAGCACCTTGCGGTATGGCAGGACGAAGATCTCCTGCCGGGTGCCGGTAACACCCTGCATATCCACCAGAAAGATGCGGTGCGAGGTAAAGACCGCCTGGTCGCGCACGGTCTTGTACGCGCCCACGATGGTCTCGCCGTCCAGCAAAAGCGCCTGCACATTCTTGCAGATCTCCTTCTCCTTGATGCGAACGAGGTTCTGCATGGGCTTGTCCCGAAATTCCATAGTTCTATCCCCTTTCAGCGTGGTCGTTGGCTCCATTGTAGCACCCCCGGCGGGCTTTGACAAGCGGGTTTTCCTCTCGCAATCCGGGGTGGGTTGTGGTATACTGGAGTAGAATCTGGAAATCATCCTTTGAAACGAGGTATCCCCATGGAGATCATCATTCATCAGGCCATCCTGCATGTGCTGGACACCACCCTCGACG
>OOIF01002465.1_pt1 | contig 12535 bp, 11 predicted proteins | sample 1691961 | NCBI WGS metagenome assembly OOIF01 (sample SAMN06348146, study PRJEB24527) | human gut metagenome | biome: human gut; feature: ankylosing spondylitis patient; material: feces | host: Homo sapiens | place: China | collected 2015-10 | reverse complement strand
CCCCCAGACAGTCTGCGTAACCGTTTCTATTGAACTGCCCACACCGGGAAGTGTCTGCACGGCACGGTAAAGCATTTTCTTTTTATAGGTTTCCGATACCGGTACGAGCATTCCCTTTAAGCCTCCAAGCCCTGTAAAAACAACCACTGCCGTCCTGCCCGACCATTTCATGACCTGCACACAGAGTTCCGCCGCTTTCGTAAAACGTTCTTCTTTTGCAACGGCATCTGCCATGGAAATCAGCATATAAATCTGGTCCACCTTGATTAACACGCTTTTAAACAGCAGATTCACGGTGGTAATGAGCATTAATACAATTTCATAATAAACTGCCGCCGTCACATTGCCGGATGCAAAGGCAACCGCCGAAAAAAATACCGGAACAACCGCTTTATATACGCTGATACAGCCCTCCAGCGTATCGGTGCTGATGGTGCATGCCGTATAAAACGAAGCAATCAGCACCGCCGTCAGCGATATGGACAGAATCATCTGTGCCGTGTCGGATATCTGCTCTTTGCATGCAGACGAACCGAAACAGCGGATTGCTGCCGAAAACAGTGCCAGTATGATAATCTGTACGACTGCGGTTTTACTGCCTGTTATGACCTGTAAAAATGTTTTATTCAGTACCGTAACAATCCCCTGTCCTGTGACACCGTCCTCTCCCGTTATCTGATTGATAATTTCCTGAAAAGAAATGCTGTAACCGCTGTTTTGCCGGACTGCCCTGTCAATGGCAGAATAATCGTAATCGCCGTAACCTGTTTCCTGCGCCGTGTCTGCTGCCGCTTCCAATACTATCTGCGTACCGGCTGCGGCACATACCGGTTCTGCCCTCATGCCTGCCACCGCAAGGCTGACACACACCGCTGCCATCACCCCCAATACCCTGATTCCCAAAAAATGTTCTTTCCCTGCCGCATTTCTTTTCCGATACGATACTTTTATTACCCAATGCATTTTGTCACAACCTCAAATAATGTAAGCACCACCGGCATACCCAGTGCGGCAATCGTGATCTTGCAAAACACCTCCAGCTGTCCCGCCACCGCGGTCTGACCATTGTCCCGGCAGATGTCTGCGGCAAGCTGTGTCATATAGGAAATTCCAATCATTTTAACAAGGATTCCGATATATTTTCCGCTGATTCCGATGTACCCCTGTAACATTTTCAACTGTTCTACGATTACCGAAAGTCCCGACAAAATATAAAACAGGATAAATACCGATACGCCGGCGGCGACAAGCATCGTCATTTCACTTTTTACGCTTTTTAAAACCGCTGCCAGAAACACACCTGCTAACGCCGCCATAATCACTTTGATTCCTTCCATGCCCTTCTCCGCCTATAATTCAAACATTTTTTTCATGGATTCAAATAAATCGCTGATATACGGCACAATCCAGTACAACACCAGCAGAAGCCCCGCAAGACTTGTCAAGAACGCCTGTTCTTCCCTCCCACTGTGCTTTAAAATCTGACTGATGACAGAAACCAGAATTCCGACCGCCGCAATTTTAAAGATCAGGCCGACCTCCAAATAACCACCCCCTTATCCGTCTGATGCTTTAAATCAAAATTAATACAATCACAAGTCCTGCTATAACTCCGGCACTCTGATAAATGCGGCACCGGGCGTGGATATCTTTTTGTGTTTCTTCAATCAGATTGTCCAGTTCCGAAATATTTTCTTCCAAAAACGCAAGCTGCATCTGAATGTCCAGATGGAGCGGAATACTTCCGATATTTTTTAAAATTTCACTGTCACTTTCTGTCAGATAAATATCGCGGACATAGCTGTCAATACCGGCTGCCCACGTTTCCCAGAATCCGCTGTATGTATGCTGTTCCAGATTTTCCGATACAAAGATGTAAAACTGTGAAAGGTAATCATAACGGCTTTTCTGCCCGATTTGTGCCAGTGCCTGCGGCATGGCTATTCTTGCCACACGCAGCTGTCCGCTAAGGCAAAGCAGGGATTCCTTAAACTGCTTTAACCGCCACAGTCTGCTTTTTTTCTGAAACGCATAAAACAGTCCGTAACAGGTTGTACCGGCTACAATGCACACTGCACCGCATAACTTTATCATCGCTCACTCCTCCTTTATAATTCCAGACATTCCTGTACTGTTCCCGCACCATTTTTGCCGGATAATACAATCAATCTGCCAAATACCCCGCGTTTTAGCAGCGCACCCAGTTCCGGTTTCTGATACAGTTCTTTAACGTCTGCCCCATGCACCGTACCAATCACGATACAGCCGCAGGGTATTACTGACTCAATGGCTTCTATGTCTTTTTTTCCGCCAATCTCATCGACTGCCACAATATCCGGCGACATCGCCCGGATTACCATCAGCATCCCTTCTGCCTTCGGGCAGCAGTCGATGACATCAGTACGCTCTCCCAGATGATTCTGCGGAATCCCGTCCACACAGGCGGCAATTTCAGAACGTTCATCGACAACGCACACCTTTTTTGCAGGCATCACACTGCCCTGTGAAAGCTGTCTTACAATGTCCCGCAAAAGTGTAGTCTTGCCGCAGCAGGGCGGCGAAATAATCAGCGTATGTTTCAGAATTCCGTCTTTGCATACAAAATCCATAACCGCATCTGCACAGCCGATTTTTTCATGTGCCACCCGGATATTTAAAAATGACAGGGACGTCTGTCCGGTGACGATACCGTTTTCCAGCACGGCATGCCCCAGTACACCAATCCGGTGTCCGCCCCGCACGGTCAGATACCCCTGCCTGATTTCCTCCTGAAACGCATAGAGGGAATAATGGCTCATATATTCCAGACACTGCCGGATATCCTGAGGCGCTATAATTACTTTGTCTGTCCGGTAATCCTTTCCCTTAAACCGGATTTCTGCCGGCTGTGCACACCGCAGACGGATTTCTTCCAGTCCGTCATAGGTAACCCGGAAACCAAACATCCCTGAAAACAGACTGTTTTTCAGCCTGTCCGGCAGTAAATTTTCAATTTCTTTTAATCTGTCCGTCATTTTCCCTCCATTCTACAGACACCCGACCTGTTTCTTTTTGGTTTATCCCAATATATGTGGACAGCTTTTGTGATATGCCACTTATTTTTGTGGCATTTGCCACTTATTTTTTGTGGCATTTGCCACTTTTCTTTGGTGGCATTTTTCGCACATTCTTATCATAAATCTAATTAAAAAAGATAGGTTTTAGCGCACTATGAAAAAATGGCTCTGCCTCGTGCTTTTTCTGACAACCCTTACATATTCCATTACGGCACTCCTGCCGTCCCGTGTCCGTGTTTCTGCCGCCGAAGACGATTTGCAGCTGCATGCCAGATATGCCGTATTGTTAGACGGCGATTCGGGACGTGTTTTATATGGAAAGAATGAAGACACCCCTGCCCCAATGGCAAGCACCACAAAGATTATGAGCTGTGTCATTGCCTTAGAATACGGTTTAAAGGAAATGACCTGCACCACAAGCGCCTATGCCGCTTCCATGCCCGATGTCCAGTTAAATGCAAAGAAAGGCGAAACGTTTACCTTAAATGATCTGCTCTATTCGCTGATGTTAAAATCCCACAATGATTCGGCAGTTATTATTGCAGAAAATACTGCCTGTTACTATATTTATCAGGTTCAGTCCGGCATTTATCCCGATACGTATGACGTACTTTCCGGAAAAGACCTCTCCTTTGTGTCATTTCCTTCCGGATTTGACACTTCTTTTCTGCAAAATATCACAACCGAACAAAGCAAAATCCTCGTTTCCGTGTTTACGGGGCTGATGAATGAAAAAGCCGTATCTCTTGGCTGTACACAGACTCATTTTATTACGCCAAACGGACTGGATGCCTCTGATGAAACCGGGGAACATGTCACAACGGCAAAAGAACTTGCCGTTATCATGTCCTACTGCATACAGAATGAAGAGTTCCTGGCGATTACCCAGACAAAGGAACATCAGTTTGGTTCTTATAGTATTTCCAATGCCAATGCCTTTTTAAATATGTATGACGGCGTGCTCTCCGGAAAAACCGGATTTACCGGCAATGCCGGCTACTGCTATGTCTGTGCCTGCCGGTATGACGGCAAAACCTTTATCGCAGCACTGCTTGCCTGCGGCTGGCCGCCTTCAAAAACCTACAAGTGGCAGGACTGCCGCACACTGTTAAACTGGGGAAAAGAACATTTTAATTATGAAGAAATTATCGGCGAAAACTTTTCCTTGAAAAATATTTCCGTTACCGATGGGCTGGAAAAGGAACTGCCGGTTTCCATTCACGATACCTGCCGTCTGCTGCTGCGTAAAGAAGACGTTGTCAACGTCATTATCAATACGCCGGACAGCATTGCCGCCCCTGTCTTTACCGGTGATATTGTCGGTTCTGTCTGTGTCTACGTCAATGATGCGCTTTTATTTTCTACACCTGTCTATGCCGATACCTGTATCCGCCGCACCGATTACTTATATTTTCTCAATCAGGTGATAAAATCATTTTGTTTTGTCGACAAATAACAGGTTTTGCGCTATACTGTATGAAGTTTACAGTTTTTAAAGAAAGGTGATAATGTTACGATGAATAAGATTTATAAAGCATTTCCGGGCGGAAAGCACAAAGTACTTACATTCAGCTATGATGACGGCAAACTAGAGGATAGACGTCTTGTTGAGATTTTTAACAAAAACGGTCTGCGTGGTACCTTTAACTTAAACACCGGCATTGACCAGCCGGATATCCGTATCCCGAAAGACGAATGGAAGGATTTATATGCCGGACATGAGGTTGCTGTGCATACCTGCACCCACCCGACAATCGCTAGATGCCCTGACAATGAAATCGTCTATGAAATCTTAAATGACCGCATGGAACTTGAAAAAATCATGGGCTATCCAATCCGCGGCATAGCTTATCCGAACGGTTCAAGCAATGAAAAAGTCTGCCGTATCGCAAACAGCCTCGGCATGGAATACGGTCGTGTTGCCGCCGATAAATATGCAGCTGTCTATGCGGCACAAAAAGGTGCTAAAGAAGCTGAAGGACCGATTCTTTTAGGCGATGAAACCGGTTTTGGCATGCCTGAAAATTATATGCAGTGGCTTCCTACCTGCCACCACAACCACCATCTGGTAGAATTCGGCAAGGCATTTCTTTCATTAAAAAAGAAACAGTATCTCTATATGATGTATGTATGGGGACACAGCTTTGAATTTACCCGCAACAACAACTGGGAAATCATGGAAGAATTTGCAGAAATGATGGGCGGCCACGATGACATCTGGTATGCTACCAATATCGAAATCGTCGATTACAACAAAGTCTTTGACCGTTTGCAGTTTGCCGCAGACAACAGCTTTGTATACAATCCGTCTGCTGCTTCTGCATGGCTGTGCATCAACAACACGCAAATCGTAGAAGTCAAGGGCGGAACACTGGTACACTTATCATGAGGGACTATATGAAAACATGGATTGCTAAAATCAAAGACTCCGGTCCGTGGATTGTCTTTTTTGAAATTTTTGTCATTGCACAGCTGTTGTTAATTTTTGTTTTTAACCTGACACATTTAAAATATGAAGCAGGCTTTGATTCCTCCGCCGCCATGGCGCAGGCAATGGAAATCTGGAATCAGAAAAGCATTTTTTTAAAACACTGGGATTACCAGTCTACACTTGGACTGGATTCCGTGATTATTCCCGCGAGTATTTTTTACGGGATTACCCACAACATTTTTTTAGCCTACGGCATTGCTGACTGTCTGGGTGTTTTGCTCTACATTTACATTTTCAGGGATATTTTTAAAATGTTACAGCTGCCGAAGCTGGTACGCATGATTGTTTATGTACTTCTGCTGACACCGTATTCTTTGGAACCACTCGGATATATGCCGATGATGTTTACAGGTGCCGCCTATTACATCATTAAAGTGCTGATTCCGATTATGCTGATTGACATTCTTTTAAAAATCAGACTTGAAATACCGGTCCGCAGATATCTTCATATTTTGGTTACTTATTTTGCTGCTGTGTATCTGACTGCACTCTCCTGCGGTCTGTACCTATTGATTTGCGGTCTGCTTCCAATCATTTTATATGAATTGTTTACCGTCATCTGCAGTGGCAGTTTCAAAAATTTTTTGAGCAAAAACACGCTTCTGCTCGCTGCAAGCCTTGTCATTTACGGACTGGGCTATGCCAGTGCAAAAATTTACGGTGCTGACATTTTTACAAATGAAATGGTGCTTACCACGGCAGAAAATTTTGTCAATAATTTTGCAAAATGTATTGTCGGCATTGCAGAGCTGTTCGGCGCACTGCCAAATCAGAAGATTGTCGTAACATCAGCCTTTGGTATCCATTATCTGTCACATATGGCTGCTTTCTTGCTGTTTGTTATTATTCTGATTGCAACGATAAAATCTGTCCGCCCGCTGTCTGGCTTGTTAAAAAACGGTCAGACAGATTCCCCGGTACAGACGGTTGCCGGCATGGTATGCTGTATTATTGCCGTTAATCTTGCCGTATTGATTTTAACCGATACGACTTACGGTTCTGAAACCTTTGAATTCAGATACCACTTAATTCCTGTGGTATCCGGATTTCTGATTGTCGGCATCGGCATCGGCGGCCTGGTGGCATGGCTTAAAGCCCATCCGAATCCGCTTATTTTTACTTCTGCCATGGCTTCGATTGCAATCATCTGGCTGTTGTGCAATATCGTCTTTTACTATTATTATACAAGCCGCAACAATTACGAAACCAGTACCGCAATTACCGGTTATGTACAGGAACATTCCGACTGTGATTTAGTATATTTTATCGGTGACAGTGATTCGGAAATTATCGAAGTTGCCCGTATCGCACGGCTTTTGGAAAATCGTCTGAATATCATTGACGGAATTTCCGTAGGTTCATTTCTTGGCTGGGGCGCAAGCCGCACTTACTATGATCCTATGGAAACGTTTGATAAGGTTATTATTGTATGCACCGATGAAACCTACGATTCCATTGAGCCTTACTACCGCCGTGACATGACTAAGCTTGGAACTGTTGAGGGCTACACGCTCTACGAGCTGACCGATATTCTTTCTCCGGAAGAATATGAAAAAGAACAGGAAAATGAGGAAGATATCCTGTCAGAAGATGAATCAGCGTCAGACGATGAAGGCGATACAATGTCCAGTAGTGACACGGATACGGAATACTAAATAACGTAATCATTATATTTCAGGTCTCCGCCGCATCGAATATAAATTTGATGCGGCGGAGGTTTTCTTTATACAATCTTAATGTTCTGATAAATACCCTTACACCATCTTTAAACTGTATTCTATATAATAATCATTACAAAACCATTTAACTCAACAAGGAGCTGCTATATATGTTAGAAACATTACATAGAAAAAAACACCTTACATCTTTTCAATTTATTATTCTTGGCTTTGCCGGAATTATTTTTGTCGGTGCATTGCTTTTAATGCTGCCCATTTCATCTGCCACGGGGACAATCACACCTTTTAACGAGGCTCTGTTTACATCCACATCCGCTGTATGCGTAACCGGCCTTGTTGTACAGGACACCGGCAGCTACTGGTCCTTTGTAGGGCAGCTGATTATTTTAATACTCATACAGACCGGCGGACTTGGTGTTGTAACGGTTGCCGCATTCGTTTTTATGCTTTCCGGCAGAAAAATATCCCTTATGCAGCGCAGCACCATGCAAAATGCCATTTCAGCACCGACAATCGGCGGCATTGTCCGTTTGACAAAATTTATTTTAAAAGGAACTTTTATCATTGAATTTCTAGGTGCCTTGCTTATGATGCCCATATTTATTCATGATTTTGGGATAAATGGTCTCTGGATGTCTGTATTTCATTCCATATCCGCTTTTTGCAACGCCGGGTTTGACATTCTTGGGACAGAAAGCAACCGCTATCCATCTCTTACCGGCTACGCGGACAGCCCGGTAATCAATATCACGATTATGCTGCTGATCGTGATCGGCGGTATTGGATTTCTGACGTGGGATGACATCTTTGAAAACAAGTGGCGGTTTCATCGCTACCGAATGCAGAGCAAGGTGATTCTGGTCACGACAGGTTTTTTAATTTTTCTGCCTGCTATGTTTTTCTTCTTTTCAGACTTTTCCACGCTTCCCGCCGGAAACCGGCTGCTGGCATCCTTTTTTCAGTCTGTTACGCCGAGGACAGCGGGCTTCAACACGGTAAATCTTTCCACGATGTCCGGTGCATCACAGGGCGTAATAATCCTTTTGATGCTCATCGGCGGTTCTCCAGGTTCTACAGCAGGCGGCATGAAAACAACGACACTGGCGGTTCTGCTTGCCAATGCCACTGCAACCTTCCGCCAGCGCGATAATGTCCAATTTTTCGGACGCAGAGTCGATTGCAGCGCCGTCAAGACCGCCGCGACCATTCTGACGATGTACTTGATGCTGTTCTTTGGCGGTGCTGTCTTTATCAGCGCATATGAGAATCTTCCGCTGTCTGCCTGCCTGTATGAAACGGCATCGGCGGTCGGGACGGTGGGATTGACACTTGGTATTACACCGCAGCTGCACATTCCATCGCAAATGGTGTTGATCACGCTCATGTATCTGGGCAGAGTCGGCGGTCTTACCCTCATTTATGCGACATTTTCCAGCAAAAAAGTGGGGAATGCAAAGCTGCCGCAGGAAAAAATCACGATTGGATAAGGAGTCTTTTCACATGAAAAACATTCTATTGATTGGCACAGGCCGCTTCGGACGGCATATTGCAGTACAGCTTTCTCAGCTGGGGCATCAGGTCATGGCGGTCGATACAAACGAGGAACGAATCAATGATGTGCTGCCATATGTCACCAACGCACAAATTGGCGACAGTACAAACGCGGAGTTTCTTCGCTCTCTTGGCATCGGAAATTTTGACGTCTGCATCGTGACCATCAGCGGTAATTTTCAGAACTCGCTGGAAACCACCTCGCTGCTGAAGGAGCTGGGTGCAAAGTGCGTGGTGTCGCGTGCCGAGCGTGATGTGCAGGCAAAGTTTCTGCTTCGCAACGGTGCCGACCAGGTAGTCTACCCGGAAAAACAGGTGGCAAAATGGGCAGCGATCCGATACACTGCCGACCATATTTTCGACTACATAGAGATCGACGAGCAGCACGCCATTTTTGAAGTAGAAGTTCCGGCCGGGTGGATCGGCAAAAGCGTTGGCGAACTGAATATTCGCAGAAAATATGGCATTAACATTCTCGGCATCAAACACTCTGGAAAAACCGACGTTTCCATTACGCCGGATACGATGCTGTCCGGGGAAATAACGATTTTAGCGTTGGGCGAATACAAAGCGCTGCAAAAGTGCTTCCGAATCTGAACGGACGGTGAGGGTATGTGGAAGATGTCGTTTTGATCGCTGGGACAGCGTTAATGTTCCTGTTCGGCTGGTTTTTGATGAAACGGCTGGATCGCTTTCTGGACGAAAATCAGAAGCACATCAAAGAATCATCCGAACAACAGCAGGCTGAACCGTGCGTGCATCTGGTCGGAAATATTTCTCCTGACGAACTTGAGGAAACGTTTTCCCGATTTCGCAATAGTCATGCCCATGTAGAAATCGTGATCTATGATTCAGAGCAAATTTCATTTCCGGACAACGAATCCGATTGGGCGCAGTAGAAACCTTCACATCTTGGTGCTATAATATCGTTTAAGAGGGATGGTGAAAATGTGCAGAATAAAGGAAGCGAAATGCCAAAAGAGCATATTCTTGTGTGCCTGTCCTCGTCTCCATCCAATGAACGCATTGTACGAATGGCAGGGAAAATGGCACAGGCATTTTGCGCCAGTCTTACCGCACTTTACGTGCAGACCCCCGGAGACGCTGATATGAACGCGGAAGATACCGTCCGCTTGCAGGCGAATATGCGTCTGGGGCAGCAGCTTGGCGCAGAAATTGTCACAACGCATGGTGAAGATGTGGCGACACAGATCGCGGAATATGTGCGGCTCTCTGATGTGACCAAAATTGTGATTGGGCGAAGCGGCGTACAGCGGCGGCATTTCTGGAGCGAATCGACGCTGACAGAACAGCTCATTACGCTTGCACCAGAGGTAGATATTTATATTATTCCGGATGTGGAAGCCTATAAGAACTGCCGCAGAAATCAGCCGCTTACTATCCGCCCGGCGTTTCCGACCGCCCGGGAACTACTTCTGACCATCGGAATTCTGGCAGTTACGACGGTCATCGGATGGATCTTTCTGCGGCTCAGCTTTGCAAATGACAATATCATCATGGTTTACCTGCTGGGTGTGCTTCTGACTTCCACTTTTACCAGCGGATATACCTGCGGTGTGCTGTCCGCTTTTTTGAGTGTCATCCTGTTCAATTATTTTCTGACGGAACCCCGGCTGTCTTTGGCAGCCTATGGCAGCAAATACCCGATAACCTTTGCCGTCATGTTCGCGGCTGCACTTTTGACAAGTACACTTGCGGCCAAGCTCAAAGCCCACGCACAGCTATCCGCACGGGACGCTTATCGCACGAAGCTCCTTTTTGATATGAACAGACAGCTCCAAAAAGCGGAAACGCCGGAGGAGGTCTATCGGATGACCGCGACGCAGATACAAAAGCTCATGCAGCGAGACGTTCTGATTTACCCGGCACAGGGCAACGCTCTGCTGGATGGGAACATTTATCCGGCTGACGGAAGTAGTCCATACAGCATCCCAGATACCGACCGGGAACAGAACGTGGTTCAATGGGTCTGGCAAAACCGCAAGCGCGCCGGAGCAACGACGCAAAACTTTCCAAAAGCAAAACGGCTGTATCTTGCCATCCGTACCGGGCAGCAGATTTACGGTGTTGTCGGGATTCCGATGGAAAAGCAAACGCAGCCTGACGCATTTACATCCAGCGTTCTGTTCTCCATCCTCGGCGAGTGCTCTCTGGCGCTGGATAACCTGCGAAATGCCAGAGAAAAGGAAGAAGCTGCCGTTCTTGCAAAGAACGAACAGCTTCGCGCCAATCTTTTGCGTTCGATTTCTCATGATCTCAGGACACCACTGACCTCGATTTCCGGCAACGCAGATACGCTGCTGCACAGCTATGACGTGTTGGATGAGCAGACACGGAAACAGATTTTTACGGACATTTATGACGATGCACAATGGCTGACGGGACTGGTTGAGAACTTGCTTTCCATTACGAAAATTGTAGACGGCAGCGTAAAGCTGCACCTTTCTGATCAGGTCGTGGATGACATCATATCGGAAGCACTCAGGCATATTGACCGAAGAGCGGCAGAACATCACATCGCAGTAGATTGCGGAGACGTACTGTTGCTGGCACGGATGGACGCAGGACTCATCATGCAGGTGCTCATCAATCTGGTGAATAACGCAGTCAAATATACTCCAGTTGGCTCGAACATCCGGATCACGGCAATCCCGCGAGAAAATATGGCTGAAATATGTGTCAGCGATAACGGTCCCGGTATTCCGAATGAACTGAAGGAACGTGTTTTTGAAATGTTCTTTACTGGGGGGAATCCAATTGGCGACAGCCGCCGAAGTCTTGGACTTGGACTTACGCTCTGTCAAACTATTGTCCATGCACATCATGGTGAAATGACGTTGAAAGACAATTCGCCGCATGGCTGCATCTTTTCCTTTACAATACCACTTAGTGAGGTGAACTTAAATGAATAAGCCGCTCATCCTCGTTGTAGAAGATGATACCCCGGTGCGAAATTTAATAACGATGACACTAAAAACTCACGAATATAGGTATCTTTCGGCGCAAAACGGCGCAAGTGCCGTGATGGAAGCGCTGTCTCACAACCCGGACATTGTACTGCTTGATCTGGGGCTGCCGGATATGGACGGCGTGGAAGTCATCCAAAAAATCCGGTCGTGGTCGAATATGCCGATCATTGTGATCAGCGCCAGAACAGAGGATTCCGATAAAATCGGGGCGCTGGATGCTGGGGCGGATGATTATCTAACGAAGCCTTTTTCCGTGGACGAACTGTTGGCACGACTGCGGGTGACGCAGCGGAGACTGTCGATGATGAAAACAGACTCCGTGCAGGATTCTCCGATTTTTACGAATGGTGCGCTGAAAATCGACTATGCGGCAGGCTGCGCATATCTTGACGGCACAGAGCTACACCTGACACCCATCGAATACAAGCTGCTGTGCCTGCTCTCCAAAAATGTTGGTAAGGTTCTGACACACACCTATATCACGCAGCAGATTTGGGGCAGCAGTTGGGAAAACGATATCGCTTCTCTGCGGGTGTTCATGGCAACCCTGCGCAAAAAGCTGGAACGCGGAAAAGACGGGCAGCAATACATACAAACGCACATCGGAATCGGCTATCGGATGCTGCGGGTCGAGTGAACAATTCCTGAGCTCAAAATTCAGAACTGAATAGAGTAGATTTCTCGATTTGGCACCACCTCTCATTTGCATGGTGTGGTCATTCCATTCTGCCACAAATGAGCTGACCATCGTTGTAATAGCGAGGACTT
>OOIF01002455.1_pt1 | contig 12577 bp, 9 predicted proteins | sample 1691961 | NCBI WGS metagenome assembly OOIF01 (sample SAMN06348146, study PRJEB24527) | human gut metagenome | biome: human gut; feature: ankylosing spondylitis patient; material: feces | host: Homo sapiens | place: China | collected 2015-10 | reverse complement strand
ATAGAGCAACGGCCTTCTAAGCCGTGGGTCGGGGGTTCGAATCCCTTCGGGCACATTAAGATGAGAGAGCCGCAGGCAATATGCCTGTGGCTTTTTTCGTATTTGCAGCAAAGCCCGAAGGTGAATGGATTTGTCGACGGACCAGTTTAGTTATAGTTTACAAACAAAGAAAAATATGGTAAAATACACATACTTTTGTGGCATGCATGAAGCATGTGCTGTACTCAGAAGAGTACATATATTATTTACAATTAAAACGTTATAAATGCCTCAGTAAACTGGGGCGTGTGTTGACGCTTACATATAATAGAAATAAATATACTAAGAAGGTATATGATTTCCCAGAAGGGAGATAATATGCCTTCTTTTTTTTGTTTAATAAGACAAAATTAAATGCTAGAATGATATAAAAAGACAGAAATGGAGATGCAAAAATGGATTTAAATGAATTTTTCAAAGAACACAATAAAGTAGCATTGGCATTTTCTGGAGGAGTAGATTCTTCCTATCTGCTTTATGCAGCAATTAATAGTGGAGCGCAGGTGCGTGCTTACTATGTCAATGCTGCATTTCAGCCACAATTTGAGCTTGATGATGCGATGCGTCTTGCAAAACAGCTAAATGCTGATATGAAGGTATTAACAGCAGATGTTCTTTCAAATGAAACAGTAGTGAAGAATCCTTCAGACCGCTGTTATCACTGCAAAAATGTTATATTCAATATGATTCTTGCAGAGGCGAAGAAGGATGGTTTTACCGTACTGATGGATGGAACTAATGCATCTGATGCAGAAGATGACCGCCCAGGAATGCGTGCGCTTCGAGAGCTTTGTGTCTACTCACCACTTCGTATCTGTGGTCTTACAAAGACGGAAATTCGAAGACGTTCAAAAGAGGCAGGACTTTTCACTTGGGATAAGCCAGCTTATGCTTGTCTGGCAACCCGTATCCCAACAAACGAGCGCATCACTGCAGAAAAGCTTGAAAAGACGGAAGAAGCAGAAAATTATCTGTTCTCTCTTGGCTTTACAGATTTTCGTGTGCGTTATTTAAATGATTCTGCAAAGATTCAGATGCCGGCAGCACAGATGACAAAGCTTTTAGAAATGCGAGAGGAAATTCTTATAGAATTGAAAAAATATTACAAAGAAGTGCTGCTTGATTTGCAGGCCAGATAAAAAATTTGATTATATGGGGAGATAAAGTTGTGAATAGCGAGGCAAGACAGATACTAGAAGCAGTGAAGGCAGGAAGTATGAGTATAGATGATGCACTGCTTGAAATAAAAAAAGAGCCTTTTGAGGATATTGGATATGCAAAGGTGGATTTACACAGAAAAATCCGCCAAGGCGCAGCAGAAGTAATCTATGGTGCAGGAAAGACACCAGAGCAGATGATTGGAATTGTATCTGCTATGTTAAAAAATGGTCAGGATCACATTTTAATTACACGTTTATCATCAGAAGCGGCAGATATGATTAGTCAGGTGCATCCATTACATTATCACAAAGATGCAAGAGTTGGCATTATCGGAGAAATGCCAAAACCGACTGGAAAGGGAAAGATTGTTGTGGCGACAGGCGGAACATCTGACATTCCGGTAGCAGAGGAAGCAGCGCTGACAGCAGAAATTCATGCAAACGAGGTTGTGCGCCTATATGATGTTGGAGTGGCAGGACTGCATCGTTTATTAAATCATATGGATGAAATCATGAGTGCAAGTGTAATCATTGCAATAGCCGGAATGGAAGGCGCACTAGCAAGTGTAATAGGCGGCTTAGCAGATTGCCCTGTCATTGCAGTTCCTACAAGCGTAGGATACGGTGCATCCTTTGGCGGTGTTTCAGCACTTTTGTCAATGCTTAATTCCTGTGCAAGCGGTGTATCTGTAGTAAATATTGACAATGGCTTTGGCGCCGGCTACTTGGCAGGAATGATGAATCATATGTAACTATTAATCATTTGAAATAAAGGAGAAAAAACAAATGAGAACATTATATTTAGATTGTGGAATGGGTGCAGCAGGTGATATGCTGACAGCAGCACTTTCAGAGCTTTTGCCTGATCAGGATGCATTTTTTGAAAAAATGAATGCACTTGGAATCCCGGGAGTTCATTTTGAGAAAGAAAAAACGCAAAAATGCGGTATTACAGGAACACACAGTAAGGTGACAGTAAATGGTGAGGAAGAGGAAAGCCTTGATGTGCATCATCATGATCACGATCATCATCATGACCATGAAGACCATCACCATGACCACGACCACCATCATGATCATGAAGACCATGACCACGATCATGCGCATGGTGCACATCATCACCACAGCAGCCTGCATGATATTGAGCATATCGTAAGAGATCATCTGCACGTATCAGATCGCGTAAAGGATGATATAATGGCAGTTTATCAGCTGATTGCTCAGGCTGAAAGTGCAGCACATGCTGTACCAGTTGATCAAATTCATTTTCACGAAGTAGGAACTATGGATGCCGTTGCTGATATTACAGCAGTCTGTATGCTTATGGAGGAGCTTTCTGTTGATCAGGTGATTGTATCACCAGTTCATGTTGGAAGCGGAAAAGTACGCTGTGCACATGGTATTTTGCCAGTACCAGCACCAGCAACTGCTTATATTTTAAAGGATGTGCCGATTTATGGAGGAAGGATTCAGGGAGAGCTTTGTACACCGACAGGCGCAGCACTTTTAAAACATTTTGCTACAAAATTTGGTGATATGCCAGTTATGAAGACGAAGGCTATCGGTTATGGAATGGGCAAGAAGGATTTTGAGATGGCAAATTGTGTCCGTGCGATGTTAGGAGAGACAGCAGATGATGTAAGCCGTGTTTCTGAGCTTTGCTGCAACATAGATGATATGACTGCAGAGGAGATTGGCTTTGCAACAGAGACAATTTTAGCATCAGGTGCTCTGGAAGTGTTTACTGTCTCCACAGGAATGAAAAAATCCAGACCAGGCATTTTACTTGAGGTGATGTGCCGTGAGGAAGACCGCGACCGCATGATTGAACTTATATTTTTGCATACAACTACGCTTGGTGTTAGAGAGCAGTTTTCAAGACGCTATACTATGACACGCTCTATAAAGACAATAAAGACTCCATATGGTGATGTGAGAAAGAAAGTTTCGACAGGCTATGGTACTTCACATGAAAAGTATGAGTATGAAGATTTGGCATCAATTGCAAGAAAGCAGGGAATATCCATTCGCGAAGCAAGGCAGACTGCAAGTGACTTTGATAAATAAAAAAGCTGATTAGAATTTTTATTTACAAAAAAGGAGAATGATATGAGAAAAAAACATGTAAGAAATTTAACGGCAGGCTGTGCTGCGTTTATGGCGGCAGCATTTGTAGTTTCAGCAGGCTTTTCAAAAACAGCATTTGCAGACGAAGCAGACAAAACTACACTTGTATATGGAAGCACTGACTATACACGCATTAACCCGGCAATGGATGAGCACTGCGAAATAAATGTGCTGTTATTTGATGGTCTTACTGATCATGATGGTGATAATCAAATTATTCCGCGTCTGGCAAAGAGCTGGGAGTATGATGAGGAGAATTTAACATACACGTTTCATCTTGAGGAAGGTGTCAAGTGGCATGATGGTGAGCCTTTTACAGCAGAGGATGTAAAATTTACATTTGAAGCAATTATGGATCCGGCAAATGAATCAGAGAATGCACCTGATTATGAGGATATAGAGAGCATTGAGGTGATTGACGAACATACGGTAGCTTTTCATCTTTCTAACGTTAATACCGCTTTTTTGGAATATATGACAAAACCTGTTATGCCAAAGCATCTGTTAGAGGGTGAAGATTGGCAGACATCTGACTTTTTCCGTGCACCAGTTGGAACAGGACCATATAAGTTTGTAAGCTGGGATGCAGGACAGACTATTACAATGGAAAAGAATGAGGAGTATTTTGCCGGTGCAGCTAATATTGATACAATTGTATTTAAGATTGTGACAGATGATAATGCAAAGGCAATGCAGCTATTAAGCGGCGAGCTTGATTTGGCGCAGATTACACCAAAGGAAGAATCACTTTTTGCTGATAATGACGAATTTAAAGTGTACGATATGACAACTTCTGACTACAGGGGCATTCTCTACAACTTTAATAACGAGTATTGGCAGGAAAATGCCGATCTGATCCCGGCAATCAATTATGCGATTGACCGTCAGGCAATTCTTGATGCAGTGCTGTTAGATAAGGGTGAAGTGGCATATGGTCCTCTGCAGCGAAATAAATATAACAATGAAAATGTGGAGCACTACGATTACAACTTAGAAAAGTCAGCAGAGATTTTTGAAGCAGCAGGATGCACACAAGATGCAGATGGCTACTGGTGCAGAAACGGGGAGAGAATTAGCTTTACAATTAACGCGACACCGGGTGATCAGGTGCGCATTGATATGGCGCAGATTGCAGCACAGCAGCTTCGCGAGGCAGGACTTGATGTAAAAGCAGATGTACCGGCAGGCGGAATCGACTGGGCAGGACAGGAGTGTTGCATCATTGGATGGGGATCTCCGTTTGATGCAGATGATCATACATACAAGGTATTTGGTACAGATAAGGGAGCGAACTATTCTGGATATTCAAATGCACTTGTAGATGAATACTTAACACAGGCACGTCAAACAGAGGATGAAAACGAGCGTAAGGAGGCTTATGCAAAGTTTCAGGAAGCATTAGCAGAGACACCGGCTTACACATTCTTCTGCTATATTGATGCGCTTTACGCAGCAGAGAATACGATTCAGGGAATAGATGAAGATACTGTATTAGGTCATCACGGTGTAGGCATTTTCTGGAATATCTGTGACTGGACAATTGAAAATCAGTAACAAAACGAAAGGAAACAAGCGATGAAGAACAAATGGCTTAGTGTGCTTTTCAAAAAGATCGCTGCATTTTTTATCAGCATATGGGTGCTGTCTGCCATTGTGTTTTTCTTATCACGAATTACGCCGATTGATCCGCTGCAGTCGTACTATGGTGAGCGCGTAGAGAAAATGAGTGAAGAACAAAAGGACAGTGCCAGAGAACGTCTTGGATTAAATGATCCAATTCCGGTACAATATGTGCGCTGGCTTAAGCTGGCGCTGTCCGGTGATTTTGGAATCTCCTACAAATATAAGCAGGACGTTATTATTGTGATCAAAGAACGTATCCAAAATACACTCGTTTTAGGCTTATTAAGCTACGTGATTTTATTTATTGGAGCATTGCTGTTAGGATTTTTATGTGCTTGGAATGAAAATAAACTTGCAGACAGACTTATTGTGCGTCTTGGAACGATTACAAGCTGCATTCCAGAATTTTGGATGGCGCTCATGCTGATTTTTGTGTTTAGCGTATTGCTAGGTTGGCTCCCGGCAAGCGGTGCATATTCAATTGGAGGAGGCGGCTTACTTGACAGGCTGCGTCATCTTGTGCTGCCATTAATTGCCTCAGTGGCTGGTCATTTGTGGTATTTTGCCTATATGGTGCGAAATATGCTATGCGAAGAAACACGTTCAGAATATATCGTGCTTGCACGGGCAAAGGGAACAAAAGACAGCACAATATTATTTCGTCACTGCCTAAAAAATGTGCTGCCAGCTTATATTAGTCTTATGGCAGTTTCAGTGGCGCATATTCTTGGCGGTACTTATTTGGTAGAAGCAGTATTTGGCTATCCGGGAATTGGTATGCTTACGTATGAAAGTGCCAAAACATCTGATTACAACATGCTTATGGTACTATGCCTTTTAACGGGAGTAGTTATGATAGCAGCAAACACGATTGCAGAGCTAGTGAACGCAAGGTTAAATCCATATATGGCGCAGGAGGGAAAATGAGCTTTGAAAAACATATAACGAAGAGAAAAAAAGTACCGTTTCTTTCCTTTGTGCTGCTTGGTATTTTGATTATGGGATGTGTGTTTGCACCATTTTTTTGCAAAGATGCGTCCTATATGGATCTTATGAACTGCAGCTGCGCACCGGGACGTGAATTTTTCTTTGGAACAGATACGATGGGACGCGATCTGTTTTCATGTATATGGCATGGCGGACGTGTTTCTCTTACCATTGGCTTTTTGTCTGCTGCGATATCAGCAGTTATTGCAGTTTTGTATGGTACAGCAAGTGCACTGTCACCTGCGTGGCTGGATAGGCTTTTGATGCGTCTTGTAGACGTGCTTCTTTCTGTTCCGTCGCTTTTGCTTGTCTTATTTGTGCAGGCAGTATTTGGAAAAAATATCATAGGAATGAGTGCAGCGATAGGACTTTGTGGATGGTTCTCAATGGCAAAAATCGTGCGCACACAGGCAAAAACAGTAAAAGAAAGTGGATTTGTCACGGCATCACAGTGCATGGGCGGCGGTTTTTTTCATGTGCTTTACTGGCATCTTGCTCCAAATTTTCTTCCATCCATTTTATTTATGATTATTATGAGTGTACGAACAGCAATAGCTGAAGAATCAACACTTAGCTTTCTGGGGCTTGGCCTTCCAATAGAGACAATCTCGTGGGGCAGTATGCTCGCACTTGCCCAGAATGCGTTTGTCATGCGCGCATGGTGGATGATTTTGATTCCAGGTCTTTTCTTAATACTCCTTTTTTTATGTCTCACTGAGATAGGAAGCTGGTGCCAAGAGCGCATGAATCATAAAAAGAGGCAGATGTAAAACATTCTTAGAACAGACAATAATATAAGCTGTGAAACAGGTCAGAACATTGAATCTAATTGGTCTGTTACAAGTTGATTGAATTTATCGTTAACAGAGCTTTCTGTTAGCCAACAGCTTAATTCAATATATTTTTCGTTTGCCATATTTAGTCGGCCCAATTGAATATCTGTCAAAATATTTTTTGCTGTTACAAGTACTTTTGGATGTGGACTGTCAACAATAAATTGTACTCTTGCTGAAGATTGGCCTAATCGTTCAAGAAGTAATTTCTGCTTTTCCCAACGAAGACGCGATTTGCCACTTTCAAATCTGCTGTAGGTTTCAGGTTCTATAATTCCTTCGCATGCCTGATGCTGTGTCAAGCCTTTTTGTAAGCGTGCATTTCGGATGACATCATTTGAAATCCATATGTGATTATCGGTAGATGATTCCCATATAGCATAAGGATTTATTGCTGAAGAACTGACAATCAAGTCATATTTTTTATATTCATTTAAAATTTTTTCTTGAACAGAGAATTGCGTATTACGTGAAGCAGAGATAAAATGTTTTTGACAATTAAGTATTAACCATATGGCACCGTTGTTTTGCTCACGCTTCATGAGTCTTTTTGTCTGTTCTAAGATATTCCATGCCTGCTTAATGTTGCCTTCAATAAATTCTAACTTAGCTAGTTTTACTGCTGCAAGTGGAAGAATACGAATACTTTCTTTGTTACGTTTTTGCATACAGGCAAACAAAAAAGGTCTGCAAAGCCACTCTAAAATTTCTTTTGCATCAGATGTCTGTTGGTTGTATAATAAGGCATCTGATGTTAAATAAATAAGCTCTAATTCAAGCTCAGCTAAAAAATAATGACCATTTTTACACCATTCTTCAACTGATACGGAATGAAGAGTTTTCCATGTTTTTCTTAGATGAGCTAAGTACATAATTTCTAAAGTGCTTGAAGTGCATTCTGTATAAAATAAAACAGTGTTTGATTTTTGTGTTAGAGCAGTTTTCAAAAGCCAGCCATAGATTACCTGTACAAATAGATCATGAATGCGGCCGCTTCCTTGAATAACGGCATCTGTATTTTGCCATGCACTAGAGTAATCAAAAACTAATAATTTTCCTTTTTTTAATAGTTCCTTTTTCTTTTCCAGCTGCTGCTGTGTAGCATTTAAGGGAATGCTTCTTAATTCGTCTGTAATAGATCGTAATACCTTTCTTTTTTGAAGTAATGTTTCTTCATCTTTTGTAATATAGCATTTGTAAATAAGTGGTGACACAGACATTCTTTCCAATAAAAAATCCCAGATCATTCTATCTCCCAAGCCTTCATCATGTTCGATTTTACTGAATTTTTTTGCGGTTAAAACACCTTCACGAATTGTTTGGGAAGATATTCCGTAATCGTCAAGACCTTGCAAAAACAGATCACCAATTGTATAATTTAAACTCAATAGAATCTCCTCCCTGTCAGCTTTGTAAATTAGACAATAATAGTAAAATATTACAGCATATTAGGCTATTTGTAAATGATCAGAAAAGGAAAAAAATAAAAAATAAAGTCCAAATATATCATTTGGATTATGGCAGATAAATGATATCATAAATATGCAAAATGCAATAGAAAATATTGAGGGATAAATGAAATAATGAAATTGATAATGACCTATTACAAAAAAATGATTATCACATATAAAAAGCTTTTTGTGATGTCATTTGTGATTATGGCGGCAGTGACCGTGAGCAACCTTTTGATTCCGTGTGGAATGCGCTTTCTGGTAGACAGTATCTCACAGGCGAACAGTCTTGGACAGAAAGAACTTCTTTTTTTGCTTGCCGCATTCGCAGCATTTTTATTATGTATGGGGTTTAATACCTGGATGGAAATTAGATGGTATTTGCTGCTAGATAAGTTAGGCGGTCTTTGTATGAGAGACTTGACACTCAAGATGGAGGCAGCACTTGCGGCCGCTTCCTTATCCGATGCTGATAAGATTGGTGCAGAGGTGCTAAAGCATACAATGTATGCTGATGTGCTTGATGTATTTCGTGTGACAGGTCATCATATACCGTCGTTTATCAGTGCGGTATTGACAACTATTGTATGTATGGTATTGGCCTTTGCATTTAGCATAAAATTTGCAGTTTTTTTGGTGTTTTCAGTTGGTCTTGGCTGGTATGTGTCATTTTTGGGGCGAAAACGAATTTCACAAAAGGCAGGCAAGACAAATCAGAAAATGAAACAGTGCCATGCCGTCTGCAATCAGTATATTGACTCAATGACACTTGTCCAGACAAACGATGTGCTCGATTACTTTCAGCAGGAAACAACGAGAAAATTAAGTGATTTTATTCAGACTGCAAAAAAAGAAGATCGCCTTATGCTTTTTTGGTCTAAGTTGTCCGAACATTATAACACGATATCTACTATGCTGCTGTCTGTTTTATTGTTGATTCCTTCATGGGGCGGATCAATTGGAAATTTGATCTTTTTTACGATGTTGTCAACGGTAATTAATTCGCAGGGTCAGAATGCACAGGAATTGCTGCGGCAAATTATGCGCGCACAAGTAAGCTTTGAGAATGTAGATAAGGTGTGCAAATTAGAGCCGCGCCAGAAAGCAGAGTCATTAACAGATGTTGAATCAATCGAGTTCGACTCAGTTTATTTTTCTTATGCAAGCGGTGCACCTGCCTTAACACAAGTTTCCTGCTGTCTGCAAAAAGGACAGATGGTTCGCCTGATGGGTGAAAATGGCTGTGGAAAGTCTACATTTATAAAGCTCTTGCTTGGACTTTATCGGCCAGACAGTGGAACAATAAGAATCAATTCACAATCAGTTGATGCTTATTGCAAACATGATATGAGCCGCCAGTTTTTGTACGTTGGTCAGGAGGAGATTTTTTTAAACGAGACAGTAGAAAATTATTTACACATTATCACACAAAATGAGGGAGAAGCTGTGACATATCTGTTAAAAGAATATGATATAGCGGCGGATCGTGCCATCGAAAATGAGGGAAAATCATTGTCGGTGGGACAGCGAAAGAAGTTGTTAATCATGAAAATGCTTCTTAGAATCGAAGAAGCATCTGTTTTGATTGTAGATGAAATTGAGGCTGGTCTTGATCAGGAAACGAGAGAAAAATACGAGCAGTTGTTAAATCTTATTGCAAAAAAGAAGAATAAACTTATAATTGTCGTTGAGCATGACCCACAAGGAACGATTGAATTTACAAAAATAATGCATTTTCAGAGTGGTCGTCTTGTGAATTGTGACAATTTCCAGTAAATGCATATCGTAAAATGAAATTTCTGCTTGCAATTTGCACTTTCGTGTGCTATAGTAATGAACCATAAGAAACGCATTGAAGGAGACTCTATCCCAACGATCTTGACAGGAAGAGGGCGTCACCGACTGAGAGCGCCGTCATGAGGGACTGGGTGTGGGAACGCTCCGGAGCGGGCATTCTGAGCTTTTATTATGAGTAAAAGGGTAGGTTTGCACGTTGGTTTACGTTATAACCATAGAGTGATCCAGATATGGATTGAATGCGGGTGGTACCGCGGAACGAAGATGTTTCGCCCCGGAGACTGTAATAAGTTACAGTTTCCGGGGTTTTTTGTATAATGCAGCAACTTGAAAAGCAAGTTAGCGAATCCGAATGTTTTTAGAATTGCGAGAGTTACGGAGTAATTCGTAAGCATTATAATAAATAAAAGTACCAGCATCAACCATGGAGACTCGTATTTTGGCTGAAAAGAAAGGACAACATGGAATTTATCAGTGGAATCAGCAAGAAAGAGTATGTAAGCATCAAGGAACTGGCACAGGGAAGCTGTGATGGAAAGACCGTCCGCATGGAGGGCATGGTTCATGCCGTAAGAGATATGGGCGATGTGCGCTTTGTCATTTTGAGAAAGGCAGAGGGACTCGTTCAGTGTGTCTACGAGGAAAAAACAGCAGGCTTTGCACTTGGCGAACTCAAGGATGAGAGCGCAGTGCGCGTAGCAGGTGTTGTCTATGAGGAGGCAAGGGCGCCATTTGGAAGGGAACTTCGACTGACTGAAGTGACCGTTTTATCTGAGCCTTCTGCTGCAATGCCGTTGCCTGTCAGCAAATGGAAACTAAATACTTCACTGGAAGCAAAATTAAACTACCGTCCACTGTCCCTTAGAAACCTTCAAGAGCGAGCAAAGTTTCGTATTCAGGAGGGCATCGCAAGAGGGTTCCGCGAGTTTTTAACAACTCAGGGCTTTACGGAAATCCGTACCCCAAAGATCGGAGCCAAGGGAGCAGAGGGCGGTTCTAACGTATTTAAGCTTGATTATTTCCACCGTCCGGCAGTGCTCGCACAGAGCCCGCAGTTCTACAAGCAGATGATGGTCGGCGTATTTGACCGCGTGTTTGAGACCGGACCGGTATTCCGTGCAGAAAAGCACAATACAAAGCGCCATTTAAACGAATATACGAGTCTTGATTTTGAGATGGGATTTATCGATAGCTTCGAAGACATCATGGCAATGGAAACTGGATTTTTACAGTACACAATGGAGCTGTTGAAAAAGGATTATAAAACAGAGCTTGATATGCTTGACATTACACTTCCAAAGGTTGATGAGATTCCACAGGTACGATTTGATGAGGCAAAGTGTCTTGTGGCAGAGAAATATAACAGACAGATCAGAAACCCATATGATCTTGAACCAGAGGAGGAAGCACTGATTGGCCGCTACTTCGAGGAAGAATATGGCGCAGACTTCGTATTTGTTACTCACTATCCGAGCAAGAAGCGTCCATTCTATGCAATGGATGATCCAGATGACAAGACATTCACTCAAAGCTTTGATCTATTATTTAAGGGACTTGAGGTTACAACAGGAGGACAGCGTATTCACGAGTATCAGATGCTTCTTGACAAGATCGAGGCAAAGGGTATGACAACTGAAGGCATGGATCAGTACCTTGATATCTTCAAGCATGGAATGCCGCCGCACGGAGGACTCGGCATTGGCCTAGAGCGTCTGACGATGAAGCTGATCGGTGAGGACAACGTGCGTGAGACATGCCTCTTCCCAAGAGATCTTTCCAGACTGGAGCCGTAACATTTAATGAGCGGTGAGACGAAGAAGTCAAACCGCTTTCGTAAAAATATAAAGAAAAATTGGAAGGAAATCACGATGGCAAATATAATTGATGATGAGACAATAGAGTATGTTGGAATATTAGCAAAGCTCGCGCTTTCCGAAGAGGAAAAGGAGCAGGCAAAAAAAGATATGTCTGATATGCTTGACTATATAGATATGCTTGGTGAGTTGGACACATCCAATGTAGAGCCAATGAGTCATGCATTCCCTGTTTTCAATGTGTTCCGTGAGGATGTAGTTACAAATGGAGATGGAAGCGAGGAGACACTTGCAAATGCACCGGAACAGAAAAACGGGGCATTCAAGGTTCCAAAGACTGTGTAATGGTGTTCTGAATAATTACAAAACATTTGGCTTGATTAGATAACAGGTAATGGAAAGACAGGAGACAGTTTAATGGAGATTCAAAAATTGACAGCAGTTTCGCTGGGAAAAAAGATAAAAGAAAAAGAGATCTCCGTGCGGGAGGCGCTCGATGCAGTTTTCGCACAGATTGATCAGACAGAAGATAGGTATCATGCGTATGTGACACTCGATAAAGAGGGCGCTTACAAGCAGGCTGATGCTGTTCAGGAAAAAATAGACAAGGGTGAGCTGACAGGAGCACTTGCCGGCGTACCGGTAGCCATCAAGGATAACATGTGCACGAAAGGACTGTTGACTACCTGCAGTTCAAAAATTTTGGAAAATTATATTCCAACCTACACGGCATCTGCAGTTCAAAA
>OOIF01002450.1_pt1 | contig 12586 bp, 7 predicted proteins | sample 1691961 | NCBI WGS metagenome assembly OOIF01 (sample SAMN06348146, study PRJEB24527) | human gut metagenome | biome: human gut; feature: ankylosing spondylitis patient; material: feces | host: Homo sapiens | place: China | collected 2015-10 | reverse complement strand
AGAGGCCGAGAATGGTTCGACAATGCCAGTCTTTTATGCAGTGGGAAATGCTCATTTGGATTTGGCTTGGTTGTGGCCGATTGCGGAAACTGGTCGTAAAACCGCGCGTACATTTGCGGCGCAGCTTCGTCTGATTGAGGAATATCCAGAATATAAATTTATTCAGAGCCAGCCAGCAGAGTATGAGATGTGCCGCAAACTGTATCCGGAACTTTTTGAGCGAATCAAGGCGGCTGTCAAAAAAGGACAGTGGATTGCAGAGGGTGCCATGTGGGTGGAACCTGACACGAATATGGCAAGTGGTGAGGCACTGATTCGTCAACTGCTGTATGGAAAGCAGTATTATAAGGACGTATTTGATGTGGACAGTGAAGTGCTGTGGCTTCCAGATACGTTTGGCTACACAGGGGCATTGCCACAGATTTTAAAGGGATGCAAGGTCAACTATCTGGTAACACAGAAGATCTTTTGGTCATATAACGAGGGTGAGCAATTCCCGTATCATTACTTTAACTGGGAAGGCATAGACGGAAGTAGGATTGTGTCATTTCTTCCGACAAGCTATACTTATAAGACTAATCCTAAGCAGCTTGAAGAAGTGTGGAAAAACAGAAGTCAGCTTCAGGATCTGGATGCCTTTTTGCTGCCGTTTGGCTATGGCGATGGAGGCGGTGGTCCAACAAGAGACGATATTGAGTATGCAAAAAGAGAACAAAATCTTGAGGGTGCACCGAGAGTTGAACTGTCTGATCCGAAGAGCTTTTTCAAGAAAATGGACGAAGCGGGCGGACCAGTCAATACTTATGTAGGTGAGCTGTATTTTAATGCACACAGAGGAACCTACACCTCTCAGGCAAAAGTAAAGCAAAATAATAGACGTGCTGAGTTTGCACTTCGCGAGATGGAGATGTGGGGAGCATTTGGTCTTTGTAAGGGAAATGTATATGACAGTGAGAAGGCCGATGCGCTCTGGAAGGAATTATTGTTAAATCAGTTTCACGATATTCTTCCAGGCTCCTCGATAGGAAGAGTTTACGAGGAAGCAAGAAAAGCTGTTGGCGGTGTAATTGAGACAGCAAATAAACAGGCATATATATATATGAGTCAGCTTGTAACAAAAGAAAATGAAAATGATGTGACGATCTTTAATTCATTTGGTTTTGAGAGAAAGACATTGGTAGAGCTTCCAGAAACATTTGCAGACGGTGCAAAAACATTTGAAGGAGAGGAAGTTTTTGTTGAGAAAACACCGTTTGGCGTTAAGGCGTGGGTAACAATCCCACCGTGCGGAGCTGTTACACTTGTTCCATACAAGAAGAAAAATGTGGAGCAAAAGGCTGTGTCAGCAGAAAAGACCACGGACGGCATTGTGCTTGAAAATTCACAGGTACGCGTCAAGATAAACAAAAAAGGCGAGGTGACAAGCTTTGTCCTAAAGGAATCAGGACGTGAATTTGCAGCAGATGCTTTGAATTGTTTTCATTTTTATAAGGATGTACCACGCATGTTTGATGCATGGGATATTGACTCAAATTATAGGGAGCAGGAGCTTGAAGGAGCATTTGATGTGTGTACCGAGCTTGTGTCAGATGGAATAGAGGCAGTCATTAAAGTTACAGGAAAGATTGGAAATTCTTCATATACACAGTATATTCGTCTGGCAAAGGACAGCAGACGTCTCGAATTTGATACAACGATTGACTGGAAAGAGCTACATCGCCTGCTAAAGACTTCATTTCCAGTAGCGGTTTATGCAGAAAATGGAATCAATGAGATGCAGTTTGGCTATGTAATGCGCCCAACTCATCGTTCAAGAGAATACGAAAAAGATCGTTTTGAGGTATGCAATCACAGATATAGTGCGCTGTGCGATGCGTCTCACGGCGCAGCCGTATTAAATGACTGCAAGTATGGAATCAGCATGAATCAAAATGCGTTAGAACTAACTCTTCTTCGTGCAGCAGCAGCGCCAGAAATGCGTGCAGATAATCAGGTTCATCATTTTACATACGCGTTTACTGCTTGGGAAGGTGATTTTGCCGGATGTGATGTGGTAAAGCAGGGCTATGAACTAAATGAAAAGCCAAGACTGGTGCTGGGATGTGTGCCGACATTTAGCATAGCTTCTGTAAAGAACGGCACAGTTGTCTTAGATACAATAAAGCCGGCATTAGACAGAAGCGGTGATTTGATACTTCGTCTGTATGAGTCTAAAAAGGCAGCGGGAAAAGCACAGATTTTGCTGAATGTTGATGCAAAGAAGGCTTGGATTTGTGATATGCTGGAAAATAAAGAGCAGGAGATAGTAATAAAAGACGGCATGTTAGAGCTTGAGTTTGGTGCATTTCAGATTCAAACGATTCGTCTGTCGATTGAGGAAGCTATGGCATAAAAGAGCCTGCAAATGAAAAGACAGAAATCATTCCGATGATTGTGTATTAAATGCGTTTTTATGAGGTGGATAAAGGGGGCAGGAAACTGCCCCTTTTGTGTAATAAAAGACATTGTATAATTCTTATATCAAGTAACTGCATAAGTGTATCAGAAAGGAAATAGTGAATAAAATTATTGTGGAAGGAAGAGGCTGAGGAAAAATATGGTAGATGAATTTTTTTTAAAATCATTGATTCAAATTACGCATGGGGAAATTAGACTGATTGATAAAGAAAGAGACATTCGTAGAATAGGACAGACAAAGGAAGAAGAAGATCCATTTTTTACGGATGAAATTTTTTTTAATGATGTGCTTGAACGAAGACCAGAAGCATCAATTGACATTTTCTGGGAAGATGACGTTTATTATGCAAGGGTTCGCCGAAAAGGAATACAAGGCTGGATTCTTGCAGGACCAGTGCAGACAGTTGTTGGTGCAGCACCTGCACTTAAAATAGCTCAAAAGCATAAAATCGAAGCTGCATCGTATCGTCTTCCATATTGTGAATTAAAAACATTCTTGGAAGCAATGAAGTTACTTCTTTATGAGGAAACAGGTGAAAAAGTTTGTTTGAGTGAGTTGTATACAAAACAACAGCCTGAGCCAGAACAACAAAAATTTTTTGAAAAAAAACGCTGGATGGAAAAAGGCGGACATTTGCACAATCCTTATCAGCATGAGCAAAAGAAGCTTGGAAGTATTCGAGCTGGAAATTTAAAGCTATTGGAAGAATGTCAAAATGAGGTATGGCCAGGTGAAATTGGTCAACTCGCAGATAATCCGCTGCGTCAAGAGAAAAATCTTTCAATTGTTGTAATTTCCATTGCATGCAGAGCAGCAATTGATGGTGGTGTTGCACCTCAGAAGGCATTTTCAATGTCAGATGTGTTTATTAGTAACATTGAAAGAATGACTCAGGTATTGCCAATTCAGGCAGCAGTTGTTGAATATGAACGAGAATTTGCACGAGCTGTTGAACAGGTCAAGCATGATAGCGAGCATAATCGTTATGTGGAGCGGGCGAAGGAATATGTTGCAGAACATATAGATGAATCAATTAGAGTAGTACAAATTGGAGAAGCACTTGGAATTAATGAAAATTATCTGACAGGACTCTTTCATAAATACGAGGGAATTACGTTGCAGCACTATATACGAAAAGAAAAGGTTCGCCAAGCAAAAGAACTATTGTTATATTCATCGTATTCCTGTAGCGAAATTGCAGCTCTTCTATGTTTTTCAACGCAAAGTCATTTTTCGAGTGCTTTTAAGCGTGAGGTAGGAATGACACCTGCGAAGTATCGAGAATCAAAAATACAAAGAGGGTAAGATATTAAAAAATGGGAATTGGTAAAAAAGTATATTTAGATAATAAAAAAATGATGCTTATGTACAAAAGTGATATAGAATCAAGAAAATATCAGAATAATATAATAAAAATAGATAAAACAAAAGAATAAATATGAGATTTATGATAAAAAATAAGGAAAAATGATATAATGACAAAAAAGTATCTGCTATAATAAGGTCATTCAAAGTTTTCAGGAGAAGACGATTGTTAATAAACCATATGATAGCAGATATTTTTTATGCAGCAGCATAGGAAAGGCAAGGTGAAGAAAATGGATATGAAACATTCAAGAAAGAGTGGATTGACAGGACGACAGAAGAAACAGATTCGGTTAGTACTTTTGCTTCTGCCCTTCATGATTATGATAGGAATTTTTTCCTATGCACCGTTGTTTGGATGGAGTTATGCATTTGTAGAATTTACACCTGGTGTTTCAATTTTTAAATCGCAGTTTGTTGGACTGAAATATTTTAAAAAGATTTTCGAAAATTCCAAAGATTTTGTGACAGTAATGAGAAACACACTGAGTATTTCATTTTTGAACATTTGCTGTTCCGTGCTTCCAGCTATTTTTGCAATTGCAATTTCACAGCTTAAGAATAAGCGATATGCAAAGCTTGTACAGACAGGAACTTCAATTCCAAACTTTATTTCCTGGGTTCTTGTATACTCCATTGTGTTTATGCTTCTTTCATCAGAAGATAGCGCATTAAATATTATTCTGATGGGACTTGGCATTATAAAGAAGCCACTTAATGTGCTGACAAATGAAAAACATGCATGGGCAACACAGGTTGCTATCGGTGTATGGAAATCACTGGGTTACAATGCAATTATTTATCTGTCTGCGATTACATCAATTGATCAGGAGTTATACCAAGCAGCAGAGGTGGATGGTGCTAATACATGGCAAAAAATTATTCATGTAACTGTTCCTGGTTTACTCTCTACATTTTTTGTTTTACTATTACTTGCAATTTCTAATATGATGTCAAATGGATTCGAGCAGTTCTGGCTGCTTGGAAATGGTATGACGTGGGATAAGCTGGAAGTATTTGATACATATGTATATCGTATGGGTATCAAAAATATGGAATACTCATTGGCAACTGCAATGGGCATTTTCAAATCTATTGTAAGTATTATCCTTTTGACATTTGCAAACTGGGCATCTAAAAAGCTGAGAGGCGATTCTATATTCTAAGTAAAAGTTTGAAAAGAAGGTTTTCTCAGAAAGGAGATTGTAAGAATTATGAAAAAGAAAAATAAGATAACAATTGCAGGCACAATCAACACGGTATTGCTTGGATTGATTACATTTATTTGCGTATATCCGTTATGGTATATTTTTATTAACTCGTTCTCTTCTCCGGGAGCAGTGAACTTAGGTGTATATTTGCTTCCGAAGGAGTTTACAACAGAAGCCTATACAGAGATGCTTCAGATTCCAGGACTTAAATCTAGCATATGGATAGCGTTTGCGAGGACGATATTTGGTACACTTTTAACATGTTTTTTCTGTAGCTTTGCAGCATATATTCTTGCTAATAGAGATCTTCCGTGCAAAAAGTTTTTGTACCGTTTCTTTATCGTTACAATGTATGTAAATGCAGGATTTATACCGTACTATTTATTGATCAGCAATATAGGACTGAAAAATAATTTTTTAGTATATATTCTTCCATCGGCAGTTCAGGCATATTTTATTATTTTAGTAAAGACTTATATTGAGTCTATTCCAGGGGAACTGATTGAGTCAGCAGAGATCGATGGAGCTGGATTAGTAAAAATTTACTTCAAGCTTATTATTCCACTTGCAAAGCCGATTCTGGCATGCATTATTGTGTTTGCAGCTGTAAATCAGTGGAATGCATGGGCAGATGATATGTATTTTATGCAGGGAAGAAAATCTGCAACGTTACATTGTCTGCAGTATTTGCTGTATACGAAATTACAGTCAAATGTAGTATCTTCCACAGCAGGAGCGGCAGCGGGAGCAGCAATTAAAGTATCATCGACAACGCTGCGTATGGCAATGAGCTTTATTACGGTAGTTCCAATACTTTGTGTTTATCCGTTCATGCAGCGCTTTTTTACAAAGGGAATTATGCTTGGTGCAGTAAAAGGCTGAGAAATGTTATTTTATGTTAGTTATGATTGCAATCGTGCAAACGTATGGTACGAATGTAGTCTGGCAGTAATAAAAAAGAAAAAGGAAGGAGATATTTATGAAAAAAACAGTAGCAAGAAAGGCATTTGCAGCAGCGTCCGCACTTATTATGTGTGGTAATACAATGGCATTTGCAGGAGAGAGCACGGGCAGCACAACAACACCTCAATTCGAGGATAGAGTGGCACTTGATGTAGTGGCATTCGTAGGATCAGGTGAACTTGATGGACTTCGTTCTGATCCAGTCAGCAAGTATATTGAAGATAATTTGAATATTGATCTGTACCTGACTGCTGTTACAGAGGCAGATTGGCCAACACAGCTGTCAGCTATGTTAGCAGATAATGATTTACCAGATGTTTTCTTATTATCGGACCCAACAAAACAGCTTCCGATGCTTCTTGAGTCTGCATCTGTATTGAATTTGGAGCCTTATCTGGAAGAATATGCACCAAATACCATGAATGACCCAGCAGGACAGCTGATGGTAACAGCAGAGCGTATGCCGGCAAACAGTCCAGATGGAAACATGTATCTTTGGGGAATGTGTAAAGGTTCTTGGGATGATGGCACAGTTCCAACATGCGGTCACTATTTGAGATGGGATCTGTATAAGGAAGCGGGCTATCCAAAGCTGGAAAATTATGATGATGATCTGTTAGATGTTCTTGAGCAGATGGTGGCATTAGAGCCAGAAACAGCAGATGGGCAGAAAACTTACGGATGCGGTGCATGGTTTGGTGCAGGTCAGGGATGGGGTGAATGGGTATTTACCTTTGGTCTTGGACCGCAGGAAGGCGTAAATTTGATAGAAACAACTGGTCGTGTACTTGGTGTTTCTACAGTTGATTCTACACCACTTGAAACAAATCAGTTAACCGATCCTGAAAGTGTATTCTGGCGTGCAGTTCGTTTTTATAATAAGGCAAACCAGAGAGGTTTGTTAGATCCAGATTCCTTTACACAGACATCTGATGTTTACTCGGAAAATCTGAAGGCTGGAAAGTATATGTTTAATGTACCAGGTTGGATGTCTAATGACGCAAACACAGAGTTTAACAAGGCAGAAGGAAATGAGAAAACATTTATTTCAATGCCAAGTTTGACTGCAGATGCAGAAGATCGTTTTGGAAATATGTATAGAGGTGAGAGACAGTATGTTGTTAACGCAAATACTGAAAATCCAGAGCGCTGTGTAGCATTGCTTGACTTTGTATCTACATATGAATTTTCCAGAATTGCATGGAATGGCTTAGAAGGTGGTATGTGGAATATGGAAGATGGTGAGCCAGTACCGACGGATGAGTACCTGAAAGTAACAAAGGATGATGCTCTTGGCGTAGAGACTGGTATTAATGTATACCATCATTTCTGTGGATTTGGAAACGGAACAATTCAGCCAGATGGCTACACCACTGATCTGTATCAGTTCTCAACAAAGGCTATGGAAGCAAAGATGAATGATACCATTAAGGATTTCATTGATCATTATGGTGCAGAGTCTCAGGTGGATGTATATCGTCAGGAAACACCTGTTACTGATTCTATGAATTACATTTCATTTAGTGATCCAGAAGGTGAGGTTGCTTCTTGGGTAAACGAAATCAATGCATACATGGGTAAGAATGTATTTAAGTGCGTAGCATGTGAGTCTGATGAGGAATTTGAGGCAATGCGTGACAGCATGATTGAAGAGCTGAAGGCAAGCTACCATGTTGATGAAGTATTTGATTACTTCTATCAGGATGCTTTGGCTCAGGCAGAAGATGTTGCAAAACTTGTAGAAATGAATAATGCAATCAAAAAATAAGCTTAAATGAAAGTGTTATTTGCAAGTTAAAAAGACATAATCCTAAATAAACACCCGGAATATATTGTATAGCTGCAATATATTTCGGGTGTTTTAATAACGTATAGTTTTATCCTCTTGGATCTTTTGCAAAGCTAGGAATTTCTATACATGGCTGTTCATAAACCCAGCCTTTGGCAGGGCCTCCAGCTGCATGAAACCAGTTCCCTGTAACTTCGTTTACGACATGAAGTCCATTTTCATCTTCTTCCATTTCAAATAAAAGAATACGTTTCTTTGGGTGATCATTTGGGCAGTGGCATGCCATCATTAGCTGACCGCCAAAGGTATAAAACAGCATTGCATGACCGCCGTCAAGTGCATACAGTGGTTCTGATTCCTGATCCCATGGCCCCAGAATATCACCAAAACGGCTTGTTGCGTAACCCACAGCATATGCGCCTTTTTCTGTAAAGCTAGACCAAAGCATAATAAGTTTTCCGCCAGGAAGGCGATGCAAAAATGGTCCGTCTGTCACATAGCCGCCTTCTTTTGCGCCTTTAGCATTCCATTTGCCATCGGATGCTCTAAATAAAATGACAGGATCACCAATTGCTTCGCCCAAATCATCAGACATTGGTATGGCACAAATTTGACCATCACCAACCTGAAGCCACTCATGACAAAATACCATCCATGGCTTGCCTGATCGGTCAACGTATAATGTTCCATCAAGACTCTGCCATCCATCTGGTGTAACAGCTTCTTGACGAATGGGTTCAAATGGTCCTTTTGGTGAATCTGATACTAAGCACTGACATTTGCGGTAATGACCGTCTGCACGAAATGAGCTGAACAGATAATAGCGTCCTTTCCAGATGTGAACCTCTGGTGCCCAATAATCCTTATCTGCCCAGAAATTATTTTGACGAAAACAAATCTGTGGCTTTGACCAGTGAATCAAATCCTTACTTTCAAGTACATAAAATACACCGTGTTCTTTGTCAGTTTCCACATCTGGGAAACGTTCTGTATCCGCAAACTGTACATAAGTGTAGTAGCAGCGGCTTTTTGGATCTGCCAGAATAAATGGGTCGCTGATATGGACATCTCTCACATGGTAAGGATACTGTTCCAGATCAACTGTGTCGTCAGTACAATAAAAACGCATGTTGTTCCCTCCTTAAAAATGATATCTTTGCTATTTTTTGTAGATAAAAATAGCTTCCTTTACTGTACACCATACCACATCGCTCATCAAAAAACGATGTCAAATTTTATATTCTTTTTGTGTTTTTTTGACGAGCAAAAAATAATATAAAAACCCTACCATTTTTTTACATTTTGAGCGATAATGGAAGTGACAAAAATTAAAACTGGGAGACAGAAAAATATGGAAGCAGAAAAATTAATAGAAGCACTTCACACGGTAGAGAAATTAAAAAGAACGATGCGTCATTGCTACACATCAGATGACAGGAAGGAAAGTGTAGCAGAGCATTGCTGGCGAGTGGCACTGATGGCATATTGGATGGAAGATGAATTTCCAGAAGTGGATATTAATAAAGTAATTAAGATGTGTCTTATTCATGATTTGGGTGAATGTTTTACCGGTGATATTCCGTGTTTTAAAAAGACAGAGGCCGATGAAGAAACAGAGGAAAATCTGCTGTATCAGTGGGTAGCGACACTTCCAGAGCCACTTAACGATAAGATGCGGACACTTTATCAGGAGATGAGCGAGCTAAAAACATTAGAGGCAAAGATCTACAAGGCACTCGACAACATGGAGGGAGCACTATCTCATAACGAGTCAGATCTTAAGACCTGGGAGCCGCATGAGTATGAGCTGACAAAGAATTATGGAATTGATAAGTCACAGTTTCATCCATATATCAAACATCTGCGCGAATGTATCCGGCAGGAAACTGTGGATAAGATTATCGCGGCAGGAAGAAATATTACGCTGGCAGAAGAATCCGACAAAGATGAACTTCTAAAGCTGTATCGCTCAATGATAGGCGGCGCGGCAGACTGGAATGAATATTATCCTTCTATGGAAAATATTGAGTTTGATATTGCACATGACAGCCTGTTTGTCATGAAAAATCAAAAGGGAGAAATCATTTCGGCAATTTCAATTGATCACGACGAAGAAGTGGATAAGCTTGATTGTTGGAGCAAGGATTTTCAGCCGTCAGCAGAGGTGGCACGCGTGTGTGTCAGAAAAGATTTGCAGGGACAGGGCATTGCAAAAATGATGATGGAACACGTATTTGCCGTGCTTCGTGAGCAGAACAAAAAGAGTGTTCATATACTTGTGCGTGATAATCATAAAGTAGCGCTCAAGTGCTATAGCGATCTTGGATTTGTTCTAGTCGGGGAGTGCGAGCTGTTTGAAAAGCACTTTGTATGTATGGAAAAGAAATTATAAAAAATCACCCATTTTTCTGTTGCTGCAAAATACAATTTTCCAAATTTGGAAAGATAGATGAGAAAAAATAAAAATCGCGGAAAATAAAGGAAAAACGCGAAAATAATAGGCCATGATTCATTTTTTAACGGTTCGAAAACGTTAAAGTAAATGCATATGGGGGGTCATTTTTATTGTAAAATGACCGTTCTTAAAAGGGAAAAGATATGGTATATTAAAATATAGAACGAAATAGTTTGAAGAATTTGATTTGGCAGAGGCAAATGTACAGATTTGGATTTAACAGAAAGATGGGAGGAAACAAAATGAGAAGAAGACGATTTATGGCACCGGCAGTAGTGGCGATGCTTTTTGTGAACACAATAATACAGAATGCACCAGCAGAGCAGACCGTTGAGACAGAAGCGCAGGAAAAGGAGGTAAAAGTAAACAGTCAGACAACACAAGCAGCGCAAAGTCTGGAGGAGGCGAAGGCAAATCTTGATCAGGCAAAGGAAAATACACGTCAGGCACAATCAGCGATGGAAAAAGCAGATCAGGAAGTAAAAGACGCACAGAAAGTCAAGGCCGATGCAGAGGCGGCACAAACGGAAGCAGTACAAAAGGAAGCAGCAGCAAAAGAAGCAGTGGAGCAGGGATTATCTGAGAACAAGATGCAATTTGAAAGCGAACTGCAGGCAGCAAATGATGAGGAATCGGCAGCGCAGTCAAAAAAGGAAGCTGCCGATGCAGCACTTAATGATGCACAGACGAAAAAATTGAAGGCACAGACAAGTCTTTCTGAGGCACAGAAAAAATATGATGAAACAATTGTTAAAAATGGTGAGCTGACGCAGGCAGATGTCGATCAGGCGAACACGGATGCAGAGGAAGCAAAAAATGCGGTGACAGAGCAGGAGAGTCAGGTAGAATCCGCGCAGAAAGCAGCCGATGCAGCAAAACAGGCATTGGAGACTGCAAAACAGGAGTTTGATAATCTGGGGGGCGCACAGGCACTGCAGGATGCAGAAAGTAAAAAAACGACTGCTCAGAAAAATGTAGAGCAGGCTGAAAAAGATAAAGATCAAACACAGCAGAATTTAGAGGCAGCACAGAAAGAACTGGAAAACGTACAAAACCAGCTTAACAGTGCACAGAAAGCGCTGGAAACCAGTACAGCTGCAAAGACAGCAGCGGATAATGAATTAAAAGATGCGCAGGATCAGAAAGCTAATGTCGAGAAAGAGCAGAAGGATACCGATGACAGAAAAATTCAGTGTGAGACAGAGATCAACACGTTGAGTCAGAGCTTGAAAGCGTGTGAGGAAAAAATCATAACTGAACAGAATTCATTGTATTCCTTAGAGAAAAAAATTATGACAATAAAAGGCATGTTGCAGGAAGAAGGGGTCTCCCAACCAGAACGTGAATATCTAGAGGCACAACTCGCTGCTACTCAGGCAAGTCGTGATGCTAGCCAGAACCAGCTTGATGCTTACATGAAAGAGTATAATAAGCTTACGAAAGAAAAAAATTCGTGGGAAGATAATTTGGAAACTGTGAACGCTAATTTAGCGTCTCTGAAGAAAATGCAAGCCGACGCAGATGAAAGGCTTCAGTCAGCCGAGACCGCGGCCAAACAAGCGCAGGCTGCTTTCGAAGAGGCTCAAACAAAGTATGATGGGCTTACGACACAGAAATCTGATCAGGAAACGCAAGTAAACGAATGTCAGACTCAATTAAAAGACAGAGAGAATGCCTTACAGACAAAGCAGGATGAACTGAATGTGATCGAGAGCCAACTGAAAATTTTGAAACAGGCAGAGGACGCGGTAAAGTCGGCAGAAAGTGAAAAGAAAAACAAGGAAGCAGAGCTTAGTAATAAGCAGCAGGATCTTTTGGATGCACAGGCTGCAGCGGATGAGGCAGCTAAGACCTACCAGTCTGTCAAACAGAAGCTTGAGGAAAATGAACAGGCAAAGTCTGCGTTAGAGCAGGCCAAGAAAAATGTTACCGCGGCAGATGATGCCTGCAGTAAAGCGCAGACGGAGTATGATGCGTTGGTGCAGGCATGGAAGGAAAAACAGGCGGAGGCTGCGGCATTAAATGAAAAGCTTAAGGCAGCCCAATCGTGTGACTGGGAAAATGGAGACGAATTTGATGCGGCACTGGAACAATCTGACGAACGTTTTTCAAATTTAAACAAATTGATTCGCACCTATATTCAGGCAAAAGAGGCGGAGACTGCGGCAGCGCAGGATCTGCAGGAAGCTAAAAAAGCAGTGCAGAATGCAGACACGGCAAAAGCGGCAGCAGAACAAAAGAAAGCAGCAGCAAAAGAAGCAGTGGAGCATGGATTTTCTGAGAACAAGACGCAATTTGAAAGCGAACTGCAGGCAGCAAATGATGAGGAATCGGCAGCGCAGTCA
>OOIF01002440.1_pt1 | contig 12645 bp, 11 predicted proteins | sample 1691961 | NCBI WGS metagenome assembly OOIF01 (sample SAMN06348146, study PRJEB24527) | human gut metagenome | biome: human gut; feature: ankylosing spondylitis patient; material: feces | host: Homo sapiens | place: China | collected 2015-10 | reverse complement strand
GCATCGTTGGGGTTGCGGATGGCGACCTCCTTGCCGTTTTTGAGGATCTTACCCTGTTCCGGCTGGTACAGGCCAAACAGAACGCTCATCAGCGTACTCTTGCCCGCGCCGTTCTCGCCCAACAGAGCGTGTACCTCGCCTTTGCGCAGTTGCAGGGTGATGTCGTCGTTTGCCTTGATACCGGGGAATTCCTTGGTAATGTGGAGCATCTCGATCACAAAATCCTCTGCCAATCTGCTCACTCTCCTTTCGTGCCGGTTCGACACCTATACTATTCTGTCTCTCATTATACCGTATTTTTGCCGGTTTGCACACTTCTTTTTGAATTTTTAAGGATTTGTCCTACCAAAAGTACGACTTTCGTGCAATCTGACCAGTTTTCTGCGAGACGTTTTTCTCCAGAAATTGCAAAAAGAGGCTGCTACACCCACTCCCTCCGTCACAGCTCCGCCGCGTCTGCTCCCTCTGGGAGGGAGCCTGAACGCGACGGCCCGCAATCAAAGCCTCCCTCATTGAGGGAGGCGGCATTGCACAAGCAATGCCGGAAAGAGTGATGCAGCAGCCTCGCAGACTACAGAAAAATTACTGGATGTAGGTGACGGTGGTGAACTCGCTGACGGTGGGCTTGGTTGCGTCGTCGGAGCTGTTGTCCACGGTGATCTCGCCGGAAGCGATCTTGGCCTTGACTGCCTCGTACTCATCCTTGGTGAAGGACTCGAAGTTCCAGCTGTCGTCATCGGTGGGCAGGCCGATGTAATCGCCATCTTCCAGACCGAAGTTGCCGTTGGTGGCAGCGATCTCGCTCCACTCGCCGCCCTCGATGTCGGTCAGAGCAGTCTCGACCGCAGCGGACAGGCCCTTCATGGCGGAGGTGATGAACGGGTTGTAGGCATAGGTGCCGTCTGCCACGCCGTTTGCGCCGATGTAGTTCTGGTCAACGTCAACGCCGATGACGTAGCCGTTGTTCTTCAGAGCAGCCTCAACCGCAGAGGTGTAGATGCCGCCGCCGCAGGCGAAGACGACCTGCGTACCGTTGGAGTACCAGCCCTCCATACGGGAAGTGATGTTTGCGTCACCGTAGAACTGGCCGCCGTAGAAGTAGTTGATCTCGACGTTCTGGCCCAGCTCCTGTGCAGCAGCGTCAGCGCCCTGCACGAAGCCATAGCCGTAACGGATAACAGCGGGAACTGCCATGCCGCCCAGGAAGCCCAGCTTGTTCTTGCCGTCCTTGGTGATAGCATAGCCTGCCAGATAGCCTGCCTGCTCCTCCTTGAAGGTGATGCAGTAGCAGTTTGCGGGGATGGCATCGGTGCCGATGTCGCCCTGGGTGACATCGATGGCGATGAACTTGACATCGGGATACTGCTCAGCAGCCCATGCCAGAGAAGCACCGTACAGATAGCCGACGCAGACGATGACCTCAGCGCCGTCGTTGACAGCCTGGCGGATCATGGTCTCGCGGTCCTCATCGGAAGCATCTGCTTCGGGGATGTAGTACTGGCAGTCATCGCCCATGTAGCCGGAAACAGCAGTCCAGCAAGCCTGGTTGAAGCTCTCGTCATCGATCGTGCCGGTATCGCAGGTCAGAGCGACCTTCGTGATCTTACCAGCAGCCTCAGAACCAGCAGATGCTGCGGAAGAAGAAGCAGCGGAAGAAGCGGTGCTGGTGGAAGAGGAAGAACCACCACAGGCAGTCAGAGCGGCAGCAGCGGCAGCGGCACCAGCCACAGCCAGGAAGTTACGACGAGAAATCATCATAGTGAAAACTCTCCTTTTATGTAATTTGAAAACTTGCGTTTTACATTCCAAATGTGCACACTGGCACATTTACTGAACCAAGTATAGCCGGGATCTGTGACGAAAGCAAGGAATTTCTGATTACAAAATATTTACAGATTTTTTGTAAAATTCGCGTAAAAGTCTTGCTTTTTGTCCAATTTTGCGTTTTTTCTGCCCGGTCTGCGGCCTCATTCCTCCACCGCTTTGTTGCCCGCCACGTTGGACGGCCCGAAGCCGAAGGGCAGCAGTTCGTCCATGCTGCGCTCGATGAAATCATCCGGCGTCCTTGCCATGATGACGTTCAGCTCCGGCCCGCCGAACTCGAACAGCGCCTGACGGCAGACCCCGCAGGGCGACGTGATCTGTTTGTTCACCTCGCCTCGGCGGGCCCCCACGACGGCAATGTCGGTGAACCGGGTCACGCCCTCACTCACCGCCTTGAACAGCGCCGTGCGCTCGGCGCAGCTGGTCGGGGTAAAGGCGGCATTCTCCACATTGCAGCCGGTGAAGACGCGGCCGTCCTCCGCCCGCAGCGCCGCGCCGACCAGAAAGTCCGAATAGGGCGCATAGGCCCCCTCGCGGGCCTTCAGCGCCATCTGGATCAGCTCCTTCTTTTCTTCCAGCGTCAGATTCGTCATGGTGTAGTCCTCCTTTTTATCTCAGCGGATAAACAAACATTTCTGCATCCTTCTGCACAAATCCTATTGAGCGGAACATTGCCTGGGACTGTGCATTGAACGAATAGATCTCCGCAAAGCACTCCGGGTAGCCCTTTTCCCGTGCCAGCTCCAAGATCTTTCCTACCACAGCCCGCCCGATGTGCCGGTTCTGGTATGCCTTGCAGATCACAATGGCAATTTCTCCGCTGGTCTGTAAACAAACATCGCCGCAGAGGATTCCTTCATACTCGATGTAAAACAGATTGCCATGGGCGTTCAGATACTCATACATGTTTTTCAAAATGGACAAATCATAAATGCGGTTTTGATTGTCCACCTGGTGACACAGCTCTGCATCCTGATACCACGGAAGCGTAGTCTCGTAGGCTGGGTAATAGGGAACGAGGCGGAGCGATGGGGTGATGGGAATCGTTTCCCTTCCCTGCTTTTCCATTGTCCTTCCTCCTTTTTCATATCAATTAAAGTATACCCCATTCCTTCTTTTCCCGCAAGCGTTCCGATTTTTCACATTTTCTGTAATGAAATTTCTTGCATTTTTCATTACATGTGCATATAATAAGTTTGAGAAGGAGGCTGAGGTATATGGCAAACGCAGTCAACGTGAATTTTCGAATGGACCCGGATCTGAAGCGCAGTATGGAAGAGGTCTGCGCCGAGATGGGCCTTTCCATGACGACCGCTTTCACGATTTTTGCAAAGAAAGTCTCGCGCGAGCACCGCATTCCGTTTGAGGTCTCTGCTGACCCGTTCTACGCAGAGAGCAACATCAATCACCTGCGTCAGATCGTGCACGATATTGATACCGGAAAAGCCAAGCTGACCGAACATGACCTGATCGAGGTAGATTAAATGAGACTGCTTCGGGCATTATGATGACACCTGAAAAGAGGGGGCAGCTACCGTGTGGTAGCCGTCCCCCTCTTTCTTTTCAACCCATAATCAGTATTCTGCCCCCAGAGCGACCTTCATCATATTGGTGAAGCTGGTCTGGCGCTGCTCGGCGGTGGTGATCTCCGGCGAAACGAAGCTGTCGGAGATGGTCAGCAGGCAGGCGGCATTCTTGCCCAGGACCTGGGCATTAGCAAACAGAGCGAAGCTCTCCATCTCGACGCAGAGGCAGCCGCGCTCATCCCGCAGCTTCTCCCAGTAGGTAGGCTTTTCCTCGGAGGGCTGACGGTAGAAGACATCCGAAGAGTGGACGTTTCCCTCGATGAGAGAGATGCCCTGCCTGGTCGCCGAAGCGCGGAGCTTGTCGTTCAGGGTCTGGCTGGGCAGGGTGATGTCCCCCTCGAAGCCGCTCTGGACGCGGGCATAGTTGGACTCGCTGACCGCACCGGTGGCCAGCACGACGTCGAACAGCTTGGCCTTGTCGGTGTAGCTGCCCGCCGAGCCGATGCGGATGATGTTGTCCACATCGTAGAACTTGAACAGCTCGTAGGAGTAGATGCCGATGGAGGGCATTCCCATGCCGCTGCCCATCACGCTGATGGGGCGGCCCTCATAGGTGCCGGTAAAGCCCAGCATCCCGCGGACGCCGGTCACCTGGCGGACATCCTGCAGGAAGGTGTCTGCAATGAATTTTGCGCGCAGGGGGTCACCGGGCATCAGGACAGTTTTTGCGAAGTCGCCTTTTTCGGCGCCGATGTGGGGAGTTGCCATAGTAATCGTCTCCTTTTCTTTGGTTATGTTAGAATGAACCTCTCCGGCATCACGCAGCAGAACGAGAGGTTTTTTCCTTATCTTTTGCCGGGGAAGAAGTTCTGCGGTGCCAGATACGAGCCGCTGCGGCGGATCTCGAAGTGGCAGTGGTTGCCGCTGGAACGTCCGGTGCTGCCCACGTAACCGATGAGCTGGCCCTGACGGACTCTCTGGCCTGCACTGACGGTCAGCGACAGGCAGTGGGCATAGACCGTGGTGTAGCCGCCGGAGTGGCTGATGATGACCGAGTAGCCATAGCCCGTGCCGGCACCGGCCTTGTTGTAGCCCGCCTTGGTCACGGTGCCGCCTGCCGACGCATAGATGGGCGTACCGGCCGGTGCGCAGATGTCCACGCCCTTGTGGCCGCTGCCGTACCAGCGCGAGCAGTAACGGTAGTTGGGCACCGGCCAGATGAACTGGCCGCTGCCGGTGATGTAGGCAGTCTTGTTCGTCGCCTTCTTGGTGCCGACGACCACCTTCTTGGGCACGGCTTCCTTGAGGGTCTGGGTGGAAACGACGGTCTGTTCCAACAGGGTGCCGTTCGTGTCGTAGACGTTTTGCAGCGTCACAAGACGCAAGCCATTCTCACCCTCCTGCAAGGTTTTGGTCGTGCCTTTGGTATATTCGTTCGACTGGGTGGTCTCGGTGGTGAAGGGGATCTCCTCCTGCCGGGTCTCTATCTTGGTGATGCGCACTTCCAGCGTCGCTTCCTCTTTGGTCACGATGAGGGTGTCGCCCTCCTGGATGTTGGAGCCTTCGGTCAGGGCTGCGCCCTTGAAGTTCGGATTCAGCGCACACAGCTCGTGGAAGGTCAGGTCGTTCTTCTGGGCGATGGACCACAGGGTGTCGCCGGTCTGGACCGTGTAGGTCTTCTCCTGCTGGCGGACGCCGGAGATCATATCCTCGATGGAATTGTCGTCCTCGAAGCTGTCGTTGAAATAGATGCCGTCTTCGAGCAGAACGGTCTTGCTGAAGCCGACGGTGACGTTTCCGTCGTTCTTGTACTCTTCCTCGTAGGGGGCCAGCAGGCTGTTCAGGTAGCTGCGCAGGGCGTCGCCGTCTGCGCACACGGCCGTCAGCTCACCGTTCAGGTAGAGAGCCGTGCCCTCGCTGATCTTATCGCTGGCGCTCTTCAGGATGGCGTCGGCGGTCTCGCTCTCGTCCATGACCTGATGCGCCACCGTGATGGTATAGCTCGGCTCGATGGTCCAGTCGGTCTTGTCCGTACCGGCGTAATTGATACGCTCCATCACGTCCTCACGGGCAAGGTTGAAGACTTCTTCGTTGGCCACATAGCCGACAGTCTTCCCGTTGACCTGCACCGCCAGTGCATAGGGCTGCTGGATGGTGCGGTCCAACACCGTCACGAACACTGCCAGCATACACACCGGCAGGATGTACATGGCCATCCGGGGCAACAGCCGAAAGTTGCGCCGGATGCCGCTGGTGAGATAATGGACGCTGGCTTTGACGGCCGCGCCGAAGCCTTTCTCCTTCCGGACCGCGCGGGCATGCACCAGCAGTGCCCCCGTACCCCGGAAAAAGAGGATCACCGGGCCGAACAGCTCTCGGAACATCTGGGCAGCGCCGGGGAACGCCAGCGCGGCCAGCTCATGGAACACATTGCGGATGCCGTGCGCCAGCCACCGCGCGACGGCGGAGATATTCCGGCCCGTGCGCACCACAGCATATTCGGCGGCAAAGCCCAACGCATACAGGGTCTCGCCCACCCGCAGCACCAAAGCGCTCTCCCGCAGCTTCTGCGAAAGGTCGTTCATGCGGCGCTGCGTCTTCCGGCGGAAGCGGTGTTTCTGCAACAGCCGGCTGCACTGGAGCTGTGCCCAGAGGGACCGCAGCGTCCGCTTGTGCTTCACCGGCGGTGCTGACGGAGCCTCCTGCATCGGCTCCTTTGTCTTTTCATCGATCAAAAGGGGTTGCTCCTTCCTGACTGTAAGGATCAAAAATCACAAATTCATTTCAATTATACACGCCGTCCGCGCTGAAACAAGGTTCCTCACAAAAATTGGGCAGACCTTTCACGGACTTTTCACTTAGTTTTCATATTTCCAGGGGGTCTTCCCCGAAAAGTGCCCACAGATCGGGCGGGAGCGGGCTTTTCACGGTGACGGCCCGGCTCTGTTCCAGAGGCGGTGCCGTGATGCGGATGCCCTCCGGCGTCATCTCGTATTCCGGCACCCGGAAGCGCTGCTCTGCACAGTGCAGCGCCTGCCGCCCGATCCGCTCCCGGCTCCCGCCGTAGAGGTCATCTCCAGCCAGCGGGTGGCCGATGGAGGCAAAGTGGACCCGAATCTGGTGCGTCCGCCCCGTCACCGGGACACAGGCGGCCAGGCTGAGGCCGTGCTCTGCTCTTATTATGGTATACTCCGTCCGGCTGGGCTTGCCGTCCGGCGTCACGCACCGGCCGATGATGCTCTCGGCCTGACGGCCGATGGGGGCGTCGATGACGCCTTTACCGAGGGGCAGTTCGCCCTCCACGACGGCATAATAGAGCTTTTCGACGTTCCGGGCCAGCAGCGGAGCGGCGTAGCCATTCTTTGCGGCCAGCACAAGGCCGCTGGTGTCCTTGTCGATCCGGTTCACCGGGCGGAAGACCGGGCTCTCGCCCCGCGCCTCCATCCGGGCCGCATAGCCGTTGGCCAGCGTATCCAGCGGATAGTTCAGCGTGGGATGTACAGCCAGGTGCGGCGGCTTGTCCAGCACGATGGCGAACGCATCCTCATAGACGGCCTGCACCGGGATCTCCGGCTGCGGGGCCACACCGGCCCTGTCAGCAGGCAGTTCGAACCAAATGTCCTGCCCGGCTTCGACCCGGCGGTTCGCCAGGATGGGCTGTCCACCAGCCCAGAAGCCGCTGCCGTGGAACTTGACCGCGCGGGCCAGCTCGGTGGAGACGGCACACCGGCACAGAAAATTGCGCAGCAGCGCACCGTCCGCTTCGGGCGGCACCGGAAAGATCAGTTTCATCCCTGTGCCACCTCCCCGAAAACTTTACGCCATATATGAATTATTATAACAAATTTTGCCTCCACTTGCAATTCTTGTTTTTTTATGGTATCATGAGGAACGGAAAACGAGTGGAACATACGGCGGCGGGGCGGCTTTGACCGCTCTGAGGAAAGTCCGGGCCTCACAGAGCACGGTAACTGCTAACGGCAGCCGAGGGTGACCTCAGGGAAAGTGCAACAGAAAGGAAACCGCCGCAGCGATGCGGTAAGGATGAAAGGGCGAGGTAAGAGCTCACCAGCGCATGGGTGACCATGCGGCTTTGTAAACCCTACCGGAAGCAACACCTATATGGGACGGATAGCGCTGCTCGCGTGTCCCGATGGTGGCATGAGCCTGCCAGCAATGGCAGGTCGAGACAGATCGTCGTTTAATACAGAACCCGGCTTACGGTCCATCTCGTTTTCCATGTTTGGTTTTGTCTGAGCTGCTGCGGAGGCCCCGCAGCGGCTCTTTTTGTTTGTTCCCGCAACTTTTACCACTCTGTGACTTTCCGTTTTGGCCGGAGTGTGGTATACTATGTTCACCACGGCGATTCATCTGTCCGCCGTGGTCAAACACAACAGACAGGATGTGAAATCCTCCGATGAAAGATGGTTTTTTGAAAGCAGCCGCTCTCACGCCCGCACTGCGGGTGGCGGACTGCGCCTATAACACAGAGCAGATCCTTCAGGAGCTGCGCACCGCCTCCGCACGCGGCGTAAAGCTGGCTGTATTTCCGGAATTCTGCCTCACCGGCTACACCTGCGGCGACCTGTTTTTGCAGCGCACACTGCAGCAGGGCGCACTGACCGGCCTGCAGACGCTTCTGGACGCCAGCCGGGAGCTGGACGTCGTGGCGCTGGTGGGCCTGCCGCTGCTGGTGCGGGGCAAGCTGTACAACTGCGCCGCCGTGCTCTGCCGCGGCCGGCTGCTGGGCCTTGTCCCCAAGACGTACCTGCCCAATTACGGCGAGTTCTACGAAAAGCGCCAGTTCACCCCCGGCTCCACCGAGGTCGAGACCCTCACGGTCTGCGGCCAGCAGGTGCCCTTTGGCACCTCGCTGCTTTTCCGCTGCCGCGAGATGCCCAGCTTCGTGCTGGGCGTGGAGCTTTGCGAAGACCTGTGGAGCGCGCTCCCGCCTTCCACCTTCCACGCGCTGGCCGGAGCCACCGTCATTGCGAACCTCTCCGCCAGCGACGAGACGGTCGGCAAGGCGGAGTACCGCCGGGCGCTGGTGGCCAACCAGTCCGCCCGCCTGCTCTGCGGCTACCTGTATGCCTCCGCCGGGCACGGTGAGAGCACCCAGGACATGGTGTTCGCAGGCCACGACCTCATTGCGGAAAACGGCACCCTGCTGGCTGAAACGGCTCCCTTTGCAGGCGGTCACGCCGAGACGGAGCTGGACTGCCAGCGGATGGAATCCGAGCGGGCCCGCAACACCAGCTTCGAGCCGTCCACGGACGGCTATCAGACCGTGGACTTCAGCCTGACGCTGACCAACACCGCCCTGACCCGCTTCGTGGACCCGACCCCCTTTGTGCCCGGCGACCCGCAGCGCCGCGCTGAGCGCTGCGAGCTCATCCTGAAGATGCAGGCCGACGGTCTGGCCAAGCGGCTGGAACATGCCCACGCCAAAACGGCCGTCATCGGCATCTCCGGCGGGCTGGACAGCTGCCTTGCTCTGCTGGTAGCCGTCCGCGCCATGAAGCAGCTCCGCCGCCCCACCACCGATGTGCTGGCCGTGACCATGCCCTGCTTCGGCACCACCCGGCGCACCCGCAGCAACGCGGAGATCCTGTGCGAGGAGCTGCATGTTTCCTTCTCCGAGATCGACATTGCCAACACGGTCCACAGCCACTTTGCCGACATCGGCCAGGACGAGAGCGTGCTGGACGTCACCTTCGAGAACGGTCAGGCCCGTGTCCGCACACTGGAGCTGATGGACACCGCCAACCGCACCGGCGGCCTCGTGGTGGGCACCGGCGACCTCTCGGAGCTGGCGCTGGGCTGGGCCACCTACAACGGCGACCACATGAGCATGTACGGCGTGAATGCCGGGGTGCCCAAAACGCTGGTGCGCCACCTCGTCCGGTACGAAGCCGACATCGCCGCCACCGATGCGCTCAGGACCGTGCTGCTGGACATCCTCGACACTCCCGTCTCCCCCGAACTGCTGCCCGCAAAGGACGGCGAGATCGCGCAGAAGACGGAAGACCTGGTCGGCCCGTATGAGCTGCACGACTTTTATCTCTATTATGTGCTGCGCTTCGGCTTCGGCCCGGCCAAGATCTTCCGGCTGGCCAAAGCTGCCTTTGCAGGCCGGGCCGAATACCCGGACGAAGTGCTGTACAAATGGCTGCGCAACTTCTACTGGCGGTTCTTTGCCCAGCAGTTCAAGCGCAGCTGCCTGCCCGACGGCCCCAAGATCGGCAGCGTGACCCTCTCGCCCCGCGGCGACTGGCGGATGCCCAGCGATGCGGCGGCAGCGCTCTGGCTAGCCGAACTTGAACAACTGTTTCCGCACAAGGGATAACCCATGAAACAACATTCCAAGCTTTTCGTCAACCTGATCTTTGTTCTGGCCGTGCTGGCCATTGCGGGCGTTCTGTTCGCCCTGCGGGCCGCACACGCCACCGGCAGCACTCTGGAGGCCGAGCTCATTTACGGCGACGCCAACACGGTGCAGAAGTTTTCTCTGGACAACGACGCCACCTATGATGTGGACACCGGTTACTACACCGTCCACATCGAGGTGAAGGACGGGGCCGCCCGCTTTGTGGATTCGCCCTGCCCGGACCACATCTGCGAAAGTTTCGGCTGGCTTTCGGCGGAAGATCAGACCGCCACCTGCCTGCCCGCTCGCGCCGTGCTGACCATCGCGCCGCTGTCCTGAGGGCACAGTCAAAAGGAGAGTTTCCATGTTCGATGAAAAAGACACCACCCGGCACATCCACCGGGGCGCACGGAAGGACCCGGACCGCACCGTTGAGGTGGACAGCTCCGCATTTTTTGCGCCGGAGACTGCCCAGCCGGTGACGCCGCCCTCCAAAAAGCCGCCCCGGCAGAACAGCTCCCCGGCCCGGCCGCCCCAAAAGCCTGGCAAAAAGAAAGGCTCCGGCTCGAAATTCGGGTCGTTCCTGCTGGTCTTGCAGGCCGTTCTCAGCGTGGCAGCCTTCGTGCAGCTCTGCCGCACCCGGATGCTCCCCGCGCTCTACCTCGTCATCATTGCAGCGCTGCTGGCCCTGTTCTGGCTGCTGGTCAAGCGCTGCCAGGAGTACAGGACCCCCGGCAGAGTCTCCCGCGTCTTCTCGGTCTTCCTGTGCGCGGCGCTGGCCCTTGGCTGCGTCTGGGCCCAGCAGGGCCTTGCCGCGCTGGGCAGCGTGACCTCCGGCCTGCTCACCGGTGCCGAGGCGAATAAGATCACCAAGGAGCCGTTCGTCGTCTACCTCAGCGGCGTGGACACCCGCGGAGAGCTGACCGAAAAGGCACGCAGCGATGTGAACATCCTGGCCGTGGTCAACCCCGCCACCAAGCGGGTTGCCCTCATCAACACCCCGCGCGACTACTACGTCGATCTGGCGGGCACCAGCAGCAAGGACAAGCTGACCCACGCCGGTCTGTACGGCGTGGAGACCAGCATGGCCACCCTGGGCAACCTCTACGGCGTGAATGTGGAGCACTACATCCGCATCAATTTTGCGGGCTTCATCAGCATCATCGACGCGGTAGGCGGTGTGGATGTCTACTCCGACCAGGCGTTCACATCGGTAGGCAGCCCCGGTTACTATGACCCCACCACCTTTGCCGAGGGCTGGAACCATCTGGACGGCAAGAGCGCACTGGCCTTTGCCCGCGAGCGCCACGCCTTCGCTTCCGGCGACATCCAGCGCGGCATCAACCAGATGAAGGTCATCGACGCCATGGCGAACAAGCTCAAGTCCCCCACCGTCCTGATGAGCTTTTCCAAGCTGATGGACGCCGTGTCGGACTGCTTCGTCACCAGCCTGTCGCAGGAGCAGATCTCCGCGCTGGTCCGGATGCAGCTGAGCGACCTCGCCAACTGGGATATCCAGAGCTACTCCGTCACCGGTTCCAGCGGCAAGAGCTCCCAGTGCTACTCCGCCAAGGGGCAGAGCCTCTACGTCATGAAACCGGACGAAAGCTCGGTGACACAGGCCAAGGAGCTGATTGCCTCCGTGCTGGGCGGTGAGGGCACGGTCAGCGACACCCAGCAGACCCCGGAGAAGACCGAAGTCCACACGCCGACGGCAGACCCCAACGCCGCTGTTTCCGTGCCGGAGACCCCGGCGGACAGCGTCGTCTTGGACGAGCCTGCGGAGAGAGTCCCGGAAGAGACCCCTGCCAGCAGTGAGCAGCCCGCAGAGGCTCCGGCTGAGACCCCTGCCGAAACACCGGCCGGCAACGAACCGTCTGCCTCCACCGAAGTGCCCGCCGAGGAGCCCCCTGCCGAGAGCAGCAGCTCCACCGAAGCACCGTCCATCTCTCTGCCCACACAGGAGCAGGTCGAGCAGGCCGCCTCCTCGCTCCATCAGGCGGCGTCCACCGTTCTGGATGCCCTGTTCGGTTCCAGCAGCTCCGCAGAATAAGACCCAGTTACAAAAAAAGTCCCGACCAGACCGGTCGGGACTTTTTCTTGTTTCATGTTGGAGCGGATTATTCAGCGGACTCCAGCTCGAAGGTCTTGACGGAGGCGGTGCCGTTGCGGCCAGCCTTGTCGGCGCGCAGATACTGGCGGGTGGTCTCGCCGTTTGCGGTCACGTCTGCCACATACACGGTGTTCTCCTCAGCCTCGATGGGGAACTCCTCAACCATGCCCTTCATGGGCAGGGCGCTCAGGTCGTCGTATGCGCCGTTCAGCTTCCACAGCTTCATGGTGTCGCCGTTGGAGAGGGTGAACTCGCCGTAGCAGTCGGCATCGTAGGTCTTGCCGTTCACTTCGAGGGACTCGGTGCTGACCACGCTGGCGGCGGCAGCCTCGCTGGATGCGGCCTCCGAAGCAGCCACAGAAGAGGCAGCCTCGCTGGAAGCAGCAGAGGAAGCGGTGGAGGAAGCGGTGGAAGATGCGGTGCTGGAGCAGCCGGTCACAGCAAAAGCCAGAACAGCAGCGGCCAGTGCCAGACCCATTGCACGATTCAGTTTCATTGTATGATCTCCTTTGTTTGAACCAATCCTTTGTCTGTCCGGAAGCAGGAGCGGTTCTGCTCTTCCCTCACGAACAGGCACAGGGCCTAGTCTACCACAACCTCAACCATACTTCAAGCACCTTTGGCGCTTTTGTTTTCAAACTGTGACTTTTACTTCCGGATCTTCTCCCATACGCTCTGGCCATCCAGGGTCGAAGCGTCTACACCGAGGTACTCGCAGACGGTGTGGGCGATGGTGCCGAAGCAGAGCTTCGTGCCCAGGTCCACGCCGGGCTTGACGCCCCTGCCGCAGATGAGGTACGGCACATACTCGCGGG
>OOIF01002438.1_pt1 | contig 12655 bp, 9 predicted proteins | sample 1691961 | NCBI WGS metagenome assembly OOIF01 (sample SAMN06348146, study PRJEB24527) | human gut metagenome | biome: human gut; feature: ankylosing spondylitis patient; material: feces | host: Homo sapiens | place: China | collected 2015-10 | reverse complement strand
GACGCTGCCAAGCGGCTGGTGTTCCCGGCGGGCACGCCGGAGCGCGAGCTGCTGCCCGGCCGCAAAATGGTGCGTGTTGCCTTTAACGGCACCCAGACGACCGATAAGCCGCTGGTGGCCAGCCTGGCCATTGAGTGCGGGGCGCTGGTTTCGATTATGGCAGCGGACACCCGCGTGGTAAACGGCCAGACGCTGGGCAGCATGCTGCTGGCCCTGCCCGAGGACGAACACGCCGAAGCCGCGCTGGAGTACATCAAGAACTATCCCGGCATTACCTATGAGGAGGTGAACAACTGATGGCTGAATTTTTTGCAGGCAAAGATTGGCAGACTTTTTTGCAGATCCTGCCCACCATCCCGTTTGAAACCTGGGAGACTGTCTGGTCCACAGTTGTTGCCACCCTGCTGGCGCTGGTCATCGCGTGCTGCTGGTCACCGGCGAACCCAACGGCATCCGCCCGCTGCCCAAGTGGGTCATGGCGCTGCTGAACGGCCTGATCAACCTGCTGCGCAGTGTGCCGTTCCTGATCCTGATGATTATCGTCATCCCGCTGTCCCGTTTGATCGTGGGCACATCCATCGGCACCGTAGCTTCTATCGTGCCGCTGGTCATTGCGTCCTTCCCGTTCGTCTCCCGTCTGATCGAGACCAGCATACGCGAGGTCGACCCCGGCGTCATCGAGGCCGCCCAGAGCATGGGCGCTACACCTTTGCAGATCATCACCAAGGTGATGGTGCCTGAGAGCATGCCCAGCCTGGTAGCCAACATCACCATTGCGGCCACCACCATCATGGGCTACGGTGCCATGGCCGGTATCATCGGCGGCGGCGGCCTGGGCAAGATCGCCATCAACTACGGCTACTACCGCTTTAACGTGGTGCTGGAGTTCTTCGCCACGGCGCTGCTGGTGGTGCTGGTGCAGATCTTGCAGACCGCAGGCACCAAGCTGGCCGTCAAATACGATAAGCGGATTCAGAAGTAATTGTTTTTATGATAAGAAAAGCTCCCGAACATTAAAAGTCCGGGAGCTTTTGTTTTTAAATGGCTGCGCCGTGCATTGCCCCCCTTGGGAGGGAGGCTTTCACTGTATTACAGCTTCTTCACTGCCTCGATCAGCGTCTCCACATTCTCGGCCTTGGTGGCCCAGCTGGTGCAGATGCGCACGGCGGTGTGGGTCTTGTCGGGCTTACCCATATGGGTCATGGCAAAGTTCTTGCTCAGGACCTCGTGCCATTCGTCCGGCAGCACAAAGAACTGCTGGTTCGTGTAGGAATCATGCAGCAGCTTCACACCCTTTTCCTCAAAGGCTTTGCGGATGGCCATAGCCTGGCGGTCGGCCTCGGCAGCCAGGGTAAAGTACAGGCTGTTGCCTGTGCCGTCCTCGCCGTCCAGCAGGGCCAGGAACTGCTCACCCAGCAGGCGGCCCTTGGCCAGCATGCCGCCGTGCTGCTTGATGGCATAGCGGAAATCCTCTTTCAGAACGTCGTTGGTGATGACCACGGCCTCGCCAAACAGTGCGCCGCACTTGGTACCGCCCAGGTAGAACACATCGCACAGGGCGGCGTAGTCCTGCAGGGTCAGGTCGTTGGCTTCGCTCATCAGGCCGTAGGCCATGCGGGCGCCGTCCACAAACAGGTACAGCCCCAGCTCATAGCAGGCGGCAGAGATGTCGGTCAGTTCGGCCTTGGTGTAGAGCGTGCCCACCTCGGTGGGGTTGGAGATGTAGACCATACCGGGCTGCACCTCATGCTCGTGGCTGGCGTTGGCGCGGTGTTCTTCCACCGCGTGGCGGATCTGCCGTGCCGTGATCTTGCCGTTTTTATTGGGCAGGGCCAGGCACTTGTGGCCGGTGGCTTCTACTGCGCCGGTCTCGTGTACATGGATATGGCCGCTATCGGCGCACAGCACACCTTGCCAGGGCTTGAGGGCCGCATCGATGACCGTCAGGTTGGCCTGGGTCGCACCTACAAAAAAGTGCACGGCGGCATCCGGGGCGTCGCACAGGGCGCGGATCTTGTCCGCAGCGGCGGCGCAATAGCTGTCCTCGCCATAGCCGGGGGTCTGGTCAAAGTTGGTCTTTTGCATCAGTTCCAGCACCGCGGGGGCAGCGCCTTCGCCGTAATCACATTCAAAACGAAGCATAAAAGCTCTCCTTTTCTCACTTTTTCGCTGTTTTTTATTATAACACTGGAGTGTACGCCTTGCAACCCTGCAAAATTACAGGTATAATAGCTGGTGCGTGTTTTATTGTAAACCCATACGGCAATACCACAAGAAAAGAGGCTTTTTATGGATTCTGGCAAACAGCGAGAGGGCTTTGCTTCCCGCCTTGGTTTCATCCTGGTCAGCGCCGGCTGTGCGGTCGGCATTGGCAACGTGTGGCGCTTTCCCACGGTAACGGGGCAGAACGGCGGCGGCGTGTTCGTGCTGTTCTACCTGCTGTTTTTAGTGCTAATGGGCGTGCCTGTGCTTACCATGGAGCTGGCCGTGGGCCGCGCCGGGCACAACAGCGCGGTAAAAGCCTACAAAGCGCTGGAGCCGAAAGGCACCAAGTGGCACCTGCACGGCTGGGTGTGCATGATCGGCTGTGCGCTGCTGATGATGTACTACACCACGGTAGCCGGCTGGATGCTGGACTACTTCTTTAAGTTTTTGACCGGCCGCTTCACCGGCCTGACCCCCGACGCCTCGGCCCAGGTGTTCAGCGATGCGCTGGCCAACCCCGGCGAGCAGGTGCTTTGGATGGTGGTCATCACCGTGCTGGGCTTCCTCGTCTGCCAGAAGGGTCTGCAGGGCGGTCTGGAGCGCATCGGCAAATGGATGATGGGCGCTCTGCTGGTGCTGATTCTGGTGCTGGTTGCCCACAGCTTTGTGCTGCCCGGCGTCAAGGAGGGCCTGGCCTTCTACCTGCTGCCGGATTGGCAGCGCGCCTGCGAGCAGGGGCTTGGCAACGTCATCACCGCCGCGATGAACCAGTCCTTCTTCACTTTAAGCCTGGGCATTGCCGCCATGGAAATTTTCGGCAGCTACATGGACCGCCGCTTTACCCTGACCGGTGAGGCCGTGCGCATCTGCGTGCTGGACACCTTTGTGGCCATCTGCGCGGGGCTTATCATCTTCCCGGCTTGCTTCTCCTTCGGCATCTCGCCGGATGCCGGCCCCAGCCTCATCTTTATCACGCTGCCCAGTGTGTTTATCAACATGCTCGGCGGCCGCATCTGGGGCACACTGTTCTTCCTGTTTATGACGTTCGCCAGCTTCTCCACCGTCATTGCGGTGTTCGAGAACCTGATTGCCTCCTGCATGGACAACTTCGGCTGGGACCGCCGCAAGACCTGTCTGATCGGCTGCGTCGCGCTGATTTTGCTGGGCCTGCCCTGCGCTTTGGGCTACAACGCCTGGAGCTTTATCCAGCCCATGGGCGCTGGCAGCACCGTGCTGGATTTCGAGGATTTCCTCGTCAGCAACCTACTGCTGCCCGGCGGCAGCCTCATCTACCTGCTGTTCTGCGTCACCCGCTGGGGCTGGGGCTGGGACAACTACAAGAAGGAAGTCAACACCGGCGACGGCCTCAAGATGCACGACTGGATGCGCGGCTACCTGACCTATGGCCTGCCCCTCATCGTCCTGTTCATCTTCGTGTTCGGCCTGTACGATAAGTTCATCGCCTGATAAAACAAAAATACGGGATGCTGCATTTTACAGCATCCCGTATTTTTTATCGCTTTATTTCACATACCGGCCTTCGCAGATATTCTTGCAGCAGGCGCTGATGGGGAACCAGCAGCAGTCGCGGCAGATGTCGGCGAGGATCTCTGGCGTGGCTTTGGCGTCGATCTCGCGAATGAGGTCCTGGTAGACGTAATCCTTTTCCTCGAGACCGAAGTATTCCACCGTCTTTGCATCGTAGCGCTTGACCTTTTCCTGCGTGTCGCAGAGGTCAGTCCCCAGCTTGTTGGGGCAGCAGGAGCAGAGGGTGTCGGTGGAGAAGGTGAGGTGGATGGTGGTGCCGGGAACATCCCGCAGCTGATGCACCACGTCGGTCATGTGGGCCACGAAATCGTTGTCATAGCCTTTGCCGGAGTAGCCCTGCGTGCAGAGCAGATGATGGGGACGAAGTACGATGCTCATGCTTTCAGCCCCGGAATGCGCTTCCGCAGATTCAGGCCGATGGCGCAGGCCAGAACTGCCTTGATGATGGCAGTGGGGATGAAGGGCAGGACGCAGGCGGTGATACCCACGGCGATGGTGCTGTGGGCGACCACCACGAACATTGCAACGCCCACCACATAGTTGACCACCGTGCCGACGATGACGGCGGTGACGAAGGCACCCTTGAAGGCGTCACGGTGCTCCACGCCGAGGCCGATGATGTAGGCCATCAGGGGGAAAGAGATGAGGAAGCCGCCGGTGGGGCCGACGAACTTATCGAAACCGCCGGAGAAGTTTGCCAGCACCGGCACGCCCACGGCACCCAGCGCCAGATAGACCAGCGTAGCGATGGCGGAAAGCTTGGAACCCAGCACCACAGCAGCCAGCGTGATGGCGAAGGTCTGCATGGTCATGGGGACGCCCAGAGGCATCGGGATGGAGATCTGGGCCATGACGGCGATGACGGCGGCGAACAGACCTGCATAGCAGATGTCCCGCACAGAGAACTTGGACTTGGTGGCCGAAGCGGCCTGGGTGTTCTGACTCATAAGAATTGTTCCTCCTATACGTTCTGGCCCAAAGCGGCCATACTCCCAGTATGGCAGACTGCAAACGCTGCGTCAACTTTGAATTTGAGATGGGGTTTACAATTCGAAACGAAAAACAAAACAGAAAAATACACAAAAGATGTCGCTTTTGGTTGTGAAATGTGCTATACTAAATCTTAGCTATAAGAAGCACACCAGTGATATAGAGAGAGGAGAACATCATGCAGCATGAAACCGTGATCGTGCTGGACTTTGGCGGCCAGTACAATCAGCTCATCGCGCGCCGCGTCCGCGAGAATAATGTCTACTGTGAGATCTATTCCTATAAGACGGACCTGTCCGTCATCAAGGCGAAGAACCCCAAGGGCATCATCTTCACCGGCGGCCCCAACAGCGTCTATCTGGAGGATTCGCCCACCATCGACCCCGAGATCTTCAGCTGGGGCGTGCCTGTGCTGGGCATCTGCTACGGCAGTCAGCTCATGATGCACCTGTTGGGCGGCCGTGTCTGCCGCGCCCCGGAGCGCGAGTATGGCAAGACCGAGGTCTTCGTGGACAACAGCAGCAAGATGTTCACCGATGTGCAGCCCTCCACCGTCTGCTGGATGAGCCACAACGACTATATTGAGCAGGCTGCGCCCGGTTTCAAAATCACTGCCCACACCGTCAACTGCCCGGTGGCCGCAGCTGAGAACGAGGAAAAGGGGCTGTACGCCGTCCAGTTCCACCCCGAGGTGCTCCACACCGCTGAGGGCAAGAAGATGCTGCACAACTTCGTGTACAACGTCTGCGGCTGCACCGGCGACTGGAAAATGGACTCCTTCGTGGAGAACAACGTCGAGGCCCTGCGGAAGCGCATCGGCAGCGGCAAGGTGCTCTGCGCCCTGTCCGGCGGCGTCGATTCCTCCGTGCTGGCTGCCATGCTGGCCAAGGCCATCGGAAAGCAGCTGACCTGCGTGTTCGTAGACCACGGCCTGCTGCGCAAGAACGAGAAGGAAGAGGTCTGCGCTGTCTTCGGCCCCGGCAACGCCAACGGCTTTGACATCAACTTCATCTGCGTGGACGCCCGTGACCGCTACTTTGCAAAGCTGGCCGGTGTCACCGAGCCCGAGCGCAAGCGCAAGATCATCGGCGAGGAGTTCATCCGCGTCTTTGAGGAACAGGCAAAGCAGATCGGCAAGGTCGATTTCCTCGCACAGGGTACCATTTACCCCGATGTCGTCGAGAGCGGTCTGGGCGGTGAGTCCACCGTCATCAAGAGCCACCACAACGTCGGCGGCCTGCCTGACACCGTGGACTTCAAGGAGCTGGTCGAGCCGCTGCGCAACCTGTTCAAGGATGAAGTCCGTCAGGCTGGCCGTGAGCTGGGTCTGCCCGAGTATCTGGTCAGCCGCCAGCCCTTCCCCGGCCCCGGCCTGGCCATCCGCATCATTGGCGACATTACCAAGGACAAGGCGGACACCCTGCGTCTGGCCGACTTCATCTTCCGGGACGAGATCGCCAAGGCCGGTGAGGATAAGAATCTGAACCAGTATTTCGCCGTCCTGACCAACACCCGCTCCGTGGGCGTCATGGGCGATGGCCGGACCTATGACTACACCCTGGCCCTCCGCGCCGTCACCACCAGCGACTTCATGACCGCCGACTGGGCCCGCATTCCCTACGACGTCCTGGACAAGATCTCCACCAGAATCGTAAACGAGGTCCAGGGGATCAACAGAATTTGCTACGACGTGACTTCCAAGCCCCCGGCGACCATTGAGTGGGAATAATTCTGAGGCTAAAATAAGCCCATAAATACTGGACTTTATTCACAAGAAAAGAGCTATCTGATTTCAAATGAAGTCAGGTAGCTCTTTTTCATTCAAGATATTCGTCGAGTTCTTCGTCTTTGAGGTGACCAACAAAAGCGTCTTTTAAGACGCCAGTAGTATTGACAGTACAATAAGACTGCGGTATTATATACGTGTAGCTACTACCAGAGTCTTATAGACGGAGGTTTATGCATGGACATCAAATTGTTTGATTCTGAACTGAAGGTGATGGACGTTCTCTGGCACGCGGGCGATACCCCCGCCAAGGACATCGCCAAGCAGCTGACAAAGGAACTGGGCTGGAATGTGAACACGACCTATACCCTCATCAAGCGCTGCATCAAGAAAGGCGCAATAGAGCGCAGCGAACCGGGATTTATGTGCCACGCTTTGATCCCTAAGTCAGCCGTCCAGGAGGCGGAAACAAATGAACTGATCGACAAGATCTATGACGGCTCTGCCGACAAACTGTTCGCGGCGCTTCTCGGCAGGAAAAAACTTTCCGCAGAACAAATTGAAAAGCTAAAACAGATCGTCGGCGACCTGGAATGAGGTGCGCGGCATGAGCTTGTTGCAAATGAGTGTGTCCGGGGCCGTGCTGATCTTCGTCATTACAGTCATCCGCGCTTTGGCAATGGACCGCGTGCCAAAGAAAACGTTTCTCCTGCTTTGGTATGCTGCGTTGGCGCGCCTGCTGATACCGTTTTCTCTGCCCTCCAGCATAAGCATCTATTCTTTATTGGGCCGAAAAACTTCACCACTGACAGCGGACACAGTATTTCCTGCCTTTACAACAGGGCAGGCTATCTCTGCCGTGCCGCAGCCCGCTTCTTCCGCAAGCATAACGATCTCGGTATGGGGCGTCGTTTGGGCGGTGGGCATGGTCCTCTGCGCGGCTGTGTTCGCCGTGGCCTACTGGAAATGCTATCAGGAATTTCAAATGTCCCTGCCGCTGGAAAATGAGGTATCCCGGCGGTGGCTCCAGGCACACCCGCTGCGGCGCAGGATCTCTATCCGGCAGACTGACCGCATCTCTTCCCCGCTTACGTTCGGCATATTTCGCCCGGTCATTTTGATGCCCAAAAGAATGGACTGGGAAGATGAAACAGGGCTGCAATATATTTTAGAACACGAATTTGTTCATATCCGCCGTTTCGATGTCATTTTTAAACTTTTGCTGCTCGCCGCAGTCTGTGTGCATTGGTTCGATCCGCTGGTATGGGTGATGTACGTCCTCGCAAACAGAGATATCGAGTTATCCTGCGATGAAACCGTTGTCCACCATTTTGGCAGCGGGACGAGAGCCTCTTATGCGAAAGTTCTGATCCGTATGGAGGAAACACGGAGCGGTTTTGCCCCTCTCTGCAATCATTTCAGCAAAAACGCGATGGAAGAAAGGATCACAGCCATTATGAAAACGAGAAAAATCACGGTCATCTCCCTGCTTCTGGCGGCGGCGCTTGTCGTCGGGACGGTGACGGTCTTTGCCACCTCCGCCAACTTGGAAGCGAATATGAACGACGTTGAAACTGAGGTAGATTCGGTTTCCCTTATGTCCTACGTAGATCCAGACGACGGCAAGACCTATTACAGCTTCGACGAGGGCACGACCTTCGAGCCGCTGACAGACGAGGAATTCGAAGCCCGCTTCCCCACGCCCAACGTCCAGTGGTGGACGTATGATGAGTACAAGGCGTGGCTCGCGGACGAAAAGGTGCAGCTCCAAAGCCTCCTTGGCGAGACTGACCGGGTCAACGGTCACAAATTCACCTGGACCCAGGAGGAGATCGACAAGACCATCGCCATGTACGAGGACGTTCTGGCAGACATCAAAAGGGGCGTCATGTACTCCAGATCCGTGGACGGCCAGGACCAGCTGATCATGAGCTACGACCCCGCCGACGTCAGTACTTCGACGGATACAGAGGTGACCCGCCCATGAAACGAAACCTGAATATTTTCCTCCTGCTCTTTCTTCTGCTGCTCTGTCTCCCCGCAACGATAGCGGCGGCGTTTTCCGACGTGAAGAGCTCAGACTGGTTTGCCGCCGACGTGGGGGATATGACCGCCGAGGGGCTAATCTGCGGCTATCCAGACGGCACTTTCCGCCCCGGGCGCACCATCACCGCGGCGGAGTTCGTCTCCATCGTGGGGCGGTGCGGCGGGCTGGAACCAGCGGCCTCGTCCTCCTCCCACTGGGCCGCCGGGACCATGCAGGCGGCGCTGGAGGCGGGGTGGTATGACTGGGACGAGCTGCCCCCCACAGGGGAAAAATATGACCTTCCCCTCCCCCGCCAGCTGGCGGTGAATATCCTCATGCGCGCCCTGCTGCCCGACAAGACCGGCGACTATGTCACGGAGTCGGCAAAAATGGCGGACTTTTCCGCGCTGGACGGGCGGTACTACAACAAGGTCCTGGCGGCCTACAGCTGCGGCGTGGTGGCAGGAGACGACCAGGGCCGTTTTAACCCCAAAAGCGGCCTGACCCGGGCCGAGGCCTGCACCATCATCCGCCGCGCCCAGGTCCTCTCCGGCCAGGAAACACCGGCTCTGCCCGATACACCCGCAGTCTCGCCCGCGCCCACGCCCACGGTCAAAACGGGCGGCGGCGTGTCTGAGCACGGAAAACTCCACGTGCAGGGGACGCAGCTCTGCGACGAGCACGGCGCGGCGGTGGAGCTGCACGGCATGAGCAGCCACGGCATCCAGTGGTTCCCCCAGTACACCACGAAACAGGCCATCGCCAACACGGCCGCTTACGGCGCAAACCTCTTCCGCGTCGCCATGTACACAGGCGAGGGCGGCTACCTCTCCAGCCCGGCTCAGATCAAGAAAGCGGCCTATGCCGCCATGGACGCCGCCATCGAAAACGACATGTATGTCATCATCGACTGGCACATCCTGTCCGACGGCGACCCCCTCACTCATCTGAAGGAGGCCCAGGCGTTCTTCCAGGAGATCTCCGCCCGGTACGCCGATAGCCCGGCGGTACTCTATGAGATCTGCAACGAGCCCAACGGCGGCGTCACCTGGAAGAACAACATCAAGCCCTATGCCCAGGCGCTGGTGAAGACCATCCGCTCCAACGCCCCGGACAGCATCATTCTGATCGGCTCCGGGACCTGGAGCCAGGACCTTCAGGACCCGGCGGCGGACCCCGTTGTGGGGACCAACCTGATGTACACCTGTCACTTCTACGCGGGCACCCACGGAGCCTGGCTGCGCCAGCGCATCGCCGACGCCCAGAAGCGCGGGCTGGCGGTGTTCGTCAGCGAGTGGGGCGCCAGCCGGGCCGACGGCAGCGGCGGCGTGTTCACCCAGGAGAGCGAGACCTGGCTGAACTTCCTCCACCAAAACGGCATCAGCTGGGCCAGCTGGTCCCTCTGCGACAAAAACGAGACCTCCGCCGCCCTGAAACCGGGCACCCCAACTAATCGCCCCTGGACAGACAACGACCTGACCCCCTCCGGGAAATTCGTCTTTTCGCATTTTTGAATGGCGGACATTGTAAAAGCCCCCGCCGGGAACCAACTGGTTCCCAGCGGGGGCTTGCTTTACATTTACTGCGGCAGGAATTACTCCTCGCCGTACATCTTGACCAGGCGGGTCAGCTTGTCGTAGCGCTTCTTGGCGGTCTCCTCGTTCAGGGCGAAGAGCTCCTTGGCTCGGTCGGGGAAGGAGCGGGTCAGGCTGGAGTAGCGGGCCTCGTTCATCAGGAACTCCTGATAGCCGCCGGCGGGAGCCTTGGAATCCAGGGTGAAGGGGTTCTTGCCCTCGGCCTTCAGAGCGGGGTTGAACCGGAACAGGTTCCAGTAGCCGCACTCCACAGCCTTCTTCATCTCGCCCTGGCAGTTGGTCATGCCGCCCTTGATGCTGTGCATCTCACAGGGGGCGTAGCCGATGATCAGGGAGGGGCCGTGATAGGCCTCAGCCTCAGCGATGGCCTTCAGAGTCTGGTTCATGTTGGCGCCCATGGCCACCTGGGCCACATACACATAGCCATAGGTCATGGCGATCTCCGCCAGGCTCTTCTTGGCGATGGTCTTACCGGCAGCGGCGAACTGAGCCACCTGGCCGATGTTGGAGGCCTTGGAGGCCTGTCCGCCAGTGTTGGAGTACACCTCGGTGTCGAACACGAAGACGTTGACATCCTCGCCGGAGGCCAGGACATGGTCCACGCCGCCGAAGCCGATGTCATAGGCCCAGCCGTCGCCGCCGAAGATCCACACGGACTTCTTGGACAGGTACTCCTTCTCAGCCAGGACGGCGGGAGCCACGGGGCAGCCCTCAGCAGCGGCCTTCTCCAGCTCGGCAATCAGAGCCTTGGCAGCGGGAGCGTTGGCGGTGCTGTCGTCCTTGGTGTCCAGGAAGGCCTGGAAGGCAGCCTTGAAGGACTCGCTGGCCTGGTCGGACTCGGCCATGCCCTTGACCTGAGCGATCAGGCGCTCACGGATGGCCTTCTGGCCCAGATACATACCCAGGCCGTGCTCGGCATTGTCCTCGAACAGGGAGTTGGCCCAGGCGGGACCCTTGCCCTCAGCCGTGGTGGCATAGGGAGAGGTCGCGGCGGGACCGCCCCAGATGGAGGAACAGCCGGTGGCGTTGGAGATGTACATCCGGTCGCCGAACAGCTGGGTGACGAGACGGGCATAGCTGGTCTCGGCGCAGCCGGCGCAGGAGCCGGAGAACTCCAGATAGGGCTGCTTGAACTGGCTGCCCTTGACGGTGTTGTCCTGCATGTCGGCCTTGGGAGCGACCTCGGCCACGCAGTAGTCGAACACATCCTGCTGTGCGGCTTCCTCTTCCTGGCCAACCATGGTCAGGGCACCCACGGGGCAGACGCCCACGCACACGCCGCAACCCATGCAGTCCAGAGGAGACACGGCCATGGTGTACTTGTAAACACCCTTGCCCTTGCCAGCCTTCACGTCCACGATCTTGGCAGCGGCGGGAGCCTTGGCGGCCTCCTCCTCAGTCAGAGCGAAGGGACGGATGGTAGCATGGGGGCAGACATATGCGCAGTTGTTGCACTGGATGCACTTGGAAGCGTCCCAAGTAGGAACGGAGACGGACACGCCGCGCTTCTCATAAGCGGCAGCGCCCTGCTCGAACTGACCGTCCACATGAGGCAGGAAGGCGGAAACAGGCAGGCTGTCGCCGTCCATACGGCCCACGGGGAACATGATGTCCTCCACCTGCTTCACAACGCCCTCGCGGCCGGTGAGCTTGGTGGTCACAGTCTCGTCCTTGGCGTCAGCCCAATCGGCGGGCACGTCGAACTTCTTGTAAGCGGTAGCGCCCAGATCGATGGCCTTGTGGTTCATGTCCACAACGTCCTGGCCCTTCTTCAGGTAGGAGTGGGTGGCGGCGTCCTTCATGTACTGCAGGGCCTCGGTCTCAGGCAGAACCTTTGCCAGAGAGAAGAAGGCGGACTGCAGGATGGTGTTGGTGCGCTTGCCCATGCCGATCTGCTTGGCCAGGTCGATGGCGTTGATGGTGTAGACCTGGATGTTGTTCTTGGCGATGTAGCGCTTGGAAGCGGCATCCAGATGGTGGCTGAGCTCCGCGTCATCCCACTGGCAGTTGATCAGGAACACACCGCCGGGCTTCACATCGCGGACGATGGGGAAATGCTTGGTGATGTAGGCAGGCACGTGGCAGGCCACGAAGTCAGCCTTGTTGATATAGTAAGAAGACTTGATGGGCTGATCGCCGAAGCGCAGATGGCTGACGGTGACGCCGCCGGTCTTCTTGGAGTCATACTGGAAGTAGGCCTGGATGTACTTGTCGGTATGGTCGCCGATGATCTTGGTGGAGTTCTTGTTGGCGCCAACGGTACCGTCGCCGCCCAGACCCCAGAACTTGCACTCGATGGTGCCGGCAGGAGCAACGCCGGGAACGGCCTTCTCCTCCAAAGACAGGTGGGTGACGTCATCCACGATGCCCAGAGTGAACTCGTGCTTGGGAGCGTCCTTCTTCAGCTCGTCATACACGGCAAAGACGGAGGCGGGAGGCGTATCCTTGCTGCCCAGACCGTAACGGCCGCCGATGACCTTCATGTCATTGAAGCGGTTGGCGTTGGCCAGAGCGGTGACAACATCCTTATAGAGAGGCTCGCCCTCGGAGCCGGGCTCCTTGGTG
>OOIF01002427.1_pt1 | contig 12692 bp, 7 predicted proteins | sample 1691961 | NCBI WGS metagenome assembly OOIF01 (sample SAMN06348146, study PRJEB24527) | human gut metagenome | biome: human gut; feature: ankylosing spondylitis patient; material: feces | host: Homo sapiens | place: China | collected 2015-10 | reverse complement strand
CTGCCGCAATAGCAACAGACGAACCGGAAGTGAACGAAGATACGCTCTTCAGAGTAATCGATTTGGCAAACAACCTGAAGCCATGCAGTGACTCCTTACTTCTGAGTGATATTGTGGAGGATGTGGAATATGTAAAACTGGAGACGGCAGACAATGGTCTGGTTGGAGCAATGAATAGAGGCTATGTGTCCGACAGTGCCATCTTTTATAGCAGTTCTGGCAATACGACACCTCCTCCTCATATTTTTATGTTCGACCGTTTTACGGGTAAGTTTATCCGTACAATCGGTAAATCAGGGCAAGGACCCGGAGAAATGCATTGGCCCATTGGTGTTGTAGCTAGAGACAGCTTAGTCTATATATCTTCTACTTATCGGAATGAGCTTTTCGTTCATAAAATCAAAGACGGAAAGTTTGTGAAATGTATTCCCTTGAACAAACCACATACCGCTGCAAGGGATTATTACATTGGCGACAATAGAGTAATCCACTTTCCTTTTTATAGTAATTGGGATGGTAAATATTTAATGTGTGATATGACCATTCAGGATTTTGATGGAAATATCATCCAAGAGCAAACACCGGATGTGGACTATACCGGATTTGACCACAGAAACAAACCGAATGCAAATTGGGCTGTAGCATGGACCTATAAGAATCATCCCAATGTCTATTCTTTTTTCACGGACACCATCTATGCAGCCATCAATGACACCATCCGTCCCAGATATTTCTTATCTTTAGGAAAATACAAACGTCCGCTTCAACTAAAGGTCAGCGTCGAATGGAAACATTATATTATATTCTATAGCTTTTGGGAAACAAAGAACTATCTGTTGGGCAGTTTCGGCTTGGAACAAGAGGCATGGTTTTTCAGATACGACAAAAAAAGCAAAGAGATAAAAACATGGAAGCAGGATGCTGAAATAGTAAATATTGCCATTCCAACTGATGCTTATGACTGGTGTATTGTGTCTGCTGCCGGCATCACCAACGACATTGACGGTTGTTCCAACCACCTCCGTGCAATGGATTTCATCAGTGAAAACCAGTTTGCAATCTGTATCACCCAAGACAATATGGATGAAATCAGAAAGATAGTATCCGAATCCACGAACGTGAAATTCCCCGAAAAGCGTCAGCAACTCTTGGAACTGATTGACTCAATGGGACCGGATGATAATCCGATTCTAGCTATTTATAAACTGAAAGATTAACATAAAGACGGACAGCATTTTATCGATTATTCAATGGTTACCAATGCCATGCTATTGTCACATGCCACCACCCGGTACACATTCCCCTTGGCGGTATGCACCCGCTCGCCCAACTGGGGCAGGATGCGGCTCAGGCTGTAGGCGGTCATGCCCCTCATGACCGAAGGATGGGCGGACTTCATTCGCTCGAATAATTGGGTGGCGGAAAGGGTCAGCACTTCCTGCGGATGGTCCTCTTGGGTGGCAAAGCGGAAACAAAGGCGGAACACCTCTTCTTCGGGTATGTGTTTGTAGAACAGGGCGTTGTGCTGCTGGATAGCCTGCTCTTCTTCCTTGTTGAACCAGCTTCGTTCGCCGGACAGGAGTTCCGCTTTGAGCTGGGCATACAACTGCTCATGCTCTACGGGCGTGGTGCAGTCTATGGCGTGTTCCAGACTGACACAGAGGAAGCGGCGTGAGCCGGTGCGGTCTACCAGCAGGTCCTCCCGGTTGCTGGTGCCAATGAACGAGGCGATGCGGGGCAGTGCCGACGCACTGCGTTTGTAGGCCTTGCGGATGTTCAGTGCGGAGGCTTGCATCAGGTTCTTCAGCAGAGGCATTTTGGATGCGCTGAGTTTGTCGAATTCATCCAGATTAATCAGGCCGTAGGCAGCTAACTTGGCTTCGGCGGATGCCGGAGAGCTGAGGTCGTAACTTTCTGTATAGTAGGCTTTCAGTGCATCGGGCATCAGCAGGCGGCAGAACGTACTTTTCCCCAGTCCTTGTCGGCTGCTCACCAGCAGGGGAGCTACGCTGTTGGCGCGGTTGATACTGCTGGTATTGTTAGCACTGTTGGCATTGTTGGCGCGGTTGGCGCAGTTGGTATCCGGATGGAACTGCATCCATTGGGCGGAGAGTCCCAGCATCCAGCGGTGGAAACCGTTTACCCATACCGGGTTGTCGGACACCCGGCGGGCGAGTGCGGATACCCGGTCGGTGCCGTCCCATTCGGGGAGCTGCTCAAAGTAAGCGGTAAAGGGATGGTATTCGCTGATGCGGCGCGAGCGCACAAAGCGTTGGATGTCTCTGTCCCAGCAGTCTATGCCCGCTTCGATGGCCTCCAGACTGAGCGAGTTCATCCAGCGTTCGTCCACCTTGGCGTAGCGCAAGTGATCATCGGAAATGCCGTTTTCCACTCCCGCCACCTCGGTCTCCTCAGTCAGCACGTTGAATCGGAAGCGGTAGCGGGAGGTGAGAAAAGTGGTCACTTCCTGCATCAAGGAACGTGATTTCGCCTTCCCAACAGTTTCTTCCGGAGATATTGGCGCGGCTTCCTTTTTAATGTCTTTCGAGTGTATGGGATTCATAACCTCCCGAACATTTTCCAATTGTACAGACTCCTCCTCTGTTTCTTCCGTTAAGGCAACCAGACATCCGGAAAAACCGTCTCTGCTTTCCAACAAATTTCCCTCGCCGTTTTCAGCAAGAAGAACCTGTGACTTGTCCACTTCTTTCACTCCATCTTCATCGGAAACGATGTAGTGGTAACTGCCCGTCAGCGCATTTCCGTCGGTGCGCGGAGTCCAGTCCAGCACCAGAGCCACCCGGCCTTCGCGGATATCTACAGCCAGATGTACACCGGGCATGGTCCGACAAAGCGGCATCAGTCCGTTGAGGGCGGATACGAGATCACGGCGTGGCGTTCCGTCGGAGGGAACAGGGCCGGACAGGAATTTGCTTCCGAAGAAGACTGTTTTGAGAGTGGCGAATACATTCATAAGCACTTTTTTTAGATTTGACGAACTACAAATATACAACATAAAAAAGCCTTTGTCAAGAGGGAAGACAAACTAATCCAATCCCGGCTCAGAATATGACGGAGCCTGACACAATGACATATATACGTATAGGCTCATGCATACGTACGTGTAGCCCGATGCGTATATACGTGTGGGCTTATGCCACCGTATGTATTGACCAATGCGTGACTACGTACACATTTAAAAATATACAGCTCACGCTGAGTGCTGCAAAAAGACCTTGATGTTTTCAAAAAAGGTCGTTGTGTTTTCAAAAAACTTCAGCACCTTTTTAAAAAAGCTCGGTATCTTTTTCATGTAGGGGTAGATAGAATCATCCCCTCACTAAGCCGGTCATCCCTTCTTTTCCGACCATCTTTGTTCCCGTTCATCCTTACATTTTAATTAAAGTGTCCAGATAATCAATCGGTTAAGAATGACAGGACATCCCCTCATCCTCGTTTTAGCGGCGTTTGCCAAGTTTCTCCAAATCAGCCTTCAGCATTTGCGCTATCAAAAAAAGTCTTACAGATGAAAGGAGGCTGAAAAGACAACACGGGATGTCCATTCATTATCGGAATCCCCACCAACATGATGTTTCAGCAGCTAATGAAAGGAAGAACGGAATTTTCGGACAGCTTCCTGATTAGGGATTAATCCGAAAATCCTGTGGGTGATCCGTGTAGATTATCCAAACAACATTATTTTTGCATTTAAATTAAACAAACCAATCCAATGAATCCCAATCGCAGTCTGCATAAGTTACTTCGAATAATCTTCTCTGAAGTTTTAATGGAATATTTCGACATATCCGGTTGGCATGACGATTCTTCAAAAATCGAAGTTTGGCTTGATGAGAAGAATTATATGGAACGTTTTGATTACAAGAACGGTACTGTCATTTCCAGTGGTTTTATAGATGAAAAAGTAATTCAGGACTTTCCTCTGCGTGGCAAACCTGTCTATCTTTATGTCCGGCGTCGTCGCTGGTATGATAAAGCCACCGGTGAACCCTTTTCCTATACATACGATGACCTTGCTGCCGAAGGAACGAAACTCACCCGAGTTTGTTTCTTTTTTAAAAGAGGAAGATTGAAAGTAGCGTCTGTAGCGTAAGTTCAATGGTCCTACTGGCGTAGCTTGCACATTAGTTTCAATCCACACACCTACATGAGGTGTGACCATATCAATGAGGTCGGCAACCAATTCCTTAAATTGTTTCAATCCACACACCTACATGAGGTGTGACATTGAAGATGCAGTTGTAAGATGATGGATGAGAGAGTTTCAATCCACACACCTACATGAGGTGTGACCCTACGCTGGACAAGGATATGCAGAAAGTAACCGAAGTTTCAATCCACACACCTACATGAGGTGTGACTGAGCGTTACTCTGCCAAGTTCTGTGAGCTGGACAAGTTTCAATCCACACACCTACATGAGGTGTGACAAGGGATATTTTTTTGCTTCCGTAGATAGTCAAGGTTTCAATCCACACACCTACATGAGGTGTGACTTCCTTATTGATTCCTTTATCCGCTGCCCATCTGAGTTTCAATCCACACACCTACATGAGGTGTGACCAAAATTGGCTGCACAGATATTGTTTGAATCAAAGTTTCAATCCACACACCTACATGAGGTGTGACTCTTGATGGTGCTTCCTTCTTTCTTTAAAGCCATGTTTCAATCCACACACCTACATGAGGTGTGACTTTCCATGGCCACTTTGCGAAGCTGCACGATGCGTGTTTCAATCCACACACCTACATGAGGTGTGACTGTATACAGAGTTGTATATTATAAATCAATAAATTAACCCTACTAATATGCGAATTCTCATTTTTATTTCAATTGAATAACGGCATTCGCCTTATAAACAAGTCAATCTGCTGATTATTAAGAGTTGCGAAGATACTACTTTTTTTGCAACACTCCACATTCGCACACATTATACAATAAAAGCATTATTAACTTTATAAGCAGTTTCGACACCTATCACTTCCACCCTTCTATTCTCATTTTTACTAAGAATATAGAATCTAACACTATCACGAGACATATCAATGATATCTTTGATTCTTCCTCTCAAAAGACAATATTGTGCTTCTGTCACCTCACATTCAAAGACAGAATTCTGTACCCTCTGTCCATAATCTATGCAAGCCTTAGCCACACACCGTAAACGGCGAGCTCCTTCCTTGCTCGTAGTATCCACATCATAAGTTACAAGAATATACATACTCGTAAATCATTTTATTAGAAATACCGGATAATTATCAATATCTTGCCTAATATATCTTGCCATCAACATAGCTTGTGCATAAGGCAGAAGTCCTATCTCAATTTTTTCATTAAGATAAGGATGGATTATCACCTCTCTTTTCTTAGCCTGCCATGCAGAAATAAAAATCTTTTTCCCTTTATCTGTCATAACAACCCCATTATCACCTTGAAACAAAAAATCCTTGGATGTGATCTGTCTTTTATTAATCAATGACAAGACAAAACGATCACCAAGATAGGCACGAAATTCTTCCATCATATCCAATGCTAAGGACGTACGCCCCGGACGAAGTGTATGGAGAAATCCTACATAAGGATCAAGACCTACAGTCTCGAGTGCTGCAGATATTTCATTTGCTATCAAAGTATAAGCAAATGACAACATGGCATTCACTGCATCCTTAGGAGGACGGCGATTACGACCATGAAATGGAAAATCAGCTTTCTGATTAAGTATCAAAATAGGCAACACTTCAAAATAAGCATTTGAAGCCATGCCTTCATACCCTATTAGGGTCGTCTTATCTTGAGCTGTCAAAGCTTCACGCTTGGCATGCTCCAACACTTGTACTGCTTGATTGACATCTTCATTCTCCCCATAATCACGAATATATCTCCTCAATATATTACGATAGTTTTGAATCTTACCGCCAATCATCAGCCGTGCCGCATGTAACGACCAAGATTCATCGTCCGACAATTGATACTGTTTTTTACGCAACAGTACATTCCCTTTCGTCGTGCCCTGTACCCTGCTGATAAATCTGCCATGAGGAGAAAGGAATGTAAGTGATATGCCATTGTCAGTGCACAATTTCATCACACCGGGACTTGCGCCCATATATCCGCACGTCACAATGCCTTCTATGTTAATAGCAGGAATACGAAACACTTCCTCTTGTTTGACCGACACTACAACATTCAGCCCATCCTTACTAAGATACGCTTCCGGTGTCGTCACATACAAAGTATTCAACAATTTTCTCATTCATATAAATTTTTATTAAGGTATGTATCCACCGTAGTACAATTCTTTACCATCGTTGGCATACAAATATCTTTGAGGGAACATTTATCACAATGCTTGCCATACTCCGCCTTCGGAATAACCGCTTTGGCGAATACCTCGTGCATATCTTGAGTACATTGCTTGACAATGTTCCGCAATTCATCAGTTATATCCATATTCACCCGATGGCGAAGTTCTCCATAAAAGAACACACCGTATGGTATATGGATAGCGTACATTTCCTCAAGACACATTGTCTGTGCTGCCAACTGCACTTCATCCACTTCATTCCTTTTTGGTTTACCATGTTTATACTCCACAACCACCGGTTTCCATTGCCCCGGATACTTCGGATGCTGAATTGTGTCTTCAAAAGATAAAGACGGAAGCAGTTCTATAGCATCTGAAATGCCATAAAGACCCAGTTCATACGAAGCAATATTCACTGCGCGTAATGTTATTTGGTCACCACACTTCTGCCTATAAAACGGATCATCTACATGCTTGTGCAGGATCTGTCCTTCAATGGTAAGACGATTATCATCCCATTGCTGTTCGATATGTATTAAAGCCCATTGCCGAGGACAGAACCTAAAGTGCTGAATCCCCGACAACATGAGCATATCGTCTTCGCTATACATATACCTTTTACTTATATCAGCTCTTCAACAGTAACATTTGATGGAACATTCTCCTTGTCTATAATGACCGAATAGTCGCTGAATGAACGCGGTGCTCCGTCACAGATCTTCTCCACCTTAACCAAGTCAAACAGTTTGTTGGCAGGAGCATTGCCTAATACGGAATCATGCTTGAAAACAATCAGCTTTTGTGCACTCATCAATCCGCGTGCTGCCGAACGGTCCACATCGAACATATTCTTCAATGCTTCAAAAAATAATGCAAGGTCTTCTTCTGAGAATCCGGTTTGTCGTGCCAAGTTGGCAGAGATGAAACCATGGCAGATGTAGAGGCCATAAGGTACGGTAGCCTTGCGACCTTGTATTCCTACTTGCAACTCATAAGGCTTTTCTTCATCGCGGGCTGCGCACACCGTTAGTGCATGTTCTTCTGAAACAATCATATCTTTTGAACGGGCAAAAGTCATCTGAACAGCTCCTCTTACTTGTCCTGCATTAGGGCCCGTTGATAGAACTGCGCCAAAGGTTCTCACATCAAAGAATCGTTTGCACATAGCAGTTCTACCAGCAGGCACTTTATCAGCAGGAGCTTTTCCTTTCTCAAGCTTTATACTGAGATCTTCATATGTCTTACGGATTTCTCCATTAATAAAGACTTCTTCGCCTGAAATTTCCTTAGACTTAACAAGAATATCGTTACCAAGTTGTCCTGATTTAGCTATTTGTACATAATTACGCACCTTGCGCTTAAGGCAAACATCTGTAACAAGTCCCATACCAGTTTCAGCATCCACACGGGGGAGATTGCCTGCATCGGGGTCACCATTTGGGTTACCGTCTTGTACATCAAAGATGTAAACGAAATCTATTCTGTTTCTAATTTCTGACATAGTTATTTTCTTTTTTATATTGTTATTACTCTTCTGCTTCTTTATTATCTCTGTGGCATTTCTGATGATAATAGCCAAGAAAAAAACGTCCTTGATCACTCAAATTCAATGTATTTGGAAAATCTTGGATTAATGCTATAATTTCTTTCTTTTGATCATCAAAGAAATTAGCAAGTCCTTTTTTGTCTTTTGCTAATTTGCTATAATGACTATTTGATAGTTTAAGAATGGTTGGAAATACAGCTGATGGGGTAGATGAAGCTGCATTCAAATAACTTGAACGAATAGTATCTTGCTTATTTGCGGCATACTGGAGATTTTCCATTACCGCAAATAACCGTCCGCAAAGATACCCTTGATTTTGATTGTCTTTATCTAACATAATATCGAGTTTTTTATTGTTGTTATTATCATTCAGTCGGTTAAGATAAGCCTTGATGATGGCAGCATGCACAATGTTAACGGATTGTTTTGCACGTATGCGGCAAACGCAAGCTTGAAACAAAGAAACCGGATATGGTAATCCTTGAAAGATGCTTTTCACCACGGCATCAGGAAGACTAGGAGGGCAATTTTCTTTTATGTTCTCTTTCAAACTAACAGCCTTGAGTATTGCGTATAGACTACAATAATTAGGTCTTTTATCTCCACTCGTTATGATTTCCATATCTTCAAAATGCAAGAGAAGTTTACCGGCAAATTCCTTTACTGTAGTCTCATTCCAATACGATATCGCTATTCTTGCCTTGTTAGCGGCAAACATTCCGAGGATATAAAATTTATCATCAGTTTGAATAGGCTTATTTCCATTATATATTGATTTGAATATTTGGGTAATATTTTCAAGTTTGCTATCAGGGTTATCCTTTTCTTCCCACCCAAATAAAGAATACACACTCTCTTCTATTTGCATATTTACTTCGTTTTTCCTTGAAGCCCAAAATGCATAAGTCCTTAAGCCGACAGTAAATTTATTATGAGAGTTATAATCAATCAGTTTTTTTAAAGCAGCAGCAATTGCAAATTCCGCCGACTTAGACATCGGCGCATTATTTCCTTGCTCTTTTCCGTAGGAATCATATCCTTGATTCTTTTGAAAAGACACCAATTTTGTATCACTGAATTTCCCTAATTGGATTTTTGTAAAAGTTTTAACTGGTTGACATTTTTCACCCGTAACTAAACACACACAGATTCTGCTGAAATCAGTTTTGCCCTCATCAGTTTTATAATAAGATAAAACTGATTCTTTCTCAGCTATTATCTGTGTTTCTCCTTGAATGAGAAAAGATATGTTTTTAGTGAAATTCTTCTTTATATTATCCCAGTTATCGGCCTTTTGGAGCAATGACAATACGTCCTTGTTACTAATATAGAAGTTTGCAACAGCTTTTAAATCCTCATCATAGGGATATTGAGAACATAAGTCATTGATGTATTCAAGAAATGCCGAATGGTTTCTAACATTCTTGGCAATTTCTTTTTTATACTCAGCTTCCTTTTCAGGCTTTAATCCCTCGTCATTTATATGTATAGTAGCATTACTAATGCCTAAAACATAAGAAAAATTATCCCATAAATGATTAGGCAAACTTTTTGTGCCTGTACGACCATTGGTTTTAGCTACAAGTTTCTTAACAGGATTATCCTCTATTCTACACAGATTTCCATCTTTATCAATAACAATTATAAAACCAATCTCTTTGTATTCCAGCCCCAAAGGAGCTACATTATCCCCACTTCGATGGTAATAATCATACAATGCCTTCAATATCATCTCAGTACCTCCTCACTATCTTTACTTGGTACAACAATCACACCTTGTTTCATTCTAGCACGATAAAACATGGCATCCGGTTTCTGGGCATTCCCCTCAAAATCCATATCATAAAGCATAATGCCCAAATCTCTGTCTTCAAACAAAGGCGGCTCAAGATAATCCGTATTATCAATGTATTTCCAATTTGCGGCAAATTCGCGGCAACCCAAATAAGGCTGCGTAAAGCATTGCCCTTGCAATGCTCTGCGTTCAAACATCTGATAATACTTCATGGGATTCTCATCATTACTTGGCTGATGTTTGGCAAAAGCCTCCTTCGGACGATCTTTTACTGGGATAAATATCAATTTGGCATAAATGCGATAACGCACATCTTGCAAAAGCAAAGAGTTCTTCTGTTGGCGTGTCTTTCCATCGTCTATATAAATTGGTTTCATACTGGAATTTACCACTGCTCCCACTTCATTTCGCCTGATGGTAGTCCACTTAATGGGATTAAGCACTTCAATCTTCGTCACCTGCCAACGCATGGCATAGCGTTTGAAAAGTATAGCCTCAAAGACAGCACGTGCTGCCGATGGTGTAATGACATCGTAGCTCACTCGTTCTACTTTCAGTTCCGGGCGAGTAAAACAAGCCCAGTCACCCCATATCTCCAAACAATATTCTTTATCTGTATATTCCATATTATTCATTACTTTCGTTATTTTGCTATAAATCTTCCGATTCCGTCTTGTCTTTATATCATTAATATCTCTTCCATCCAATGGTTTTCAAGTTTAAGCCCTATAGCATTATCATACTGCGCCCTGTCGGCCAACACATATATACCTTCCAATATTTCTTCAACAGCACCATATTTAATCAATTGACTGAAATTCGAGCGATGAACACCTACAGTAAACTTGGCCAGTTGTTTCATTAATGAATATGTACAACCCGACTTTTTCAAATTCTCCACAAGTCCCATACTGTTTTCCCAATTCACTATGACATTCATACCATCATCATCAATCAGCCTAAACTCTTTTGAGGCTGTTTCAAAACATAACTCGTCAAGTTTATAAAGATAATGTTTCATATCCTTTTTATCAAACGTATCCTTCCTGAAATAAAGCTGTTGAAAATACTTTTCCATTGTGGAAGGAGCAAACCAATCGCTATCAGTAGGTAAGTTCAGTCGTGCATTGTTGGCTGCTGCCATTGAACCAAAGAGTATGCGCTTCTCTGCAGAAAGGCTGAATACAAATGTGTGACCAATCCTATTTTTCCCTTCACGGTTACATCTTCCCGCCGCTTGCAATACAGAATCAAGTCCTGCCTCTTGACGAAATACAACTGGAAAATCTATATCTACACCCGCTTCTACGAGTTGGGTTGCTATTACTCTTACAATTGGATGTGCTTCATCCTTTAACAAAGCTTTTATCTTACATATCGTTTCACTAATATGGGCAGGGCACATCATTCTTGATAAATGAATTTTCACTCCTTCGTCAGGCAAGCGATTATACAATTCCTTGGCATCCTTACGGGTGTTCACAATACAGAGTACCTTATCATATTCAGACACCTTTGCCGCTATTTCATCATATGTTTTCCCCGTGTTATCTATTTCCAATTTCACACGACGGAGCTTGTCATGTAACGCAAATTCAGTCGGAATAATTTCCATGATATGCTCTATTCCCTTAAATCCGACTTTAGGATTTGCGCCTTCTATCAAACCGCTAAGCACCGGCTGACTCGCTGTTGTAAACAATATAGATACTCCAAACATTTTTTGATATGCCTTCATCGCATCGACTATCGGTTGCAAAAAGTCGGTCGGCAATGTCTGAACCTCGTCTAAGATAATAACTGAATTCACGATATTGTGCAACTTACGGCAATCGGACGGTCTATTGCTAAACATAGATTCAAAAAGTTGCACGTTGGTAGTGACAATAATGGGATAATCCCAATTTTCAGTGGCCAGCTTCGCTTTTTCGCGTACTTCCTCATTTTTAATATCATCCGGATTGAAGTTACTGTGATGTTCCAATACATTCTCTTCACCGAAGATTTTCTTCAGGAGACCTGCCGTCTGTACAATGATGCTAGTATATGGAATGGCAATGATGATACGATTCATGGCATGATTTGCAGCATGCTTCATGGCCCATAACAAAGACGAAAGCGTCTTGCCGCCTCCCGTTGGTACCGTAAGGCTGTAGAAACCTTTTTCACCTAAAGATGTTTTGCTGCATTGTTCTTGTACTTTCCTACGAATACGATTTACTTCCGTATCAACTGCATCCAACTGCAATTTTTGCAAATGCGCTTCCAATTTCGGTAACAAATCGACAACCGTAGACGAGCACTTCCTTTTCTGCCATGACTCTAGATTCATAAATTGCTCCGTGTCGAGTCGGTCAGCATCGACAAGACAAGAAAAAAGCATACGAGACAGGTGATGAAAGTGTTTCCGGTCTACCTTAAATTTAGAAAAAGGTGATTCAAGAAATTCTTTATACAATAAGGGTATATCTATATTTATATTATCCTTGTCTATTTCTTCAGGCAACGGTTTTTCCTGCAAGATATTTTCTGCTTCCACATAATCATACAGTCCTGTATGGTGGGAAATTATTTGATTGGCAAGAAGATTGAGAACATCTTTCCCCATGAAATCCTTTGCCAGTATTCCACCCACAAAAGCATGAGCGTGATCATTATAATGCTTTTTATCATCCGTGGACAAACCGTTTACTTTACGTATGTATTGTTGGAACGCTGCACGTTCTTTACCTTTGTCATGAAGCAGACCAAGTGCATATCCCCAAGAAGGGAGTTCAAACCTTTTGGCAAAAGAGGCAGCTATTTTTGCTACTCCTTTTTGGTGCTCATCATTTGACTGTATCACCCATTGTCCATTCTCTTTATTTTGATACAAATGAGAGATTAATTGTCTTTCTGCTATCATATAATAAAATTCATTAAAGTCATATCATACAAATGTATAAAATAATTTTAGATTTTACTAACATTAAAAGGGCTCAGTTGTAATTCTTGGGGGATTAACATTTGTTAATTTCCCTTTATGCATA
>OOIF01002426.1_pt1 | contig 12698 bp, 10 predicted proteins | sample 1691961 | NCBI WGS metagenome assembly OOIF01 (sample SAMN06348146, study PRJEB24527) | human gut metagenome | biome: human gut; feature: ankylosing spondylitis patient; material: feces | host: Homo sapiens | place: China | collected 2015-10 | reverse complement strand
CCCGGATATCCGCCACTTTATTTCTGTTATAACTTTCTGGAACTGGCTTTTCCGCTGTTTTCCGGATTTTATACGGTACACGGCGCTTCACCGCTTTGCAGATCAACCTATGAAACACTCTGGGAAAAGGAGTATTCACTTTTAGATGCAACCTGTTTACACAAGTTCCGTCATGCAGACGATGTCAACCAGTACCTTTTGCGGGAATGGCAGAAACTGACCGGTTATTTTACAGCGGAAAATGTCTGCCGCAGCTTCCGCTATTTTAATGCGGCTTCGGATAATAAAAAGCTTGTGTCTGTCATTAAAAAGCAGAAAGCAGATATCATCTGTATCAATGATGCCAATACAGCCATTGATTTTGAACGTGCCAAAACACAGATTAATACCGCTTTTTCCGCGCTTTTTCCTGAACCTTCTTCTTTTGAAAAAGGGCAGTAATTTTATGAAACCACAATGATTGGAGGTCTTTTTTTGAACAGCAAATCGCGTACACAGTATTCTGCATACAATACCAGCATTGCCCTGTTTTCCAGAGCCGCCGCAATTCTTATGGGATATGTTGTGCGCGTTGTTTTTACCCATGTGCTGTCGGAAAATTACGTCGGTATCAACGGACTGTTTACTGACATTTTAAATGTACTGTCCCTGTCGGAAATGGGCATTGAAACGGCGATTTCCTTTGCCCTGTATAAACCAATTGCAGACGGCAACACGGAAGCGCAGAAATCCATTATGCACCTGTATCAGTGGTTTTACCGCTTTGTGGCTGTGTTTGTTGCCGCCGCCGGAATCTGTGTCATTCCGTTTATGGACATTTTAATTAAAAACAAACCGGATATTCCGCACCTGACTTATATTTATATCCTGTATCTGTTTAACACAGTGCTGTCTTATCTGTTTGTATACAAGCGCACCCTGCTTGATGCCCATCAGCTCATGTACATTGGAACACTTTCCAAAACCGTTTCATGGGTACTTCAGGATATCGTCCAGATTGCGGTCCTTTTGCTTACGAAAAATTTCATTTTGTACTTATATGTATATATCCTGACGACACTGTTTTCAAACATTTACATTTCAAAAAAAGCTGAGCGGATTTTCCCGTTTCTGCGGGATAAAAATATTGCTCCTGTTGAAAAACAGGAGCGGAAGCACATTTTAAAAAATATCCGTGCCATGATGATGCACAAAATCGGAGATGTGATTGTCAATAACACTGACAACCTGCTGATTTCAAGCTTTGTCGGCATTGCCAGTGTCGGCTGTTATTCCAATTACTATCTGCTGATTGGCTCTGTCCAGCAGGTCTTAAACGAAACCTTTCAGGGGATTACCGCCAGTGTCGGCAATCTCGGTGCAACAGCTTCCAAAGAGCGGGTGCAGACGATTTTTTCTTCCGTCTTTTTACTCAACCACTGGCTGTTTTCTTTTGCCGCCATCTGCCTGTTTGAGCTGCTCAATCCCTTTATTGTGCTGAGTTTCGGTGAAAAATATTTGTTTACAACCGATATCGTATGGATTCTGTGCATTAATTTTTATATCCGGGGGCTTACCCGTTCTTGCCTGATTTTTAGAAATTCTTTGGGATTGTTCTGGTATGACCGGTATAAATCCATTGCCGAAGCACTGATTAATCTGATTGTTTCCATTATACTGGCACAACGCTTTGGTACATTCGGCGTTTTTATGGGAACTTTTATCAGCACCGTTACCACAACACTCTGGATTGAACCGTTTGTTTTATATAAGTATCACTTCCAGACACCGGTATTTCCGTATTACCGCAGACTTTTGCTCTACTGTATCGAATGTGGCGCTGTATGGCTGACAGCTCATTTTTTATGCGAAAAATGCACAGCTGCATTTCATATTACCGGCATCATTCCCGATATGACACTGCGTCTGATCTGCTGTACGTTAGTAGTAAATTTTGTCTTTATCATACTTTATAAAAACAATGATGCTATGCAGCTGTTACTTCATAAATGGAGAGGATTACGAAAATGAGAAACGAAGATTTTATATTGCTTCATTTTTTAAAATTTGCACTTTCCGGCAACCCGGCTGCGGACTTTGACAAAGAATCCACCGACCGGGAACAACTTCGCCTTGTATCGGATTTCTTTAAAAAATGCTCTGATCATACCGCAGACAGACACAGTGTCTTATCCCTGCTGTATGATACGCTTACCGCCGTCAATGTCTGCGCAGCGCAGTGTGAAACGCAAAATTCCACGCCGATACAGAATCAAACCGGCAATTTTATACCGGCACAGACTTTGCAGATACCGCAAATCCCGCAAGACCTAATGCAACAGGTACAGATAAAAAGCACGCAGATTGTCCTGCAAAATTACCGACTGTTATATTACAGCAGTTTTTTAATTACGCTTTTGGAAGAAGCCGGCATTTCTGTCCTGCTTTTAAAAGGCTGGCAGACTGCACAGCTTTATCCTGTCCCGGAAGCGCGCAAGTCAGGAGATATCGATTTGCTGATTCCAGATCATGCACAGTTTGAAGCCGCTGTCTGCGTTTTGGAAAACCACGGATTTCAAAAAGAATCCACACAGCTGACACATCACCATACTGTATTTACGGCTCCGGAACATTTTCATATTGAACTGCATGCCATGCTTTCCGAACCATTTGAACAAAATGAACTAAATACAGACATTGCGGCACTTTTACCTGAATATAATAGTCACAGGATTCACAAAACCATACTGGGATATCCCATCTGTGCCGCCACTGACCCCTACGATGCATACTATCTGCTTTTGCATATGTTACAGCACTTTGTGCGTGCGGGTTTTGGTGTAAAGCTGTTATGTGACTGGACAGTCTTTTGGAAACGCGACCTTTCACAGGACACAAAAGAGGTCTTTTTACAGCTTCTAAAAAAAACACGGCTTGAAAATTTTGCGAAAGCGGTTACGGCGCTGTGTGTACTGTATCTGGGACTGCCTTACACGCAGATTTCATTTTTATTTGGAAATGTTTCTGAAAAGGAGGCTCTTTCCCACAACCGCAAGCACTATGCAGCCTTAATGGATGAAATACTGGAAGCGGAAGAATTCGGACATTCCAGCACTAACCGTATGGTATTTTTAAAAAACAGCAGTCTGACAGGGTTTCTTTGTGAATTCCACCATCAGATGAAACTGGGAAACAGCCATTCCGACTGTATCCTTTTATGGCCATATCTGTGGTGCACAACACTTATCCGTTTTTTGAGAAACAACCGCAGAATCCGCAAGACAAGTACCTTGTCCATTTTTAAAAAGGCTTCCCAGCGCAGCCGTCTTTTGCGGGATTTAAAACTTTTTGAAAAATAGGTCAAAAGTATTGACTGACTAAATAAAAAGGATTATTCTAATACAGAAATGTAATGAATTGGAGGTTTATCAGTTATGGCAAACTATGAAAAACCTGTCATTATCGACACAGAGGAGCATTATGAAGGGGTATATGCTGCCAGCGGTGACAATACAGACAGCGGGGTTTCCGCACCGAAATGCGACAGCAAATACATGAATGGTGTATGGCATGCACCGGACTATAATAATACAACTTCTTATATCCAGCGTTTCGGCTGTAACGGATGTCCGGCTTTCCGTTACAACGGCTGCGGACTCCAGCTTGAAAAATACTGGGGAAGCTACGATGTTGATAACGGCAACCGCTATCCGAACTGGGAGCGTATCGGACACCAGCCTTATGATGCGATTGACTGGGGCGATGTCGGTATGTGTTAATACATAAGAATCCGTAACAGGCGGCATACAAAAAATCATCAGGGATTTTTAAAAGTCCCTGATGATTTTTTGTATTTCTTCCGGCAAAAGCTGCCTGCAGCGTGTATCCTGTATTGCATATACATTTTTACACAATTTCAGTGCTGTCGGACGGTGTGTTGTCACAATACACGTTCTCGGCAGTGTATCCTCCATGATATTTTTTAAAACCTGTTTTTCCGTTTCGATGTCAAGTGCCGAGGTTGCTTCATCAAGAAGCAGTATCGGCGCATTTTTAAGCAGTGCCCTTGCAATGGAAAGCCGCTGTGCCTGCCCTTCGGAAAAATTGTTCCCACGTTCCCCGATTTTTTCATAAATTGTATCCGGCAGCTGTTCAATAAATTCCCATGCACACGCTTTTTTTAAACAGTCTATGATTTCTTTATCTGTGGCATCCGGTTTGACACTTCGCATATTGTCGGCAATCGTTCCCGAAAACATCGCATTTCCCTGCGGTACATATGCATAAAGCTGTCTGGTGGCAGGAGAGAGCGGAAATGCCTGTTCAGAATTACTATCATCTGCATACAGCTTCATTGTTCCCTGCTGCGGTTCAAGCAGTGACAGTAAAAGACGAAGCATTGTCGTCTTTCCGCCGCCGGAAGCCCCGACCAGTCCCGTAAGCTGTCCCGGCTCTGCCCAAAAATCCACGTCTGTTAATACCTGTTTTCCGGTATGATATGCATACGATACATTTTCCATGCAGACACCGATTCCCGCCCGCTTATTTTTCTTATAAAAAACTTCTGCCTGCTTTCTATCCGAAAAATCTTCATGCGGCATATCCAGAATATCCATCAGCCTGCCTGCCGAAGTCGTTATCGAAACAGCTGTCGGAACCATGCCGATTAAGGCATTCAACGTACTTGTAAGACTGCCCGACAGCGATAAAAAAAGCGTCATTGTACCGTATGTAATTGCCCCGGTAAACACCCGGTAAATGCCGAGCGCGTAACAGCTGTATGAAACCACAATCCCCACAAAAGACATCATAATCGATGTAAATGCACTGAGCTTCTGAAATTTCTTTTTCATCAAAAAATAGTCTTTTTGCAGTTCCTGTAACTTGCAGACGTAGAGTGGAATTAAATCAAATGCCTTAATTGCCTGAATATTTGAAAAGGTTTCCTGATGAAATCCCGACATTTTCGCATTCATTGCCGCACTCTGTTTATTATTAGCCTGCATTTTGGAAAGAAGCGTTTTTGACATCACAATACTCACCGGGATTCCAATCAGCGCCAGCAGGGCAAAGGTAACATCATAGTAAAATACCACTGCAAAAGACGTTATAAATTTTGCGGTATAAATAATCAGATTCGGTATCCAATTTAACACACCCGATGAAATCACAGATACATCACTGCTCCAGCGGGTCAGTAAATCTCCCGTATGATATGCCATCAGCGGTTCTAAACGTGTTGTCAGCATTTTGTGGAAAATGTCTGCCTTCATTTCCTGATCGACTTTTAACGAAATCATATTGGACAGATAATTTAACAACTGTGTCACACAGATATTTCCGGCTGAAAATGCGATATACCACACAAAAGTCATAACAAGCCGCGAAGCCTGATGTCCGGTAATCAAATCAACCAAATCTTTGGAGAGCAGACTGCTTACCAGTCCGATTACCGTACCGAGAAGACCCGTTCCCGTGTAAAACACGATTTCTTTCCAGTACATTCTCACATACGAATAAATCCATACCGTCTGAATCCAAAGCTGCTTAAACCGCCCGCTTTTTAGCCGCTCACAAATCCATTTTATTTTTTTCTTCATTTTTCCTTCCTTAATAATATATGCTAGTCCTTTTTTTCTGCCAACCAACCGCCTTTACGCACCGTCATTATATTGTTAAATATTTATCAATATATTCTTTCATCACAGCCGCCGCAGACGGTTCCTGCGTACAGTAAAGCTGCCGGATTGGAATACGGTCCGAAAGTTTTTCTGCAAATAAAAGGCTGTCATCAACCTGTTTTTCTGTCCATGCCGGTGAAATCATACGCTGTGCGGTGTAAAGCTGTCTTTCGTCCTGAGGCAGTTTACAGACCCGGTTCTCCGTTCCTCGTTTTAAAAGAATAATGCCGCCAAGCGGGTATTTTTTCGTTGTATAGACACCGGAAGTCCCGCACCATGGAATCCCATAGACAAAGACTTCATCCTTTTCCATACCGAGCAGATTCAGATCGCCATTTAATACCGGTACAGCATAAAGCTTTTCCCACAATTTAACATGGGTCGTTTTTCCCGTACCTGATGATGCCGAATACAGCCACGCCTTTTCTTGATAATAGTTGGAAGCTGAGTGCAGTGCATATTTACCGTGCAGTGCCGCAAGATAAAAAAATGCCGCGCGGAAACCATAAAACAGTTCATCAACTGCTTCCTGCTGCGTCGAGCCGTCATAATAAAATACCGCTTCTTTACCGTCAAAGGAGAGTGTACACAACGCCAGATGATGATTGGACGGAAAACGCAGCATATAATCCCCACTGCACCGGTAAACATCTAACTGACTGCCAAACAATAGCAGTTCTCCTGCAATTTCCGGTACTTCTGACAGCGGTCTGACACGCCAGTTCTGAGAAATCTGGATTTGCTCACCCATATGAATATGAGCTGACGGATTTTCTTTTCCGTCCTCTAAAAAAGGTTCAAAAAACGCATGAAGCCATTCCTTTCTTCCTTTATAATGCACCTGAATGCCTGCGATATTGTAACGGCAGTAATACGCATTTCCCTTTGCCTGAAACGGAGCAAACGGAAATGCCTGCATTTCCTTAGCGGAAGCCTGTATCATGCCAAACTGAAACAGCGTCAGCACATATGTACTTAAATCACTGCTTATGGAAGCTACTGTGACTGTGGAAGCTTCTTCGCCTATAGATGCGGGTTTCACGGTTTTGGTGTTCTCTGTCATTTCAATACTTTTCACATATTCCATATAAGCAGATAACAGTTCTTCCCATGATAAATCCTTTTGTAACAAGTCCCAGATGACACAGCCGGTCTGATTGATTTTTAAACAGCGGCGTCTGTCTGCAATCCGCTGTCCGGTCGGTAAAATATAAAATGTATCCGCAAGCTGTCTTACCACATAACCCGCCCTTGTTTTCATCTGCACATCCGCCTTTCTTCATTTCTATATTACTTTTTTCATGTGCTTTCTTAAACGCTTTTTTATCATATCATTATTGCATTTCCTTGACAATAGCGGGCTTTACGACTTATAATTTAATTAAGTATAAGATTCATTTATGGAGGTAATTTATTATGTCTGCATATGAAAAACCAATGATTCATGTTGTTCCTGAACAGGCAGAAGGTATTTTTATGGCAAGCGGTGATAAAACTGTCTGTCGCTTTGGCAGAACGGAAGCAAATCCCGGCGCTGATACCTGTCAGGCCTGTTCTAAATCCGGCGGTACGGCTTCTAAGCTTGCCGAAAGCACATTCCGTTCTGATTATAACGGATGTCCTGACAATATGCCGGAAAAGCAGTAGGACAAGTGATGCAGACAAATACTTCGGAATCTTTACCTCGTACAATTCCTGAATTGCTGGAAAACCATACTATTCAGGTTCAGCCGCAGGGCTACAGTATGTATCCGCTTTTTGTGCCCGGCAGGGATTCTGCCGTCATTGAAAAAGCGGACTGTGACCGGCTAAAAAAAGGTGATGTCATTTTATACCGCAGGGAGAACGGTATACTGGTTTTACACCGGATCTGCCGTATTACAAAGGACGGCTTTTATACGGTGGGAGATAATCAGACCGCAGTGGAAGGACCTCTGACCGCTTCGCAGATTAGCGGAAAACTGATACATATTATCCGCAACGGACATTCTTTTTCCGTAAATCACCCGGTTTACCGGATTCTTTCCGGATTCTGGCTGTTTCTGCGCCCGGTTCGCCGTCCCATTAGTCTGATGACTGCAAAGTTGAAAAGTATTGTAAATATATTTTTGATAAGGTACTAGAAAAAAGTTAGGCCTTTTCAAGTTTTTTATTTCTGTTATAATACTAAACATAACAAGCACACAGTTATTTATTTAACTAAAAGCTTATTACAATTCCCCCTAAAGAAATCGCTTCGGCGGTTTCTTTTTTTTTGCATTTTTTAAAATTATTTCTTTTTACAGTCTTTGAAGCTTTTTGTCAGGAACCGGTATAAGATATACGGTTTAGAAACGACTTTTTATCTTTATGAGCTTTCTGGTTTTACTGCCTGATTGCTTTCTGTGACATTGTTGCAGATTTTTTGATTTTGTGCTATACTGTGTATCAGATGATTTTACAAAGCGGCTGTTTTCCGATAACTGCCGGTATTCCTGATGACAGAATATAATTCACGAAAGGAAAATAGTGTAAAAAATCACACTGATGTGCTGATTTTTCACACAGCTATTTGTTTCTGGACAAAAACAAATAGCCATGATGGCAGATGAGAAATCGCCTACGCGAATTTCTCATCGCCTCTTCGCAACAAGTTGCTCAGAAATGGAGATTAACATGACATTTTTATTTACACTTTTTGTAACATTTTTTGCGGGCATGGGTGCGGGACTTGGCACCGGCTTTGCCGGAATGAGCGCAGCCGCCGTAATCAGCCCGATGCTGATTACATTTTTAGGCATGGACCCTTATATGGCAGTCGGCATTGCATTGTCCTCTGATGTCCTCGCAAGTGCAGTTTCTGCATTTACCTACGGAAAAAATAAAAATCTGGATATCCGCAACGGTCTGATTATGATGGCAAGTGTGCTAACTTTTACAGTTGTCGGCAGTTATATCGCAAGCCTTGTTCCGTCAACAACCATGGGCGGTTTTTCAGTCTTTATGACATTTCTTCTCGGCATTAAATTTATTGTAAAGCCGGTTATGACGACCAAAGAAGCCATGCAGGGCGTTTCCGCCCAAAAAAGAGCCGTTCAGTCTGTTGTCTGTGGTGTCATTATCGGTTTTATCTGCGGATTTATCGGTGCAGGCGGCGGCATGATGATGCTTCTTATTTTAACCAGCGTGCTGGGCTATGAATTAAAAACGGCTGTCGGAACGAGTGTTTTCATTATGACTTTTACCGCGCTGACCGGTGCTTTGTCCCATTTTACAATCGGCGGTGCACCGGACTGGACTGTTTTTGGACTGTGCGTTATATTTACATTAATCTGGGCGCGCATTGCCGCCTTATTTGCCAATAAAGCCGAACCAAAGACGTTAAACCGCGCAACCGGTATTGTACTTGTTGTACTGGGGATTGTGATTTTTGGATTTTCGATATTAAAATAGATGTGTTTAGCAGAGGTGATTCCATGAAGCTAACAACAGCAATTAATCGTGTCGGTTTGTCCGGATCGAATAATTGCTGTTGTTTCATGTTTTATATAATACACAATTATGAGCAAAATGGTATCGGTAATATTTTACAAAAATTTATTTCCTTTTTATGCGATATTACTAATTACTGCAATTCCTTAACAACCTTTCTACAAGACGTGAGAGTGATTTCTTGTCTTTCTGAATACGATATCCTGCATATAAAATTTGCAAAATACTTGTGAACAGAATTTTTACACCTTGTTCAAATGATTCTATAAAATCCACACTCATTTTATATAACTTCGTTAAACCTGACTTTAGCGAAGTTATATATTGAATATAATATACAACCCCTTTTTACTTTCTTTTAATTAAAATATCTGTATATTTCAGCATGGAATTTCACGCTGAAATTTTACCCGCTACGCAAAAAACACCCACAGGCATTTACTTTTAGCTGTGGGTGTTTTACATCATTTATTGAATTTTAAATTTTGAAACATTTTCTATCAGATTCTGAACATGTACATTCAGATTCTGTATTGTTTCTGTTGAACTATGTACCATATCCGCCAGTTCTTCCGCCATCGCAGAAGTTTCCTCTGTAGATGCTGCATTGCCCTGTGCAAATCCATTGAGCTTCGTTAAAGCATCTGTGATATTCTGACGCTGGATTTCAATGCTGGCAGTCATGTTATCAATTGCGCCGACCGAGCTGACACAGGCTTTCAGGCTGCTGCTTAATGCGTTGAAATCGTTCTGTGCCGCATGAATATATTCAAACTGCTGATGAACATCCGTCTGCATGCCTTCCATGACATGAATAAACTGATTGGAGTTCACTAGAAGTTCTTCTACAACGTGGTCAATTTCCACGACATTTTCAGCAGACTGTTTTGCAAGGTTGGCAATCTGTTCTGCAACGACAGCAAATCCCCTTCCTGCTTCACCGGCTCTTGCCGCTTCAATCGAAGCATTTAATGCAAGTAAATCTGTCTGGTCTGCAATATCGTTAATCAGATTTGCAGCATCTTTAATCTTCTGTGCAGATTCATTTGTCTTTGCCGCCTGATCATACATATCCAGAATCTGTGTTCTTGTCACTTCACTGATACCGACAAGTTCATCTAATGTCTTTGTTGACGTATCATTTAACGTCTGCATATCCTGTGCATTGCTGTCTAAGTGCTCTACTTCTTTTTCTGTCTGCACAATGCCATTGCCGATGGCTTCAACATCTTCTGTGGCAGCTCTTGTATACTCTGCCTGTGAAGTTACATTCTGCGTAATATCATCTACTGCCGTTGATACGTCGCTGATAGATACAGACATCCGTGTAAAGGCTTCCCTGAAGCTGTCAAGTGCCGTACTGATTTCTTTCGATACGCCTGAAATATTGGCTACAAGTTCTTTAATATTGCCCTGTGCCGTATTTAAAGAAACTGCAGTCTGACCGATATCATTCATGGTTTTTACAGCAGCATCCTGCGTAATGTCGCCGTCTGCAATTCGCGCCGCCATCTGCTGAATCTGCTTTAACGGCTTCACAATAATATTTTCACTTTCAATATAAGAAAGAATAATTGCAACAATTAAAAGGATCACTGCAACAGCCACAATCATCATAACCATTGATGAAAAATTATCACGAATCTGTCCCTTTACTTCTGACATTTCAGCTTCCATATCATCGACATAATTGCCTGTTGTTACAATCCAGCCCCACGGCTCAAATTTTTGTGAATAAGCCACTTTTAAGGCAACTGTCACACCATCTGCTTTTGTAAAATAAAACTGATTATATCCGCCGCCGTTATTAGCTGTCTTCATAATCTCCTGAATAATCATGACACCGTTCTGATCCTGCAAGGTATAACGGTTCTGCCCTTCATTCTGTGGCAGAATCGGGTGCATGACAAGACTGTAATCGCTTGCATCAATCCACATATATCCGCTGTTGTCATCTCTGTAACGCATTTTACGGACTGCTTCCTTTGCTTCTGTCTTTGCCTGTTCTTCTGTAAGTTCTCCAGCTTTAAAACGGTTGTAATAGTATTCCATCACCGCGATAGAAGACTGTACCTCAGATTTGATTTCCGTATTGTAGCCCTGATTCATTGCATCTTCATAATTGCTGTATGCCATATCGGTCGAGGAACGGATATAATAAATCGCCACACCCGACACAACTGCCGCAACAATCAATGCAATTGCTGCATACGTGATAATCAGAAACTTTTTCAAACTACTTTTTCTCATAAGCCATACCTCGTTTTATCCTTATTCGGTGTATATCATTGAGGCAGTATAAAATAAAAAAAGAACCGCAGAAAGTGAAATTCCACGGTTCATACATCTATCCGGCACGATTATGTACTCTTTGTTATTGTATATTCCCCAATTCACCCCTATGAGGAAATTATAGCATAATTAGTTTGTTTTTTCAATAAGCAATTCCAGTTGTTTTGCCGCTTTACCGCTCATAATCAATTCTCTTGCCTTATCAACTGCCTCCTGCATGGTCAGATTATCGGAAGCAATATAGATTGCCGCACCGGCATTTAAAAGAACAGCATCCATCTTTGTCCCCTGCTTTCCGGCTAAAATATCTCTTGCAATCTGCGCATTTTCCTGTGGTGTTCCACCAACCAGTTCTTCTTTATTACAACGCTTTAAACCGAACTGCTCCGGTGTAATTTCATAACTTTTAAAGGTATCCCCCTTAAACTCACAGACCTTCGTCGGAGCGCTTAAAGAAATTTCGTCAATGCTGTCGGTTCCGTAAACAACCATGGCACGTTTTACACCAAGGTTATGTAAAACATGTGCCAGCGGTTCTACCAGTTCAGCGCTGTATACACCCAATAACTGCATGGTTGCGCCAGCCGGGTTTGCGAGTGGTCCTAACACATTGAATAAGGTACGGATTCCCATTTCCTTTCTGACACCGCCGACAAAACGCATTGCTGTGTGGTATTTCTGTGCAAATAAGAAACACATATTGATTTCTTTTAAAACCTGCGCACTCTGCGCCGGCGCAATATCAATTTTTACGCCGAGTGCTTCAAGGCAGTCTGCTGTGCCACATTTGCTGGAAGCCGCTCTGTTGCCGTGCTTTGCAACCGGGATTCCCGCAGCCGAAGCCACAAATGATGACAATGTGGAAATGTTAAAGGTGTTTGAGCCGTCCCCGCCTGTTCCTACGATTTCAAGGACATCCATATCATTTAAAAAGCGTTCACAATGCGCGCGCATGACCTTTGCTGCCGCCGTGATTTCATCAATTGTTTCTCCCTTCATGGCTAATGCCGTAAGAAAAGATGCTTTCTGGGCATCCGTTGCCTGATTGGTCATGATTTCTTCCATGACTTCACCCATTGTTTCTGCTGTTAAATCGTTTCTTTTTACTAACTGTGCAATTGCTTCTTTAATCATTGTTTTTACCCCTTTTCTTTTATAAATAAGAATGTGCTTTGCACATTCTCGCGCCGAGCGCAGTCGTTTGCGACAAACTACATCTTCGCGCGAGTGCGCATCATCGGCACGTAGTGCCTTTTGTGTAATAGGGAATTCTAT
>OOIF01002414.1_pt1 | contig 12752 bp, 18 predicted proteins | sample 1691961 | NCBI WGS metagenome assembly OOIF01 (sample SAMN06348146, study PRJEB24527) | human gut metagenome | biome: human gut; feature: ankylosing spondylitis patient; material: feces | host: Homo sapiens | place: China | collected 2015-10 | reverse complement strand
CTCTTCTCATTTTCGGGCGATAAAAAAGAGTCGTTGTTCGCGACTCATTTTTTGCTTCCCGTCAAACGAGGTTGCGAATTATGATCGCCTCCGACTCTTTTGTCAAATATTTTTTGTGCGTTTTGTCCTATTTTCTTCCGGATATACTCCAATACCTTGTTTTTATTCTCTTTTTATTTTCTTTTTCACCGCCTCAGAAAACGCACCTGAGCACACAAACCGCCTTCTTCACGGTTTGTCAACGTAAGTTCCGCGCCGTTGAGCGCAGCCATGTTTCGAGCAATGCACAGTCCCAAACCCGTTCCACCCGTCATACTGTTTCGGGAAGACTCAAGTCGATAGTACGGCTCAAATACAGTTTCAAGTTTTTCTTCAGGAATGCCCGGTCCGTTGTCCAGAACCGAAATGACGACGCCCTCGGCGTCCTTTTGCAAAACAACCTTAGCTTCGCCGGCATATTTGTTGGCGTTTGAAATCAAGTTCTCAAGGCAGCGGCGCAGGCACAACGTTCTGGCACTGACAACCACCGTCTCTTCTTCTCCGATTCCCTCGCACTGCAACGCAACTTTGCCGCCCACATCGGTCGCATCGTCGACCAGACTCTGCAGAAACGACACGAGTTCAAGTCGAATCGGTTTCTCGTTGGTGGTCAAGCTCCTTGCAAATTCCAGCCCTTGCACGATGATTGAACTCATTTCAGCAATCGTCGCCTGCAACTTCTCCCGAAGTTCCTGCGGTTGAACCCTTTCCAGACGAAGCTGAAGTTTGGTAAGCGGCGTTCTCAGATCATGCGTCATTGCGGAAATCATGCGGTTGCGTTCCTCCAGATTCCCCAGCACCTGCTCACGCATGAGGTTGAACGAATGCGAAGCGTTTCGAATTTCCTTCACGCCCTCTTCCGGCAAAGGATCCACCAGATCGGGACGATGCCCGAACATCTCAACGGCTGACCCCAGTTTTTCAATCGGTCGGGTATAGCGACGAACCATGACCACGGCAAGCAACAGCATAATTACTGATTCCAGAAGAACGAACAGTCGCTGCGACCAGACAACGGCGCGATCATCTACATCGTGCGGCGTTGTAATCCGTAGCCACGATCCGTCGCTCAATTCCACTGCTACTTCAAGACTCGGTAGATGCTGCGGCAGAAGCGTGGCCTCTCCTTCCATCCGACGCACGGCAATTGCAGGCGCCGTCATGCCCGCATCCTCGAACACACTGCGTATTAAGGAAAGCTGGCGCGTCAGATGGTGGTCCGTTCGCCCCCATTCTGGGGCCTGATTCGAAATTCCAAGCGTTTCTTTCACAAAGCCCGAAGAATTCGCGTCGCGCATTCGAGCCAAAGTAGCGTCACGCTGCGCGGCCGGCATCGAATTCAGAAGCGTCCAATACGAGGCCAAGTGTTCCGCACGCGTTTGCTCGGCCTGCTGAACATACAGCCACTGCACGCTGCAGACCACGGCAAAGTTGGCGACCTGGAAAAGCACAATGCCGCCGATAATGAGCGTCAGGAGCTGCCCTGAAAACGAATCGAGGAATTTGAACAATCCCTTAAAGCGCATCTTTAGTCCTCTGCTTTGCTTACAGGCACAACCAGCATGTAGCCGTCGCCTCGCAAAGTGCGAATAAGCGAAGCGTTGCGTCCGCTGTCACGCAACTTCGAGCGCAGTCGGCTGATCTGAACGTCAATGCTGCGATCATACGTATCGGACCTTGATCCCATCCGATCGAGAATCATGTCCCGGGTCAAAACCCTACGCGGATTCATCAAGAAGTACTTCAAGAGCTTGAATTCGTTGGCGCTCAGCGCCACAGCGACATCGTTTTCGTCGATCAAATGGTGCGCAGCCATATTGATGCGCCAGGGACCGAATTTCCAGATCTCGGCAACCTCTTCGGGAACGTGCATCGTTGTATGTTGCATTTCCGACATGCCGGACATTGAAGAACGCCGCAGAAGCGCCCGAATTCGAGCTACCAACTCGCGCATCTCAAAGGGCTTGGCAAGGTAATCATCCGCTCCGATTTCAAGACCCACCACACGATCGGCCAATTCACCCAACGCACTCAGAAAAATGATCGGCACGGTCTCAAAACCAGATCCGGGAACTCGCAATCGCTTGCAGAGAGAAAGCCCATCCTCACCAGGCAGCATGATGTCGAGCAAAATCAGGCTCGGTTTGCGTCGCGACAGGGCGTCGAACAATCCCGCTCCATCACGCACCGCGCACGTTTCAAAGCCCAGAGCATGGAGGTTTTCTTCGAGAAGTTCAGCGATTTCCGCCTCATCTTCCACGATCAAAATCAAAGGCGCCGGTGTGGTCATAGAAATACTTCGTCCGAAAAAAGCTTGAAACGATGATAGCAACCGAGTCCGACAAACTCTTGCAGCCCTGCAACATTTCTGAAAGGTTGCAGAGCAGGAACGGAAGAAAACTGAAATACCTCCGAAAGATGCGGTTCCTAGCATGTGAATCACGTTCTTCCCAATTCGCATTTTCTCTGATGGAGGCAACCAATCATGTTCAAATCCACAGTTCTTCTTGCCGTCTTTGCCGGTCTATTTTCCGCTCAATGTGCTCTTGCGGCCGGTCATGTCATTGAGCATGCCGGCGACAAGCCCTCCGTTGTCGGTTCTTCCAAAATCTTCACGGGCAAAGTCCGTCAAGATCCCATTGCAAGCGCCGATCAATACAGCCACAACGGCATCACGGTCGTCACTTTCGAACCGGGAGCCCGCACGTTCTGGCATTCGCATCCGGCAGGACAGCGTCTGTTGATCGTCTCGGGAAAAGGCTTCGTGGGTACCGCTGACGGTGTCACTCACGTTGTGCGAGCCGGCGACTATGTCTGGTGTCCTCCCGAAATTGAACATTGGCACGGCGCAACACCCGATACTGCTATGTCGCACATCGCCATGACCAACAACAAGGACGGCAAAACGGCTGTCTGGGGTAAGGCCGTAAGCGACAAGGAATATGCAGAGTTCTCGGCCAAAGCCTTCGATGCGCTTAAGAAATAAGGAGTCGACCATGACAAAACTCTCTTTTGTCCGCCAAGTCACCGTTGCCACCCTTTCCGTTCTTCTTTGCTCAAATCTTTGGGCAGCTTCCTCCGACACGCTCGCACCGCGTCAACGCGCCATCGTTGCGATCGCTGCACATACCGCCAATGGCGATCTCACCGCCCTGGAACGCAACCTTGTGGAAGGACTGCAGGCAGGCCTGACGGTCAACGAAATCAAAGAAGTGCTCATTCAGCTCTATGCCTACACCGGGTTTCCACGCAGTCTCAACGCTATTCACACGTTCATGCGAGTGATGGACGAACGCACAAAAGCCGGTATCAATGATCCCGACGGCAAAGAACCCTCTCCCATTCCCGTCAATCTCAACAAAGACGAATATGGGGCAAAAGTTCGTGCCAAGCTCGGCGGTCGTACTGAGATTCCGCCTCCGTCGGGCTATCAACGTTTTGCACCGGGAATTGACACGTTTCTCAAAGAGCATCTCTTTTGCGACATCTTCATTCGTGACAACCTCGACGCACAAAGCCGTGAGCTTGCAACCATCGGAGCCTTGGGCGGCATGACCGGCACCGCCGGCCAAATGAACTTCCACTTCAACGCCGCAATGAACACCGGTACCACAGCTGAACAGATGCGTGATTTCGTCAAGGTGATTGAAATGGAAGTCGGTGCCGACTACGCCAAGACGGCTCAAGGCGTTCTTAACAAGGTACTGACGAAGCGTAGCGCTAATGCAAAGTAACGGCCGGCAGTCTTGCGCGTACTTCGTACTGACAACACCTCAAGCACCTCATTGAGCGTTAGGTGCCGCACCGAGCCGAAAGCCTTCGCACAAAAGGTCTTCGGCTCAAATATGGAGAAAACCATGTCTACAGAGAAAGGTTTCGACTTCGAGCATCCCATTCACTTCGTTGAACGCAGAAAACTTCTTCAAACCGCTGCTGCAGTAGCCGCTGTCGGCGTCTTGCCTGTCAGTGCAGCCTCCGTGCCAAAAAAAATAACGGTTGTCACCGGCAGCCCGCACCGTCGAGGCGCTTCCTTTTTGTTAACTGACGAGTTCATTCGAGGCGCCAAGGAAGTCGGCGCCGAAATCTACCGATTCGATGCGGCCTTCAAGCGCGTCACGGCCTGCAGCGGCTGTGATCATTGCGGCCTGGGCTCTTCGCCGTGCGTCTATCGCGACGATATGTTTGAGTTCAATCCTCATCTCATCGATTGCGATCTTGTTGTTCTGAGCACACCTTTGTACTACTTCGGATTTTCCGCTCAACTCAAGCTCGTGATCGACCGCCTCTACGCCATCAACAGTCAATTGCACAGTCCTCGCCAAACAGTCTTGCTTGCCGCGGCCTGGAACAACAACGATTGGACGTATACCGCTCTGGAGTCACATTACGGAACCTTAGTTCGATACATGGGCTGGACCGATGTCGGGCGAGTCGTTGCTACGGACAGCGGCACCCGCGGCATGTGTGAATCAACCGATTTTCCCCAAATGGCTTACGAGCTTGGGAAAAAAGTCGGCACTCGATAAAACCGAGAAATTGCCATGAGGATTGTTTCTTGCTTCGAAACCGCCGACCCTCTGCTCAATTGGACTCGGCGCATGCGCCTTGATGCGGTTCTGCTGCTACTCTTTTTCGTTGTCATGTGCGACCGTCTCACGCAAAACCCGCTACATGAGGCCTTGGGCACGGCAAGTCTTCTCATCGTCTGCACACATTTGCTTGTCAATCGCACCTGGCTGAGGCAACACTTCGGAGCATGGTTCGGCATGGCAGTCAGGCGCCCACGCCGTCCGTCAGTCAAAAACCGTATCAGCACGATTTCCAACGTTGTCTTGCTTGCGACCTTTGCCGCCTCCTTCATCTCAGGAGTAATGTGCTCGCAAACTCTGTTTGCCTCCGTCACGCCACAGGTTTGGCGCATGGATCTTTCCTATCGAACGGTCCATGTGGCGCTTTCTCTGTGGTTCTTCTTAGCTGCTGCCGTTCATGTCGGACTGCACGCGCGGCTTGTCTTGGGTAAGTGGGAAACGTCTCTGAGAACTCGAGTTCCCGAGTGGGTAGTCGTCTTCGGCAAGTACGGAATTTTGGCGATATTGATCGTGTTGTCCGTTCAGATTTGGATTCGGCGCGATTTTGCCTTTCTTCTGATGTGCGAAATGTCCTACATCACGGTCGCGCGAGACGAACTCTTTTTCGCGATGCCGGTTGATCTGGCGATCTTATTCTGTGCCGTTGCCGTCGTTGTTTATGCTCTCGCCGTAATGGCTTACGGCCGGAACTGACGCAAAAAAAAGGAGACATACCGAATCTGTACATTTCCTTTTTCTGGAATTTCATGCGGCGGCGGACTCGAACTAACCTGTATTTACAGTGGTTCCAAAGCGCCCTATTTCTTATTACTACCCTTGTTGCTACCAAAGATTCAGTTGCTTGGGTGAAGCTTTACTACTGCGTCGTGCTTCGTTGCGCTGTCTCGAGCCACTCTTTCACTTCGTTCAACCAATCCTGCACCTCTCGCGAGAAAGATTGAACTTCCGGCAAGCAGCTTTCTTTCAGATGCACAGGTAGCGGTGTTGGCTCTGGACAGTTTACGCTCAAGGGCAGCGGATTGCTTGCGCACCCGTTCAACGTCATCACGCAGATCGACAGACTCAGCGCGAGCGCGCTCCAACTGATCCCATGCGTCCGCCAACTGCTTCGCCTGGTTCTGTTCTTTTGCACGATACTTATCTGTCTTTTCCTTTAGTGCCAAAGCGTGTTGCGCCTGCATGTCGGCAATGTCCGCCTCGTAAATAGCAGCCGCGTATTTGTAGCCAGACGCGAAGATGGCCACAGCCGCCAGTGCTGCACCTGCCCATTTAATCCATTTCATTTCCGTACCGTCCTGTTGGGCTTCCACCGCCTGATTTCTTTGAGGCCGTAGGAGTCATGAATCAAGTGGCCTTTCAACACGTCAAAACCAGCGGCTCTGCGACGCTTTGCCGTGGCGCGTTTGTACCGTTTGCTCTGACCGTTTTTCCACCCCCACATCACCGGTGTCTTCTGAAACGAGCGGCTCGTAATCTTTTTCTCGGATGATTTTCTTGTCGTGTGGGCACCACCTGTTACCGTGCAAGCGTCGTAGCCTACCGAGTCATAAAGCGCTAGGCCACTGAATGTTTGCCAGACAAGGCACACGATGGAATGCTTGAACGATTACCCACAACAGAAAATAGGCAATGATCCATCTTTGACTTGATTTCTTGACCCTCTTCAAAAACCACTGGCGACGCTCATTCAACTCATCTTCCGACAAATCCTTCGACCTTACCCAATATGGCAACGCCAAAAGCGTCTGCCACCAACAAAACACAGCCACAACCAGCGGGGCGAAGGGCAGAAGTGATCGAGGCCAAAGGATATTGATCGGGAACGGATTCAATGATTGACCAAACATTTGTAAGGCATAACCCACCAAAAAGTAGATTGAATAAAACACTACCAACCAAAAAGGCAATGCCGCGCCGATCAATAAGGCGCAAGTGAGTCCATTGATGGTTTGCCCTCTTTTTTCCAAGTGGTGTGCCAACGCCATTACTCCACCCACAACCCCAGTTAAACACGTTAAAATTGCTCCTATTGATAAATCCATATCGCCTCCATTGATTGGATATCGCCCGTTGAATTTCGCAGGTTCGACAGGCGTTTCATTTGAAGGCGATTATCTCTCAACTTTCAAACAGACTGCGTTCTGCAGCACGCCGACGCTTCAGTCCTTCGCTTTCTTTGCCGCCGACGTAAATCCACTTGCCGAACTCTGCGGCGGCTTCGTCGTAGCGCTTGTGATTCAGGTGGAAAAGAAGCGTGCTCTTCTTCAGAGCCGTAGCCCCGATGTTGAAGGCCAGAGAAAGCAGAGCTATGTATCGCCCCTCTTAAACGGGTACGTTCACCAAGCGATTCAGATCGTCCGCAATGGCCGTGAGGTCGTCAACCAGAAGTTGCTCTGCTTCTGCCGGCGAAATCTCGTCGCCTTCCTTCACGCCATTTGTATGTCCGTAGCCGACAGTCCAAACACCCGCTGAGCACCGGTAGGCCTTCAGTTCACGACCTTCAAACTGCTTCACAAAATCACTGGCAATAGACGGCGAATAACTTCCCCAAGAATTCATTTTTTGTCTCCTTCGATCTTGTCGACCGTGTCCTCCAACTTGTGATTCAAAGCGCCGATGAGCCGACGCAGAATCGGAGGAATGACCGGCTACTGAAACAGCACAGAAGGCGCGCCCTTCTGTCTGCCGCTCCGTATCGAGTTATCTCCTGCTCGATCCGTAAGACCTTGAACCTCGGGGCGGCAGACAAAAGGACGCAACGCAATAAAAGAGACGACGAGGTGGTGGAAGTCCACCGGATGTATGAAGCTCTTTGGCAAGAGTGGAGCCGAGCGCGGCACGGCTACGTAGTCAACCGTAGACCGTTAGCGGGGGGTGCAGCCGCCCCGTCAGGCCAAGCTCCTTTCGCAAGAGAGGAGCCACGTGAGGCCGTTCAGCTATTCGGAATTTCCGAAGAACTGAGCGGCTTGACGTGGCAATGCACTCGAATGTGAATTGTTAAAATTGCCCGAGCTTTCTCTTGTGAGGGTTATTGAATCATGAAGTTGCAGATTGCAGAAATCCCGGGCCTCAACGCAAAAACATATGAAGTACCAGACTTGGGGGACTACATATCTCTTACAAATCTAGCGATAAGTCAGGGAGGTGCCGACCTTCTTACCGACTGGCTAAGGAACAAAAACACTATCGAATTTCTCGGAGTATGGGAGCGTCTTAATAACCCCGATTTCGATGAAACCGCATTCAATCTTATCCTTGCTTCGGCTGGTGTTAATCGTTTTCGCCTACCCGTAAAAAAATGGGTAAAAGACACCAATGCCATTGGGATAACTGCAAAGTCTGGACGTCAGGGAGGCACGTTTGCTCATATTGACATAGCCCTCGAATTTGCTGGTTGGTTAAACCCGTCATTCCGACTCTTTGTCATAACAGAATTTAAGAGATTCAAAAAGCAAGAAGCAGAAAGACAGGATGCCCAGCTGGATTGGAATGTACAGCGCTTATTAACAAAATCAGCCTATCGTGTTCACACAGACGCTGTACAACAGGTTCTTGTTGCAGAGAATCTTCCTCGTGAAAAATCAGGCATTGTGTATGCCTCTGAAGCAGATTTGCTAAACATCGCCGTGTTTGGTTGTACTGCAGGAGAGTTTAGGAGCAATTACCCAGATCGCAAGGGGAACATGCGCGACTATGCATCAATCGAACAATTGTTGATACTCAACCAACTGGAGTCACAAAACGCGCTTCTGATACGGCAAGGCGTGTCAAAGCAACAGAGATTGGTCTATCTGAAACAAGAAGCCGAGCGACAAATGAAATCCTTGAGCAACCAGTCAACACCGAAGAGCTTAGAACTAGCCAAAATCAATGACTAGATGTTGTGCATTGGAAAAACTGGCAAATTGCACAGTTTTAGAAAAAATCCTGTAAAAACAGCATGTTACAATCGCTTAGTTGTAATTAATTGTAACAACGCCTCAACATGATGTATTCAGAGCCGCCTCCGGGCGGCTTTTTCTTTTTCCGGAGCCGACATGAAAGAGGCTTACTTCGATCCGGCACTGCAGACACACCTTGAGCGCCGGGCGCTGATCCACAAATGGCAGGCGCGCCGGGCGCTTCTAAAAAAGTACCGCGGCATCGTTGCAGGTGCCGCCGCATCCATCGCAATCGTCTCATTCGCCGCGTGGAAAATCGCGGCTTTTTTGTAAGGTTCGAACCATGACCGAAGCAAAGGTTTACTCAGCCATTTTGGCGATCACGGATGAACTCCGAAAGGGGGGGGGCATCAAAAAGGACAAAGAAGCCGGAGGCGGACAGGTCAGATACGCCTACCGAGGCATCGAAGCTGTTTACGCAGCTCTCTCTCCTCTGCTGCCCAAGTACCACGTTGTGATTTCTCCGGTTCGCATCGAAAAGGAGCCGGACAGCACTGCCGGCAAGATGCGCCTCGCTCGCATCAAAGTGACGTACCAAATCACGAGCACCGAAGACGGCCGTCATTTCTGCGTTGAGTCGCTGGGCGAAGGCGTAGACAGTCAGGATAAAGCCGCAGGCAAGGCAATGAGTTATGCCTATAAAAGCCTCATGTTTCAGCTCTTTTGCATTCCTGTTGCTGGAACCCCTGACCCTGACGATAAGCCATCACCGCCGGCCGAACAGGCGCACCCGTTCGTCTCCACTGATCTTGTTGAGAGAAGCCGATCCGCAGCAAATACCGGCAAGGAAGCATGGGTTGAATTCTGGAAGAGTTGTTCGAAAGAAGAGCGCGAAGCCCTGCGCACATCCGGCGAAGTCGATCTTGCCAAGAAGATCATTGAAGCCATGCAGGGAGGTTTGCCATGAGTAGCCCGCTTCAGCAGACAGCGCAATGGTTCGCAGACCGCTACGGTTGCTTGACGGCTTCACGCGCTGCTGCCGTGCTTCAACGCAGAAAGGACGGTAAGCCCACTGCTGCCTATGAGGCTCTGATTGACACACTCATTTGCGAGCGTGTCACAAACCAGCCGGAAGGCATCGGCAATCCGCCGTCGATTCAGTGGGGCCGCGACCATGGGGATGAAGCGCGCGATGCCTACGAAGACGCTACCTGCGAACTCGTGGACCTCGTGGGATTTATCCCACACCCAACGATTGAGTTCTTCGGAGCATCCCCCGACGGTCTTGTGGGAGAAGACGGACTACTTAAAATCAAGTGTCCGTACAGCACAAATGTTCACCTGCAGCGCGTGGCCGCGAGAATTGTGCCGGAAGAGTACAAACCACAGATGCTCGTGTAACTGCTCTGTACCGGTCGCAAATGGGTTGACTTCGTGAGCTACGACCCGCGCCTTTCCGGCGCATGGTCGCCAGCCAAGCTATTCATCGTGCGGTATGAGCCAACGCAAGACGAACTTAATACCGCTCTGGAGCAATGTGAGACGTTCCTAGCCGACGTCAAAACGCGTTTCGACGCACTTGCGAGAGCTGTTCTCAAGGAAAAAGCTCCACAACCAAATCTTGCCAGGACACGTCCGGATGCACCCAACGAGGCTTGGGTGAAGGCATACGCACAAGGAACCAACTAAGGAGCGGCCGCAGCATTGCGGCCTCTTTATAGAGGAAAAGCTGACAAAAATCACTCCTAAAAAAAGATTTTTTTTGCCTTTTTCATTCCATTCGACAATTTCTGCTTCTGTTCCAACATAAGTTTGTATTGCGCCAGAACTGGATCGCAGAAATTATTGAAATGAAGCACAGCACATTCATTATGTTCCTGCATTTTCTTATCTGCTTCTTCCCATAATTCTTTATCCAATAATAATTTCCTCTCTTGTAACAAGGAAGATAAATAATTCCGTGTTTCTTTATCAACATTTTTTGACATATTCATATATCTAACTACAAACCTAGAAAACAAACAAAAATGCATCTTAAATCTTAAGACGGCAATAACTGAACCCGAGTCAGATAATTTGTTTGAATTAATCCTGTACACATCTTCCTTATATATATTTAGCAAATCTTCTGAACAAATATTATAGATTTCCACTGCTGGCATTAGAGTGACTGATTTTTTGTTGTTTATCACTTCATTCTTGCTGGATTTCACAACATCAACTATCTCTCCAGATGCATTACAAATGCCACATATTAGAGAATATGCAAATTCATATTCTTTGAGCTGATCTCTGTTTTTCGAAAATAGATGTGTTAAATATGCAACAAAAATAGCCACACCAATAGACATCGAGGTTATTGCATCCTTAATCTCACCCAAAGATTCGGAATTCAAACCAAACCCAATGAAAAATGCAGATAGGGCAAAAAGAAGCGTAATCATTTTATAAAATCCAATTATGTAAAACACAAATATCATGTTGACATTTTCTCACAACAGTCTGTTTCCACAACAATTTGTTGACAGTTACAGTCTTTTGATCTACAGTACGAGCATCGCGCGAATAAAAAGCGTGATCGGGCGTGGAAACCCGGACGTACCTACAGGCGCACATGCCGCCTTTCGTTCATTCGTCTGAGCGGATTTTTTTTGCGCGCGCATCACCTTCATGGGTGAGGTCTGCGGGCAGCTTCGTGCTGGCCGTTTCCTGTAGGGCGGTTTTCCACCCCGCAGCGCCTCGCTCACCACCGTGGAAAGTGGCGCGAGGCTCCTTGCAATTACTACAGGAGTCTTGCCATGCAAGCTGTCAATCCATCCGCTTCGACGAAAGCGCCGATATTTGACCTGTCCTATCTCGTACAGGGTCTCAAGAACAAAACTATCAGCGACGAATACGCCAAGGAACTTTCTTTGGGTCTTTGCGCTTCTGCCAAACACATCCTTCTTTTAGCCATCGACAAGGCCGACAACAAATTTGGCCTGTGTTTGCAGGCTGACATCCAGGGCGCACTTGTTGCGTCCGCTGCCCTTCTTGAGCTCGCTGAACTTGCTGTCGACGAAGTGGAGAATTGCCATGAATGAACTAATAACTTTCAAAGACGGCGTTGCCGTCGTGGACACCATCACCATCGCCGAAGGCGTGCAAGTTCAGCACAAGAACATTCTTGAGCTGATCCGCAAATATCTCCCGGACTTCGAGGCATTTGGCCCAGTCGCGTTTGAAACGCGGAAGGGTAAACCGCTTCCTCAAGGCGGATTTGCGAAAGCAACCGAAGTCGCATGGCTCACCGAAGACCAGACAGCCTTGCTATTCACGTTCTTGAAGAACACCGAGATTGCCCGCAAGCTCAAGCTAGCACTTGTCAAAGCTTTCCGCGCAGTTCGCGACACACTAGCCAAGGCCCACAACAAAGCTTTTGCACAACTGCCTGACTTCACCAACCCGGCAATCGCCGCCAGAGCATGGGCGAATGAAGTTGAGAAAAATCAGAAGCTCATTGAGCAAGCCAAAGCCGACGCTCCAAAGATTGAGTTCTCCGAGGCTGTCGTAGCGTCGGACGTGGAAATGACCATTACGGCAACAGCAAAAGTACTCGGTATCGGTCCACGAAAGTTCTTTGACTGGCTGCGACTCAACGGCTTTCTTTACAAGCAAGCCAACCAAGCCACACAGGACTCGATCAATCGAGGGTATATGGTTGTTCGATTCCACTCCATCCAACACGCAGATGGAGTGGAACAAAAAGCCTATCCACACGTGACCGGAGCCGGGCTCTTCTACTTCTATGGTCGCCTTAGAAAAGAGAACCTCATCCAGCGAAACGAGAAACTTGAGTTAGCAGCCTAATCAACCACAGCCGCCTCCGGGCGGCTTTTTTTATTGCCATTAATGATGCAGGTTAAATTAGCAAATGCGGAGACATACAAATGAGAACACGCAAAAAAGACGAAGTCACATTCCCTGCTCCCATGCAACTACTGCCGTCGGATACCGAAGTTGCAGCCATGCTTGGCATTGGAGTGAGCACCGTTTGGAAGAAGACCAACGCGGCGGATAGTGACTTTCCGCAACCGTTTTACATCACGGAACGCGCCCGGCGCTGGAAGAAGGCCGACATTCTCAAGTGGGTTAAGGGACTCAACCATGACAAGGCCGCTCAGCCAGCTTAGAAACAAAGACCCCGCCGAAGTGAACTGTCCCCAGAAAGCGAGACACTTTCTGGGGACATTTTTATGAGCAA
>OOIF01002408.1_pt1 | contig 12779 bp, 10 predicted proteins | sample 1691961 | NCBI WGS metagenome assembly OOIF01 (sample SAMN06348146, study PRJEB24527) | human gut metagenome | biome: human gut; feature: ankylosing spondylitis patient; material: feces | host: Homo sapiens | place: China | collected 2015-10 | reverse complement strand
AAGCAGTAGAGCATTTCGCTTATGAAATGCTCTACTGAGTCGAGCAAGGCGAGACTCCACCGCGCCGCCGGAGCAGCCGCAATTCACTTGCGGTGTAAAGCCCCGGCGGCGGCGCGAAACCTGCGGCTGAGCGCAATGACCTCATCACAGCGCGCGGCGGAGAATTTAGCGATATGCGCATCCTCGGCGGGAAGCCCCATAGACAGCTGCAGCAGGCGGTAGGCTTCTTTTCGGCTCATGATGCCATTCTTCCAGAGACTGTCCAGGGCCACATGCGCATCGTGCCGCTTTTTCCGCAGGGCCTTATCCGCCAGCGTCCCCATGGGCAGCATCGTTTTCCGGTGCGCGGCCACATAGCAGTCACAGGCGGGATACCGTCCGCAGACATAGTATTTGGCATCCGGGTCCGGGGCCTTGTCACCGTAGACCACGCTGGCCGGGCGAAGATACGCCTTGGAACCGCAGACAGGGCAAGTGATGTTGATTCGTTTCATGTCAATCTCCTTTCTGTTTCTGATATTTTGGAACGAGGGTGCAAAGTGATGAATCTGTGAGGTATTCCATCGGACACTGCTCAGAACTGCTCATTTCCCAGGTCAAGTATCTGGAAAAGAGGGATGAGAATGCGTCCTTGTTGAGCGTTCCGATGCATTCTCCTGGATCGATCCGCTCCCCGGTTTCTTCTTCAAACTTCCGAACGCCGACAAGCAACGGCGCGCCATCCTGTCGGATTGCCACGAGACAGCCGGAGCGGTCAACCTTGCAGGGATGTGGGCACGGCCCACAGGGGACATAAATGGCGTTGCGCCAGTTTCCTTTGCAGCTGAACAGCAGTTCATACAGGTTTCGATTCATTTGATCCATGGGAGCCTCCTTAAAAATCCCTCATAGTATTACGCGCCGCTCAAAGGGGGTATCGTCCCCTTGAAATTTGAACTTTTTGTAAAGAATAGAAAAAGCGGCCCGCATATAGCAGACCGCTTGACAGTTTCAGAAAACTGCGTATAATATAAACAAGATTATCATAATATGATTTATCATAAATTAATCGCAGATGCTGGAGGTGGCACAGGTGAACTTTATCGGGCGAAAAGAAGAATTGAATACGCTGGAAAAGGAATTCCGCCGGGATGGCAGCTTTGTTGTGATCTACGGACGGCGCCGCATCGGAAAGACGACCCTGATCAAAGAATTCATCAAAGATAAACAGGCATTTTATTTCCTTGCGACGGAGGAAGTGGAGTCCCAGAGCATGAAGCGTCTTGCCGGCGTGGTAGCCCGGGTCACTGGAAATTCCATGCTGCAGAGGGTCACCTTCACGGACTGGCTGGATCTGTTCCGGGAGATCGCCAACTACCGGCCGGGGGAAAAGAAAGTGCTGGTCATTGACGAGTTTCCGTATTTGGTCAAGACGAACGCGGCTTTTCCGTCCATTCTGCAAAATGCCTGGGACGAGATCCTGAAGGACCGTAATGTTATGCTGATCCTCTGCGGGTCGCTGATCAGCATGATGCAAAAGCATGCCCTTTCTCATGACAGTCCGCTTTATGGCCGGCGCAGTGCACAGATCCGCTTGAAGCCGCTGCCGTTTACAGACCTCTATGCCGTGCAGGGGCAGCCGTTCTCTCAGGCGGTGGAGCAGTATTCCGTAACGGGCGGCGTACCGAAGTATCTGGAGTTTTTTGAACCGGGAGAAGACCTCTACCGTCAGATTCAGGAAGTCGTGCTTTCCAAGAATGGTTTTCTCTATGAGGAGCCGAACTTCCTGCTGAAAGACGAGGTACAGTCCGCCAACAGCTATTTCTCCATCATTCGCGCCATTGCGGACGGCAATCACAAGCTGGGCAAGATCGCCGGTGCCCTGAGTATGGAGACATCCTCGCTAACGCCCTATCTCTCCACGCTGATCGATCTGGACTTTCTGAAAAAGGCAACGCCGGTCACAGAGAAGAATCCGGAGAAGTCCCGAAAGGGTCTCTACTTCATTTCGGATAATTTCATCCGCTTCTGGTTCCGCTATGTCTATCCCTACAAAGGGGAGCTGGAACTGGACAATCAGCAGATCGTTCTGGACGAGTTGGAGAAGGACTTTATTCAGAAATTCGTTGCCTTCTCCTATGAGGACATCTGCAAGGATATCTTTGCCTCCCTGTGCCGGAGCAAGGCGGTGGACTTCGCGCCGTCCCGCATCGGCTCTTACTGGCTCAACGATATCAACGGCGATACGGAGATCGATGTGATGGCGGTAGATCACCAGAAGAAGCAGGTATTCGCCGGGGAATGCAAGTACCACAATAAGCCGGTGGATGCAACGGTCTATTATGAACTGGAGGAGAAGGTAAAAAAGTCTGCGGAGCTGCGCACGGCTTTCCCTGGGTATAAGGTGATGTACGGTCTGTTTTCCAAGAGCGGGTTTACCCAACGGATGCTCGACCAGGCCGAGGGGCGGGATGATATTCTGCTGATTCAAGAAGACCACATTTTATAAATTGCCAAAGTGGCTGCACACGGCTTTCCCTGCATAGTCTCCTTCTTTTGTGCGCAATAAAACGTATTAGGAAACACACAAGGACTAACTCTTGACTTTTTGCGTATAATAGAATATGATTGTATTGCAAACCAATACAATCATATTTGAAAGGAGTGCTTTTATGGCTACAAGTGTTATGCAGGTGCGTGTTGACGAAGATCTCCGCGCTAAGGCTGCCGCTGTCTACGATGAACTCGGCATCGACCTTCCTACCGCTATCCGAATGTTTTTGAAGCGCTCTGTCGTGGTAAATGGCGTTCCCTTTTCCATGACGCTGCCCAAGCAGGAATACAGAGCTGACCGGGCGATCCGTGCCGTGAAAAGTCTGAGTGAAGCCGCACAGCAGAACGGCACGGCGGATATGTCGCTGGATGAGATCAATGCTGAAATTGCAGCGTCCCGGGCTGATCGTGCGTCAAGAAATGCTCGAAATGGAGCGTAACTATGAAATACTATGTTGTACTTGATACGAATGTAGTGGTTTCTGCTCTGTTTAACATTTCCTCCGTTCCCGGTATGATTCTGCAAGAAGCTCTTGCGGGGCGTGTGATTCCTCTGTTGCATGAGGATATTCTGGATGAATACAACGATGTTCTGCACCGCCCTAAATTTAAGTTTGACCGCCGGGACATTGAAATTGCGCTGACAGGCTTAATTAAGCGAGGTATCTTTTTGGATGCTGCCACGATTGAGGACTATGTCCCCGACCCCGATGATGCAATTTTCTATGAGGTGGTTATGGAAGCAAGAGAAACTACCGACGCTTATCTTGTAACCGGCAACATCAAGCATTTCCCGGTCAAGCCCTATGTAGTGACGCCAAAAGAGATGCTGGAAATCCTGAACGAAAATGAACGCTGATTAGATTATTTCATCGTGGCATTGTTAGAGAGGCACCTCAGAGATGAGGTGTCTCTTGCTATATTTGTCAGCAGTTTCAGCCGATGATCCAAAACGGCCCGCCGGCGCCGGCGCGTCTGCTGGCCTCGTTCAGAATGATGGACAAGTCCCAGACTTTTTGACTACGCCGGTAGCTGGCGGGATCAGCCACAAGGATTTTCTCGTCCTGCACGCCCCGCAGCACGATAAAATGTCCGGACTTTGTAAAATGCCCCTTGGTCATCAGGGCCACGACTAACTTCCCGTCTGCCAGGGCATCCAGAATGCGCTGCGGCTCTGTAGCGGTACACCCTTCAACAGAAAGTCCCCACGCCTGCGCCGCGCCGGGGATCAAAGTGTGGTAGGAGCCGCTTTTGCTGCACCAATAACCGTGCTCATATGCCCACCGCGCCATTTGAGCCGGGTCAACTGTCTCGCTGGTCAGCGAGGAAACCACAATAGCCATGGAAGTTGGCCCGCAGCCATACCCCCCAATATGGTCGGTGCCATAAGGCTGATTGGCATAGCGTTCATCCAATTGGTTGAAATAAACGACATCTGTTGCGCCATCGGTAAAGCGCACATCGCCAAGAGCTGTAATGGTGTTGATGGAGGGAGCGTATTGGAACAGGCCGTCGCCAAGAAACAGGCTGAGGTTTTCGGCGTAATTCTCCGCCAACTCTTTTTGCTTGTCGGTCAGTGCGAAGATGGTATCAGCAAAGTAGGCTTCGCCGTTATAGCGAATCGTGTAGATGTACCATATTTCTGTTGTGTCATCTGCGCCATCCTCTTCCGCAGGGATGGTACGTACTTCCCGTGTCCGACTGAAACTGTAAAGGTGCGTAAGACCAGCACGCAGGATCTGCTCCATATCGGCAAGGGCGATGGAGGCAAAGTCCAATTCTTTCGCCGCGCAGTATTGCGAGATGAAGAGGTTGGTGTTGTTGATAGGGTTCCCCTCATAGGGATTGATTATTTCATAGTGGTCTCCATCGGTCCCGGCAAAATCACTGGCGATGCGTTCCTTCACATTCTCAATACCTTCTCCGAGAATTTGGTTGATTGCAAAGGCGGCTTGGTTCATGTTTTCCGTAATAGACGCATTGTCATTGAGAATCGGCTGTCCGGATGTTCCGGATGCTCCGCTGTCGGTCAGGCTTCCGAAGGCAAGCCCCGGCAGAAGCAAAATAAAAAGCAGCGGCAGCGCCAGTAACACCAGCGCGGCCGCCGCTATTTTTCCGATGTTCTTTCGTGCGGACAATGCCGCTCCTATGGCAGTTCCGTAGGGCCCGCCTGCCGCAGCGCCTTTTGCCGCGGCGGAAATGGCCTTTCCGGTCCGTACTGCCTGCATGGTATTGGATGCAACAGAAGCTGCCTCATCCAGTCCGGTATGGTTGTGTTCGCTCATGTTCGTATCCTTTCCAGTCTAAAGGTGGCGCCTGCATCGCTTGCGGCAGGCTTTTTTGCGTGGCAGATCGGAGCCTTCAAAAATCCACACTTCTCAAGCTGCACAGTCTGTGGTAGAATACCTTTCGTGTGCGTTGAGAGGGGGAAGAGCATTGTTTTATACACAGGAAGAAGCGGCTATTTTGGATGGCTTTCTTAGCAGCTACTTGAATCGCAGTTCCACATCAGACCGGGTCAGAAATGAACTTGCACGATTTCAAGTCGGATTGGAACGGGGCTGCTTACAAAAATCAGAACTGCAATGGGCCGAACAAATGCTGCTTGCCCTAAAATCGTTTTGGTGGGAAGAATGGGAGGATCGCCGGGCGTTAATGAATGTATTGCTCAAAACGCAGGCGCTGCTGCGAACCCGTGTATGAAGAACCTTGTAGGCATGAAAAAAGCTCCTGCTGTATGCAGGAGCCACCATATAAGAATGACCCTTGACTGTTTTCGTGTTCCACAGTCAAGGGTCATTCTATATAGGACTTGGGCTCTACCATCACTGGTTACCTCCGGTTTCTACAGATTTGAGGCTTACTGGTACATCGGACTCACCTTTCTTTCTGTACTTATAAAATAGCAGAGTTCTCGTGGTTTTACAATCCGCAAATTGTATGAAATAACCATAATGCAAACTGTGCATCCATCTGATTTTAGACGGATTGCCGTTAATTTGATTGACGATGCAGGACACGGTACAGTATAATAATAGTATTGTGGGGTTTCAAACAGCCGCAGCCAGGCAGGAAGGCCTATGCAGCCGGCTGCCAATTTTGAATTTCCAATGTCAAAAGATATGCGTATGTTTTTGGTGCGGCGCTGCAAAGCACCGCCATTTTTTTGCTGTTATCACGGTAAGTGAGCCAGTACACAAAGCAGTCTGCAAAATACTCCCGCTCGCTGGTAAGCGCATACGGACGGAGCAGGGCTGCTGCGGTTCCGGACTCCTCCTTATAAAAGCCTTCCGTCTGAGACGGGAAGCCCATCAGCTTATCCAGAAAGTGACCAAATTCGTGAACGGTAGCTTCTGCTGAGGATACAACGATTTGGCGATTTTCATAGTCCGTTACACCGATGCAATTCAGATTCCTTTGATCACTTATGCTTGCGAGATATTCGCAATCAATCATATACTGCCAGCCCTTTTCTGCAAATACCTGACGGATCGGCTCCGGGATCTTTTGGAGTTCCAGCAGATAACTATTCAGATGGACGCCCTCTTTATTGTTCAGAGGAAGGCTTTCCAGGATGGGCGGCAGCGCAACGGTAAATTCCCTGGTCAAAAGAGCATAGAGAAGATCCGCAGCCTCGCCTCGGGTGATGATGTCTGTCCCCGCACAGGTGTCTTTGCATAAGCCAAAGCTCTTGGCAGCAAGGAGGACATTGTCCTGCGGAGACAGAGCCTCCTTATCCGGGTAGAGTTGAGAACTGTAAAAGGCAATGTCAAAGGCAGCAAAGCCACTTTCATAGATGGCATAGCGGCATAGCCGCGAATCTGGTGCTGCAATAGCCGTCAGATTCAGCCATCCATCTGCATAGCCTTGTTTGATACAGGCATCACCGCCATAGCTGGCAGGATCGGCAAGGACATCTTCTTTATCAAGAACCCGGCAGAGCATCGTTGCCCATTGGCGCACCGTAATCGGTGTGCCCGGTGCATACCGGTTGTTTCCTTTACCGTAAGTAATGCCATGACTGGCAAGGTAAGTGACGCTTTCATAAAACGGGGATGCCTCCGGTACATCAGAAAAGCCGTCAGAGGCGGCAAAGGCGGAAACGGACAGCAGCGCGCTGATGATCAGCGTCAAAAGGACGGCAGCAAATCCTTTTTTGTGTTTCATAGTTCAGCTCCTCACATTAGAATTGGGAAAGCGCCCCGGATAGGGCGCTTTCCCTGAAAAGGATTGGATTTAGTAGCCAGTCTTGGGGAGTGTAGGTGTATTCCAGAACCGCCGGATGATCGTCACCCAGCTTGCCGTTGCGGTCTGCCATGTGCCCTGATATTTGCCGCCCACATCGGCGCGGTTGACCATCTGATAGCCATTGACCGCGTTTCCATTCACCATCACGCTCAGCGTGGGATTGACAACGCTTTGGAAGCCGACAGGAACCTTGCCGAAGTCAAAATAGATGTCGGTTACCACTTCGCCGGCCTGCATGGGAATGGCGTTGAGAGCAAAGCTGTAGTTGTTGCTGGTGAGCAGATTGGAGGCCAGCACCTGATAGCTCACGTTGTAGTTGGTCTTATAGAGAATGCGATAATTGAGCCGCGCGCTGTAGGTACCGGTGGTGAGCGTCGTGGGGCGAGCCACATCGTAGGGAATTTTATCGTGCCAGAAGAAGGACTCCAGCGGCACGTTGGAGGTGTTGGCCACCGTAAGATCGTAGCGCATGGACTGGCCCGCCATGACCTGCGCGTTGCCGCGCTTGGTGATGCTGACACCGAGGCTGGAGGGCTTATCGTAGGCAGAGAGCTTGATAATCTGACCGGGATATTCCAGCGTCACATCATGCACGGTAGGATCGAGCTGCCAATAGGCGGGCGCTGTGACCTCCCGGATCTGATAGCGGGTCAGCGGCAGCGGCTTGCTGGCTGCGACGCCCCGGGCATCCGTTGTGATGTAATCCACCACCTTGCCGCTTCGGGCATTGACGATCTCATAGACAGCGCCCTTGAGGGGTGTTCCGGGGGCGGTGCCGGTGACTTCGTTGTACTCCGCCGCGTATTTATAAATCTGGATCTGGCCCGTGACGGCGGTATTTTCCCACTCGATCTCCACGGTCTTACCCGGAGAGACATAGACGGTCTTGTACTGCTTATCCAGCGTGTAGCCGGGGGCGGCTTCCAACTCTCGCAGGTAGAAACGGCCGCTCAGCCCGCCGGGGATCTCGTCGATGTAGATATATCCCCGGTCATCCGAGGTGTACTCCCCGATGGGCTTTTTGTCCGCGTCATAGAGAACAAACTTCACCCCGTAGATCCCGTCGCCTGTGGCGCTGTCAATTTTGTGGATGACGATGCCGCTGAGCTTTTTGTTGGTCACCTGAAGCGTCACACGCTTGCCGTCCTTGATCTCAAAATAGTGGGGCGTATCATCCAGCCGGAACGATTTGTTCGATGTGACCTCTTTTGCATAGTAGCTGCCATCCTCCAGAGCCACGAACACACGGCCATTTTTGTCCGTCGTAACGGTATCCACCAAGGCATCGTCCACCTTGCGGATCTCAAAGGTCGTATTGGGGATGCGCTCACTGTGGTTATCCTCGTTGACCTTGATAATCTCCACGCCGCCCACAGGATCGTTGTAAAAACACAAGGACTGCGTATCGTCGGGGTTGACTACAACGGTTTGGGTGCGGGTATTTTCGTCGATGGTGTAACCGTCAATAGATTTTTCCTCCGTTACCACCAGCGTACCGGTGACGCCCTTGAGAATGATCTGCCCGTTTTTATCGGTATAATACAGACCGTTGGAGCTGATTTTTCCGTTTTCGTCGGGGACGAACTCGCCGGTAGCCGTAGTGATTTTGAAGGTAACGCCTTTCAGCGGCGTCTTGCGGTCCAGAGAGGACAGCTTGTTGATGATGAGCGCGCCCTGTCGCTCATTCCAGAAGGTCATGCGCTGGGGAGACTGGCTCTGGTCGATCTTAATGCTCTGCGGCGTCCCGTCCAGCACGAAACCATCCACAGATTTGACCTCTTTTACGGTAACAGTCATGCCGTCGGTCAGACCCTCAATGACGATCTGGCCTGCAGCGTCGGTGGTATAGTAGCCGTTGTTGGGGCCGACTACCGCACCGGAGGAGTCGGTCACAAGGAACTGTACCCCGGCAAGCGGTTCATTTTTCGTGCCGGAAATGTATTTCTGGAGAATCAACGTTGTAGTGGGTTTGTTGTAAAAGGTCAGCGTCTGCGTGTCGTTGGGATTAACTACTACGGTCTGTGTGCGGGTCGCTTCGTCAATGGTGAAGCCCGGAATCGTCTTGGTTTCCGTTGCTACCACGGTGCCGACGACGCCGGAGATGCGGATCTCACCAGATTTATTGGTGTAATAAATGCCGTTGCTGGACAGTTCGCCGTTGGCGTCGGGAACGAAGCTGCCATCCGCGTAGGTGATCTTAAACTCGACGCCCTCCAGCGGCTCCCCGTTGGGGCCGGAGCTGACCTTGCGGATGATGAGATTACCGGCAGGCTGGTTCAAAAACTGTAAATGCGCCGTTTCGCCACTTTTGATGAGGGCATGCTGGGGGCTGTCATCCAGCAGGTAGCCCGTTTTTGCCCGGACTTCACGGGCAATGACCGTCATGCCGGGTTCCAGACCATCCACCAGAATTTCGCCCGCGGCATTGGTGGTGAAGCGGCCGTTGTCATTGCCGAGATAATGGCCGCTGCTGTCGGTCAAAAGGAACTCTACGCCGGAGAGCGGTTCGTGCTTGCTGTCGTCGCTCAGCTTTGTAATGAGCAGGCTGCCCAGCGGGACATTGCCGAAGCGGAGCGTCACCACATCCTGATCCTCGCCGGAGATCCACACCGTCTGGGGTTCGCGGTCGATGATGTGATTTCCGTCGCTCTCAATCTCCTGGCAGATATAAGTGCCTTTTTCGAGGTTTGTCACGGTGAACGCTCCGTTGGGTCCGGTCAGATAGGTCCCGATGACTGTACCGCCAGTACCGGAAGTGCCGCCGCCTAAATATCTCAGTTCAAATCGGCAGCCCTCCAGTCCTTTTCCGGTCTTTGCATCGTACTTATACACAACAAGGGCACTGTGAGGAACATTGTCCACGGTCACGGTCTTGGAGGTATTGGCTTCCAGATAGAACTCGGTGACCCCGCTGCCCTGAATGCCGAAGCCCTTGGGAGCGGACTCCTCTACCAGTTTGTACCAGCCACGGTTTACATCGGTGAGGGTGATTTTTCCGATCTCATCCGTTGTGAACACGCCGAGGTCGTTGATCTCGCCGGTGGTGGTATTGTCCGAACCGTAATAGATATGGAATTTGGCATTGGAGAGAGGATCACCGGTGACGCTGTTTCGCTTCAGGATCGTCAGGGAGGGTTTGACCGCGTTGAAGAAGGTCACCGTTCTGGTGCAGCCCGCTTCCAGATGGACCTCCTGGGGGATCTCAGAGAGAATGACATGGGAAGGCACATTTTTCTCCGTGACGCGATAGCTGCCCACGGGGATGGAAGCGAGGAAGATGCGCCCCGCGCCGTCCGTGGTGGCGCTGGTGGAAAAGCTGCCGTCGATCTGCTCGATACGGAAAGTGACGCCCTCGATAGGTTCCCCGTTGGCAATGTTCTTCTTGATGATTTCAAGGCCGGGCTTTTCGTAGTCAACGAAAGTAACCTCGGAGGTTTTGCCGGGGCGCAGCGCCACAGTCTGCTCGGTGTGAGACACCACATAAGGCTCTGGCACAGATTCTTCCCGTACCACATAAACATCTGCGGGAATGGCCGAGAGGGTGGCGGAGCCATCCACACCAGTTGTGACAGAGGTGGAATAGTTGCCGGTGACGGACTTAATGGAGAATGCCGTGCCGGCAATCGGTTTACCGCTCATAGCATCGCGCTTGATGATCTTCATATCGGGCAGCTCATAATTAGTCGCCGTGACGGTGTATTGTTTATCGCTGTCTGTGGTATCCACATAGACGCTGATGGGGGTAGGATCGGTGCAGTACCCGGACGGAGCCTCCGTTTCTACGAAGCTCCACAGGCCCTTGGTGACATCGTTGACCTCGATGATGCCGCCGTTTGCCGTTACATCGCTGCCCACGATCTGACCGTCCCGATAAATCAGAAAGCGGGCACCATCTAAACCACGGGTGGTTCCTGCGGCAACCTTCTTTAGCGTAATATCCGCATCACCGGCAGGCGGATGATCCGGTTCTTCTGGGGCAGGAGTCTTACCGACTTGCAATTTGCGGGGCGCGTAATAGTTGAAAAAACTCTGGCGGCCCTTGACGCTGGATTTCGCGTAGACTGCCCACTTTGCGTTTTCGTCTTCCACAACCGAGGCAATGATGCCTTTGGCGGCGTAATCTTCGATTTGCTGTTGATATTCCGCGTCTTCCTTAGCTTTTTGCGCCAAAAGCCAGTTTACATACCCAAGATATGTTTCGTAGGTATCGGCATTGGCGTAACCACCGGCATCAATGTCACCAGAGGTATCGCCGCCTGCGGATTTATTGCTTTGATGATCCCAAATGTACGTTTGCAGAGCCATAAACAGGCTGCCGGGGATGTCGCCCTTGTAGTCCGTGATATAGGTCATCATCCATTTGACGTTTTCTCGGGTGATGGCATCCATTTCGCCAAGACCCGTATCCGCAACAGCAGAATCCCACAAAGTGTCACTGTCTGTTCCAGTGGCGCTTTTGTAGGTGTACGAGTTCAGAAAACTGGCTGTTCCAAATCGGTAAGAATAGCCGAGATCCATGCAGTAGAGCTGTTTGCCTGCTGCTGTGGGCGGGCGATAGGAGTATTGCTGTCCAGTGGAGGTCAGGCGGGTAGACCAGAGGTTGGGGTCCGTTGTAGGCTTAATGCCTGTTCCACTGCCGGAAGCTGCCAGTGCAGAAGTGGGCAGCAATGTCAGCAAGGTCAGCAGCGCCAGAAACGCAGACAGAAATCTCGTCCTGATTTTTTTCAAAGGGAATTCCTCCTTATTTGAAAATTTAAAATAGAAATGCGGACTGTGAAACCAGTCCGCATTTTGCAAAAATAATATTGAATTGTTATTGCTTGGCTGCGGGACGATCCACCCAACTGATGGAACACCCTGTATCCATAAAGAGTTGGACACAATACCAGCAGTCCTCGCCGTTTTCGTCCGTACCTTTGGCAAGTCCGACACCGATGCTTCCGTAACGGGAATTGGTCATATTTTTGAGATGCCCCGCAGAGGCGGACCATGCCCACATGACGGTTTCTGGCAGACTCTTTTCTTTTAGAGCCCAGTCTTCCAGGCAGTGAATATTCTCTCCTATGTATTGACTGTCAGTGACAGTCATGTATTTACGCCCGTCAGGTCTAATATGAGAATAGACGCCGCTGGCAGCCATCTCCTCCGCCCGTACCTGTGCGGCCTGCATGAGTTTATCGTCGGCAGTCAAAGCTGCGATGCCGTTTTCCTTACGGAGCGCGTTGGTGCGGTCAACGATATCTTGCTTCATGGCATCCACATCGGCATCATTGGCAGGGACTGCGGGTTCTGGATGCGATTCCGGTTTATCGGGTTCTGCCTTTGCAGGTGCTTCGCCGGTGTACGGGATGCCGGATTTCACCTGCACACACTTGGCATCGCTGTCCCAAAAGACCTCAAATCCCACTGTCTTGCCCATGTCCCGGAGCTTGACGTAGTTGTTGCCGTTAATGACATAGGCTTCCATCTGCACTTCTTTTCCATCTACGACAACGCGATGGTGACTGCGCTCCGCCATGATCCCGGCGGCGACCGCGGCAGAGCCGCCGGTCAGCACTGCGCCGATGAGAAGACCTGTAAGCATGGTGAAAATTTGCTTCTTCATAAAAAGTCCTCCTGTTTTTTGATCTACTCCCTTTTACGATCATAAGGTGACTTTTTCAACAGAAAATTTTAAGATGCCTGAACTGCCTGCACACACCAGCGCTGGCTGGGGTCTCCAGCAACGCAGGTGAAGAGTGTGATCCGGTTATCCGCGGTCGAGGATAAATAACTCCAATCGCTGCTGCTGATTTTGGTCACAGTCTCCACCAGATAGGTGCGGGTACCCATGGATGTGGTATAGGTGATTTTGTCGCCCACATCCAGATCCTTGATGCTGCCGATCACATATTTGGCGCCGCGATTATGACCGCAGACAGCCACATTGCCGTTCCAGACGCTGGTACTGGTGAAATGCCCCAGCCCCTTTTTCATGCTGGCAGTCGTTTCACCTTCCC
>OOIF01002401.1_pt1 | contig 12827 bp, 8 predicted proteins | sample 1691961 | NCBI WGS metagenome assembly OOIF01 (sample SAMN06348146, study PRJEB24527) | human gut metagenome | biome: human gut; feature: ankylosing spondylitis patient; material: feces | host: Homo sapiens | place: China | collected 2015-10 | reverse complement strand
GAGAAAAAAGGTTCAGAAAAAGACAGGGTATAGGGCAGTGCTGGCGGCTTCGATGTTTTTGATTGCTGCTTCGGCAGCCCTGTCAGCGTGCAAAAAATCACCGGCGGCTGAGACAACAGCGCAGACACAGGCGGCAGAGGAAACGGAGGGCGCGGTCAGCACGGCGCTCGGAGCGGCGGATCGGGTGCTGGAGGAGAATGGCATGCTGTACCTCAAATACCGCACGGAGATCCGTTCCCTTTCGAAGGAGACAGGCGAGATGAAGACGCTCTGCCAGTTTGACACAGGAGATGAAAACAGCACCTTCTGGGTCTACGGAGGCGGGCTGTATTTTGACCGGATACAGGCGGAGAGTGGCAGCACACAGGGCACGGAGCTTTATGGGCTGTACCGGCTGGATTTGGAGAGTGGTGTGGAAGAGCATTTAGCGGATCTGACGGATCAGCCGTCGGTGCTCTATGCGTCAAAGAACCGCCTGTATGTCAAGGGTTACAACATGAATGTCATTTATACGCTCGATGAGAATGGCAAAACAGCGGGAGAGTTGTCACCGTCAGACACGATCTACGGGGAGATTCCGGCAGGCTGCAGCGAGCTGTTTAATGGGATTCTTCCATATTATACGGAACAGTTTGGGTATATGCCGGTGCAGAATGAAACCTGCCTGGTGATTGCGGATGCGGACGGCAGCCATCCGAGGGAGATTTCGGATATTACGAATACATCGTCGGTGCTGTTTGCGAAGGACGCATTCTTTGCCCTGCTTCGGGATGGCAATGGAAATACGCAGTGTTACCGCTATGAGGTCTCCGACCCGGAGAAACGGACGCTTTTATATGAGACGGCGGAAAATATCAGCCTGGTGCAGTATCAGGACGGATATTTGTACCTGATGGAAAATCAGGCGTCCCAGATCAGCACGGGAAAGTATTCGTTTAAGCGGATTGCGGCGGATGCTAAGGCAGATGCAGCGGCAAATGCCGCCGAGGCGCAGAATGCGCTTTTTACGGTCGAGGAAGAGCCGGGCATGACGAATGATTTTTCTATGTATGGTGATTTTTATGTGACGGGAAATCAGGCATACTGCCAGCAGTTTAAGGATTACGGCGTTTATCTGGGCGAAAAAACGCTGGATGATGCGGCAGGCGGGGAAGCGACGCTGTTAGAGCCAGTTCTGTTCCAGTCTCCGATCCGGGAGCTGGGGCATGTCGAGGCGCAGTCGGAGACGTTAAAGAGTGCGGATGGAAGCCGGGAGCTGGGAAGTGTGTACGCAGAACGGCTGGTATTTGACGGAGAGGGCGATGCGGTCGAGGCGATGAACCAGACGATGCAGGAGCTGCAGGCGTCGGTTCTGTCGGCGGCGCGGACGGATTCCATGAATCTTGATACGGAGATGAGCATCGATACGGCGGAATCGGACGGATCGGAGGAAGAGACACTTCCGCAGGAGGCGGATGCAGCGCAACCGGTCTATTCGATGGCGCTTACGATCGACGGAGATGACGCGATTACGTATCTGGATGATCATTATGTCTGCGTCCGTGCGGATGGATATGAATATACGGGCGGCGCACACGGAACGCCGTTCCGCCAGTATTTTGTCTTTGACCGGGAAACGGGGGCACGCCTGTCTTTGAGCGATGTGGTTGAGAATCCGGTGGAGGAGCTGCAGGCGAAGGTTGGTGCGGCATTCCGGGAGCTGGCGGAAAAGACAAATTTTGCCTTTGAATCACCGGAGGATCTGGAACATACGGTGGCAGACGGCATCAGCTACGAATCGCCGTTTTATCTGAGCGAGACGGGCGTGGTTTTCTATTATGCGCCGTATGAGATTGCATCGTATGCGGAAGGATTCCCGGAGGTAACAATTCCGTACAGCGAGTTAGAAATGCGGATTGAACTTAGCAAGTAGGAATTTTCTGAACTGAAAATTCCGTACGAAGTATTGAAGGCAGCAGATTTTGCCGATTTGGAATGCGAAGCATCGGCAAAATCCAGTTGCAGTTTGCACAAAGTGTGAACTGCAACAAATGCGGATTGCCCTTAAGTAGAGAGCTTGAAGTTGAGGAAAAAATCGCTTATAATACTCCATAGAAAAACAGTGTCGAACGAATCTGAAAGAATGGCACAGGATGAGGAGGAAGCAGCATGAAGACAGTTGTTAAGGAAAATGCGAACGGCGGCAAAGGACAGGTAGTTGTAAAATACATTCTGGATGACAATGAGTTAAATGCAAAATGTAAGATGTTTGCCGAGGTAACGATCGCACCGGGATGTTCCCTGGGCTATCATGAGCACCACGGCGAGAGTGAGACGTATTATATCATCAAGGGACAGGGCGAGTACGATGACAATGGAACGAAACGTCCGGTTACCGTCGGCGATAAGACCTTCACGCCGGATGGCTGTGGTCATGGCATTGCCAATACCGGAGATGAAGATCTGGTCTTTATGGCATTGATCCAGCTGGATTAAGAGTGAAGAACAAAACAGAAAAAGGTAACTGTTCACAGTAACCAAAAAAGGCGCTGGCACGGGAAGTGGTTCGATGTGTCGGCGCTTTTTGCCATATATGTCCGGAAAATGCCTATATGTTTAAGCGGAAAAAATTGGAAATCAAAAAAACAGTGGATCAGAGAAAGAAAAAGGAGGTGTGCCTGCGTGAAACTATTTCATCTTTCTGATCTGCATATCGGGAAAATGTTAAATGGCTATAGCCTGCGCGAGAGCCAGAAGAATGCGTTTTTGCAGATACTTAAATATGCGGAGGAAGAGAAGCCGGATGCGATTCTGATATGCGGGGATATTTATGATAAATCGGTCCCGGCGGGGGAAGCGTATACGCTTTTTGACTGGTTTCTGACCGAGCTATCCAGGCGCTGTCCGGGAACGGAGATCCTGATCATTGCGGGAAATCACGATTCACCGGAGCGGCTGGCGTATGGCGCATCGTTTCTGGCACGCCACCGGATCCATATCGCGGCGCTGCCGCCGGCAGATCGGACGGAGTATTTAAAGCAGGTCACACTTACAGATGAGTGGGGGCCGGTTCATTTTTATCTGGTACCGTTTATCCGTCCGGGTCATGTGCGCCATTTGTTTGACACCAATGGTTATACCGATGCATTCCAGAAACTCCTGGCGCGGGAGACGATCCGGAAGCAGGAGCGCAATGTGGTTCTGGCGCACCAGTTTTTTGTCTGGAACGGTCAGAATCCGGAAACCTGCGATTCGGAGACGGCGGTGCTGACCTCCGGAGGATTGGATGCGATCGATGCGTCGGTGCTGGAACCGTTTGAATATGCGGCGTTAGGGCATATCCACGGGGCACAGAAGGTAGGGCAGGAGCGGTTTTGCTATTGTGGGACGCCGTACAAATATTCGATCAGTGAAGAATACCATCAGAAGGGGATCACGGTGGTGGAACTGGGAGAAAAAGGAAGTGAGCCGCAGATCCGCCGTCTGCCGATTCTCTGCCATCCCGATGTAAAGCGCGTGCGGGGGACACTGGAAGAACTCAAGCTGCTTTCAGATACGATGGAAAAGATGCCGGATGGAAGCGGACGCGCGGACGCGTATGTGAGCGTGGTCCTGACGGACGAAAAAGAAATGTACGATTTCCGGGAACGCCTGGAGGAGTTATTTGCGCATATTTTGGAGATCCGGGTGGACAATGAGAGGACGCGGAAACGACTGGAGGAAGAACCGGAGGAAACAGGGGCGGTGACGCCGTTTCAGGCATTTGCCTCTTTTTATGAGGCGGTGCGCCACTGCCCGATGACAGAGGAACAGGAGACGATTCTGGCGCGCATGGTGGAAGAGGCAGAGGAGGAGGAACGCGTATGAAACCGAAGCTGCTTACAATGTCGGCGTTTGGCTCTTATGGGGGCGTGACGCAGATTGATTTCGAACGGGCGGGAACGGGATTGTTCCTGATCACGGGCGATACGGGGGCAGGCAAAACGACGATCTTTGACGCGATCTCGTTTGCGCTCTACGGGGCGGCGAGCGGCGCCGGGAGAGAGGGCGCGATGCTTCGCAGCCAGTATGCACCGGAGGACGCGGAGACCTGGGTGGAACTGACGTTTGAGGATAAGGGGCAGGATTATACGATCCGCCGCAGTCCGGCATACACGCGCCTCAGTAAGCGGAAAAATAAGGACGGCGCATACACGGCGACGAGTGTGGCGCCGAAAGCGTCTCTGCTTTTGCCGGATGGAAGTGAGGTGTCCGGTCGGATCCGTGAGATCGATGAGAAGATCCGGACGATCGTGGGCGTAGACCGAGATCAGTTTTCGCAGATCGCGATGATCGCACAGGGCGAATACATCCGTCTGCTCCATGCATCCTCCAAAGAAAGAAAAGAGATATTTTCGCGCATTTTCCATACCGGGATCTACGGTAGAATCCAGCAGAAGCTGCGGGAGGCAGATCGGACGCTGTATGGAAGGCTGGAGGATAACAAGACCCGGTGCGAGGAAGTCATCCGGCAGGTGACGGTTCCCAGGACGGAGGAGGCGGTAGCTCCGGAGTGGGAAGAAAGATGGCAGTCTTTGAAAGAGCGGTACCGGACAAATGGAGCGGAACTGCTTGCATTTCTGCATCAGTTGTCGGAGGAAAGCCGGAGGCTCGAGGAAGAGGCGGGGAGACTGGAAGAGTATGCAATCCAGAAGCTTGCCGCCGGACAGAACCATCTGGAGCTTGTGAAAAAGGAAAAACGGGTACTGGAAGAAAAGAGCCGTTTGGAAGCATTTGGACGGAAGCTGGAGGCTAGACGCCGGGAAGCTGCCGCAGCCTATGAGAGCCGGAAACCGGAGCTGGAGGATCAGATCCGGCGGATGCAGGATGCGCTTCCGCTCTATGCGGAGCAGGAGAAAAAACGGCAGGCATATGAAACTTTGGAACATCAGCGGACGGCTCTGACCCAAAACCTGAAAAAAATGCAGAATCAGCTGGAAACGTGCCGTACACAGGAAGAAATACTTCGAAACCAGGAGCGGGAGGCGGTAGAGGCGCGCGCTGCCCTGGCAGAATGCCGGGGACGGCGGGAGCAGATGGAACGGCGCCAGGCGGTTTTGCAGGAGTTAGGGAAATGCTGTGAAGCGGAGCGGACATGGAGAAAGTCACTGGAAAAACGCCAGGAAAAATTTCAGGCAGCCGCGCGGGCGTACCAGCAGTCAGATCAGTTGTATCAGGACGCGTCCTGCCGCTTTCTGGCGATGCAGGCGGGACTTCTGGCGGCAGAGCTGCAGGAAGGAAAACCGTGCCCGGTCTGTGGCTCGCTGGAACACCCGGCTCCCTGCCGTCTGGAGACAGAGCCGATCCGGGAGGAACAGGTAGAAGCGCTGCGTGCCGGGCGGGATGATGCCGATCAGAAGCAGAGGACAGCCGCTGAGGCGTGCCAGGAGGCGCAGATCTCGCTGGAACATGAGAGCAGACGGCGGATAGAGATCCAGGGAAAACTGTACGGTCAAAATCAGGACAGCCCGGCAGCCCAGCCGGATGTGGATGCTCTGGAGAAGGAGCTACGGCAGATGGCACAGGAAATCCGGCGATGCAGGCAGGCGGAAACCACTTATACTGACCGGATTGCCATGGAAGAAACGATCCGGCAGAAACGGGAGGCGAACGGAGCCGGACAGAAGAAGCTGGAAGCTGCGCTGGAGCTTAAAAGAAGTGAGGTGCAGCAGGCGGCGATCGAGAGCCAGACGAGACGTAATGAGCTGGAGGAACTCTCGAAGCGGCTGGAGTGGAAAGACAGCCGGACACTCCGGGTGGAGCTTGAGAAGCGCAGCCGGGAGCTGGAAACACTTGCAGAGGCGGTGACAGCGGCTGATAAGAAAGCACAGGAGTGCCGGGAAAAATGCCGGGAGCTGGAGGGAAGCTTATCTTCGCTCCGGGAACGTTTTGAAGCAGATTCAGAAACAGAACCGGAAGAAAAAATCCAGCAAAAGATCCGGCACTGGGAAGAGGAAAAAAACCGCTGGTCGCGGCTTCACCGGGAACATGTGTCGGTGCGGACGCGCAACGAGGATGCATATGCGGCACTTCGGGTGTATCTGCAGGAACGGGAGCAGCTTGACCGGGAAAAACAGCAGATCAGCGAACTTTACCAGACGGCGGACGGAAAACTGAGCGGTGCGGCGCGGATCGATTTCCAGACGTATGTACAGCGCCAGTATTTCCGCCAGATGATACAGGCAGCCAACCGCCGCCTGCGCCGGATGACGAAAGGAACCTTTGAACTTCAATGCCGCGGTCTGGCCGATCTGGGAAAACAGGGAGAAGTGGGACTTGACCTGGATGTCTACAGCTTTGTGACCGACCGGGTCCGGGACGTCAAAACATTGTCTGGTGGAGAATCCTTTCTGGCGGCGCTTGCGATGGCGCTCGGCATGGCGGATGTCATCCAGAATGCGGCAGGCAGCGTGAAGGTGGATGCGATGTTCATTGATGAGGGATTTGGTTCCCTGGATGAGGAATCACGAACGCGGGCGGTTCAGGTGCTGCAGGAGCTGTCCGGAGGAAGACGCCTGATCGGCATCATTTCCCACGTGACGGAGCTGAAAGAGGAGATGGGACACAAGCTGGTGGTAAAAAAAGGAAATGGTGGAAGCCAGGTGCATTGGGAGATAGAAGATTAGTAGGACGGCGCAGAGCCGTTGTGTGACGAAAGAAAAGAGGCTATTTACATATGACAATCGTAATTCCAGGGATGGTGACGATATCGCTCTTATCTCTGTTTTACTGCAGTATGCTGCCGGAGACGGGGCGGAAGGCGAGAATGCAGGCATTTGAGCGGCAATACATCGCCCACCGGGGATTTCATGACAACCGGAGTGAATGTCCGGAAAATTCGCTCCCGGCGTTTGAGCGCGCGATCCAGATGGGATATGGGATCGAGCTGGATGTACAGCTGACAAAAGACGGGGTTCCGGTCGTATTTCACGACTGGGATCTGAAGCGGGCGGCGGGCGTTGACCGGAAGATACGCGACTGTACCTTTGAAGAGCTGCAAAGCTATCGTTTGTTTGGTTCATCCCAGACGATACCGACCTTTGAGGCAGTGCTTGAGCTGGCGGATGGACGCACACCGCTTATCATCGAGCTGAAAGCGGAGATTGTCCACCGGGAGCTGTGCGAGAAATGCGCGGTGCTTTTAGACCGTTATCCGGGTGAGTACTGCATCGAATCGTTCAGTCCGCTGGCACTCGGCTGGTTTAAGCGCCATCGTCCAAATGTTTTGCGCGGACAGCTTGCGACCAATCACCGCGGCGAGGGATTGAAAACGCCGGTCATTGTGCGGGAGATGCTTACATACTGTATGCTGAACGGATTTTGCAGACCGGATTTCATTGCGTACAACTGCCAGTTCAGCAACACGCTTCCGGTGGAAATGCTGCGTTATTTCTACAAATGTAAGATGGCGGCGTGGACGATTAAAAACCAGGGCGAATTAAACCGGCACCGGAAACAGTTTGATGTTTTTATTTTTGACAGTTTCGAGCCGGATCAATTCGTAAATTTCAACAAAAAACATCCTAAAAGATAGTGAGAAAGTCCTAAATTATGCTGGAAAAGTTGATTTTCTATGAAAATCTGCTATAATGGCTAAGACAATTTAATAATGAGAGATTATTACGAATTCGAGAGGACAAAGATATGAAAAAGAAACAGCTTCTTTCAGGCGTAATGGCACTTTTGTTATCTGCTTCACTCTGTGCATGCGGAGGCAGCAAGACAGCAGAAGGTACCTCAGAAGCAGCTGGCGAGTCCAGCGAAGCAGAGACCAGTAATACTCTTTCAGAAGGAACACCAGTACCAGGTGGCAGCGTTGTGTATGGCATGACGCAGGACCTGGCTAGTCTTGACCCCCATGTAGATACGGACGCAGGAACTAGAGACGTGGTTTTCAATTTGTACGAAGGGCTTGTAAAGCCTACTTCCGATGGCGGATTTATTCCGGCTGTTGCCAGCGATTACACCATTTCCGATGATGCAAAGACTTATACTTTCACATTGAGAGATGGCATCACATTCCATGACGGCACACCGGTTACCATCGAAGATGTCAAATATTCCATCGATCGTTATGCGGAGATTCAGGGCGAATCCTCCGCTTTTTCTTCGCTTGTAGATAGTGTAGAGGTGCAGGATGACAAGACACTGGTTGTAAACCTGAAAGAAAGTTATTCAGAGTTTCTTCCGATGATGACGATTGCCATCATTCCGCAGTCCAACGAGGACCCGGCAGGCAATCCGATCGGTACCGGCCCATTCAAATATGTTTCCTACACACCGGGACAGAACCTGGAGCTGGAAAAATATGATGGCTACTGGCAGGAGGGCGTTCCGAGCCTGGACAGCGTGGAATTTAAATTTATTGCCGATGTGGACACCGCATTTGTAGAGCTGCAGGCAGGCACCATCGACATTCTGAAATATTTAACCGCCGCACAGGCGGAGACACTGGGCGATGAAGATTACAACATCGTACAGGGAAGCATGAACCTCGTCCATGCGATGTACTTAAACAGCGCTTACGAGCCGCTTTCCAAGACAGAGGTGCGTCAGGCACTCTGCTATGCGGTAGACCGCGATGCGATCAACAACTTTATTTTCGGCGGAAAGAGCCATATCATCGGCTCCCATATGATTCCGGCAATGTCGAAATACTATGAGCCGGAAGCAGAGACCGTATACAGCTACGATCCGGAGAAGGCAAAAGAGCTTCTGGCAGATGCCGGATACGCAGATGGCTTTGATCTGGAAATCACCGTTCCGAGCTCATACAGCCAGCACGTAGACAGCGCGCAGATCATCGCGGATGAGCTGTCCCAGGTCGGCATCAACGTGACCTTAAATCAGGTTGAGTGGAGCACCTGGCTGCAGGATGTATACAAGGGAGGCAACTTCCAGGCGACCGTCATCGGTTTTGACGGAACGCTGGCACCGAGCGACTGGCTCAAGAAATATGTGACAGACGATGCGAAGAACTTCATGCATTACTCCAACACTGAGTACGACGATGTATTTAATACAGCATACACAACCGTTGATGACGATGTAAAAGTAGAAAACTACAAGAAGGCGCAGATGATCCTGGCAGAGGATGCGGCAGCCGTTTACATCGAAGATCCGGCGAATCTCGTAGCAGTCAGCAAGAAGTTTGGCGGCTACACCTTCTACCCGACGGCAGCAGAGGATATGTCCCTGTTATATCAGGTAGAGCAGTAAAATATACAGTTACAATCCAGCAAATTCCTGTTGCTACCACGTTTTCTTACGGCACTTTCGGTTCCAAAAGTGCCTGCCCGTGAACAGTAACCAGGAAATAACAACAGAATAAGAAGCGGTAAACGCAGGAGGGAATTATGAAATTCTTTATAAAAAAACTGATAACTCTCATTATCACATTGTTGGTCATATCCTTCCTGACGTTTACCGCTTTTTCTGTGATTCCGGGCGATGCGGCACTTTCCAGGCTGGGAAAGGACGCGACGGAAGAGCAGTTAGAGCGGGCGCGGGATGAGATGGGATTAAATGATCCACTTCTGGAGCGGTATGGAAGATGGGTGACCGATGCGATGCAGGGGGATTTCGGGGAGTCCTACCGGTATGAGGGAACCTCAGTCCGCTCCCTTTTGGCACAGCGGCTTCCGGTCACGGTGCTTCTGGCAGTCATTTCCCTGCTCATCATCACGGTGATTTCAGTTCCGCTCGGAATCCTGAGTGCCCGGTTTGCCGGGAAATGGGTCGATACGCTGACGAACTGCCTGACGCAGATTCTGATGGCGGTGCCGTCATTCTTTCTCGGCATGATCCTGACCTACGTGTTTGGACTGATTCTTCATATGTTCCAACCGGGTAAATTTATCGAACCGTCGGAAAATTTTGGAAAGTCTGCACAGTACCTTTTATTTCCGGCGCTCGCGGTGGCGCTGCCGAAGATTGCGATGGTGGTGAAATTCCTGCGAAGCTCGATTCTGACCGAGATGAACCGGGAATACGTGCGGACTGCCTACAGCCGCGGCAATACGGAAACGGCGGTATTGTACGGGCATGTGCTGAAAAATGCGATGATTCCGGTTGTGACGTTCTTTGCGATGGTAATCGCGGAGATCCTTGCCGGCAGCATCGTGGCGGAGCAGGTGTTCAGCGTGCCGGGAATCGGAAGACTTCTGATCAGCTCGATCTCCAACCGCGATTATCCGGTTGTGCAGGCGATCGTGCTGTATATCACATCGGTGGTCGTACTTATCAATTTTGCGGTTGATATGATTTATCAGGTTTTGGATCCGAGAGTCCGGACGGCGGAAGAATAGAGGGAAGACGAATGAAACGAAAGAATTATAATCTGATGATAGGGGGCGCGATCACGCTGTTCTTTCTGGCAGTTGCCCTGATCGGACAGTTCTGGACGCCGTATGGGACGACGACGATGGACTCCATGGCAGTCAATCTGGCGCCGTGTGCAGCACACCCGCTGGGAACGGATAACTTCGGGCGCGATATTTTGAGCCGTGTGATGGCGGGAAGCGGCAGCACCTTTTTTGTGGCAGTCTGCACGGTTCTGATCGGGTGTGTGTTTGGCACGATCGTCGGTGCGCTGACCGGCTATTTCGGCGGCTTTTTCGATAACCTGATCATGCGTTTCAATGATATCCTTTTATCGTTTCCGAGCATTCTTCTGGCGCTTATCTTCATCAGCCTGACGAAGCCGGGAAGCTACAACATCATTCTGGCGCTGGGAATCCTTTTTATCCCGAGTTTTGCCCGGATCGTCCGCAGTGAGGTGATACGGTGCCGGGAACTGGATTTTGTCAAGAGTGCGCGGATCCTTGGCGCAGGGCATATCCGGATTATTTTCGCCCATATTCTGCCGAATGCGGCGGTCAGCCTTTTGACGGCGGCGGCGATCGGATTTAACAATGCGGTGCTGGCGGAGGCGAGTATGAGTTATCTGGGACTGGGAATCCAGCCGCCGGAGCCGAGTCTCGGGAGAATGCTTTACGAAGCGCAGTCGTACCTGTTCAATGCGCCGTGGTACGCGATCGGACCGGGCGTGACGATCATCCTGATTATTCTGGGATTCAGCATGGTGAGCGAGGGGCTGCGCTCGATGCAGCAGTAAGGAGGCGAAAAGATGGAACCATTGGTTGAGATAAAAAATCTGTCGATCCGTTTTCCAGAAGGAAATTCGACCTTTGAGGCAGTCAAGGGCATCAGCTTTTCGATCGGAAAAGGCGAGATCGTCGGAGTAGTCGGCGAGTCAGGGTCAGGAAAATCCACCCTGCTGCACGCGCTCATGGGCCTGCTGCCGCACGACGGAACGGTCCAGTACGGGGACGGGTGGGACCGGTCAGTTTTCAGGGAGAAGATCTGGTGACCATGAAACCGGAAAAGCGAAGACAGCTATGCGGCAGCAAAATGGCGATGGTCTTTCAGGAGCCGATGACCTCCTTAAATCCGGTATTGAAAATCGAACGGCAGGTCGGGGAAAGCCTGCGGATCCATACGAAACTCGGAAATGCTGAGATCCATGAACGGGTGGTGCAGGCACTCTCAGAAGTCGGTCTGCCGGACCCGGAGGGGCTGTGCGGTAAATACCCGCATGAGCTTTCCGGCGGCATGCGCCAGCGTGTGATGATCGCGCAGGCGATGATCAATTCTCCGAGTCTTCTGATTGCGGATGAACCGACGACAGCGTTAGACTGTGTCGTTCAGGCACAGATCCTGGAGCTTCTGCGGAATATCCACCGGACCAAGGGAACGTCGATTCTCTTTATTTCCCATGATCTGAATGTTGTGCGTGCGCTCTGCAGCCGTGTGATCGTGGTTTATAAGGGCGAGATCGTGGAAGAAGGGCAGACGGAAGACGTCCTTCTGCATCCGAAGCATGAATATACGCGCCATCTGGTGGCGTCGATTCCGGAGGGAGAAAAAGGGGAAAGCTCCGGCGGGGAGATCCTGCGCCTGACGGATTTGAACGTATTTTACGATGTGCGTGGCGGTCTGTTCCGTAAAAAAGGAAAAAAACACGTAATTCACGATCTGAACCTGTCGGCAAGAGAGGGAGAGATTGTGGGGATCGTGGGCGAGAGCGGCTGCGGCAAATCGACGCTCAGCAAGACGATCCTGGGACTTCACGACAATTATACGGGTGAGGTGAAGGTGCGTGACGGCGTCCGTCCGCAGATGGTATTTCAGGATCCGGCGGGATCGCTCAACCCGGCGCGGACGATCGGATGGATTCTGGAAGAACCGCTGCGCCTGCGCGGCATTAGGGACCGCGCAGAGCGCAGGCAGCTAGTGAAGGAAATGCTTGAAAATGTCGGACTGGATGAGTCCTTTGCGGCGCGCCATCCGAGAGAGCTTTCTGGCGGTCAGAAACAGCGCATCAGCATCGGCGTGGCACTTCTCATGGATCCGCGCCTGGTGATCGCGGATGAGCCTGTTTCGGCGCTTGATGTGACGGTCCAGTCCCAGATTTTGAACCTGCTTTTGAAGCTGCACGCCGAAAAGCAGATGACCATCCTCTTTATTTCCCACGATCTGAACGTCGTGCGCGGGCTCTGCAGCCGTGTCATGGTCATTTACAGGGGTGTGATTGTGGAAGAAGGTCTGGCAGAAGAGATCTATGAGCATCCGGCGCACCCGTACACGAAACTTCTGCTGGAAGCGGCGATCGGCGGGGATACAATGGAACTGGATGCGGAGGCAGGAAAGCAGAGTGCGGAGCCGGAGAGAGACAGCCGGATGGAAAAACCTGAGCGGGGACAGACGAAAGAGAACCTTTTGGAAAATCAGGAAAAAGAGCGGTCCGT